>Ga0209652_1003650_pt1 | contig 11198 bp, 9 predicted proteins | sample SaaInl74LU_5_DNA_FD_184641 | JGI IMG/M metagenome (GOLD analysis project Ga0209652, IMG submission 184641) | Marine microbial communities from expanding oxygen minimum zones in the Saanich Inlet - ESP_74LU_5_DNA (SPAdes) (version 2) | ecosystem: Environmental > Aquatic > Marine > Intertidal zone ...
GACCTTGAGCACACCACGGGTCTCCTCGTAGATGAGACCGGAGATACGCTTGACACCACCACGACGAGCGAGACGGCGGATAGCGGGCTTGGTGATACCTTGGATGTTGTCGCGAAGGACCTTGCGGTGACGCTTGGCGCCTCCCTTTCCTAGACCTTTGCCTCCTTTTCCTCTTCCGGACATGATTGATAAGTTGGTGTTGTTAATGAGTGAACCGAGATGGTTTTATGAGACGACGAAATTTTGGAGAGCATCGCTCGAGAGCGAGACGAAACGAAAATGATCCAGCCCCCTCTAGAAATAGTTTAATTCCTACGTTGATTCTACGTTAGAAGTATACCAGACATATCATGGCGCGTTGTTGAGACGAGGGAGAATAAGGGAAGAAGAGAGGAATTGATGCACCACAGCACTTAGCACGACGACGACTGAAATTTTACATGCAATCGACTCCCCTGTGCTACTGAGTCAATCAGGCAGTGTATCACCCAAAAAGGACCGCCTACTTAGATTATCATCTTCAGTCAGATGCCGAAAGGATCGACTGTTGAAAAGCTTGAATGTGTTAGTTTATTACAGTAATCGAAAACCTGAGTTCATATCATTCCAGCCTTTGGAGGCTAGAAACGAATCAACGGAAGTGTTTTCTTCCTGCTCAGCAAAATTGCCATCCCCGCTTCCCCACAACCGAAAGCCCGAGTCTATCTCATTCCACCCCTTCTTTTTGAATAGTGGATCTTCTGCGTCCTCGTTCATTAAACCATACGCAAACTCGTCGTTTTTCCATACTTCACTCGAGCATCCAACCAAGATAGCTCGCACTGCTCTCTTCCGCCTTTCATATTGGCGACCTTCCCACTCGAGGAATTCTCCATCTCGTAACACTGTAAGGGTGAATCTAACATCATCATCATTGAACCCAATTGGCCCACTACTGATCATTGCTGACAGAATCGTGTCAACTAGAAATGTATCAGGATAAATCATCCAGGTCTGCTTCATATCTCTATACATTTTCATTGCTCGTTTTGTCGCAGCCTTACTCTTCAGCTGAAGCAGCGACGATATCAAAGTTGTGTAGGTCACAACGTCGGGTTTGATTGATATGTCATCAGCGCTGCCAATCGTAGGAATGTCGCTGTTCCACCGTTCAAATGAAACGTACTTTCCAAACACTTCAAGCGCTATCTTGAGCTGATCACAACGGCAGCATGCATCGATCAGTGTATTAAGCGCTACAACATCAGGCACGGAAATCCTTCGAAATGCCTTCATAGCAGACTCTACATCGTTTCCACGCCCATACGCTCGTATTAAAGCAGTGGCAATTTTTCTATTTGATAGTGAAATTCCTCTCGCATTGACATCCGGCCGAGTGTAGCCTGTTCCAGACTTTGGTCGTGATGTAAATTCGAGATGTTGCACTAAATCCTTTGCATCATTGCAGCGAGGAGGATTGCATCTACCAAGTCCATCAATCACAACTGATACAGTGACTACATTGGGGCGGATATTCAAATCCTGCATTTCTTGCAACATGGATAGAGCATCAATCACACTTGCTGCATGCGATGCTTGCCCTTCAACATTATCACTCCAGTTATCTGAGAGTAACCCCGAAATGAAGGCGTTGTATATCGGAGTTAACTTCTTCCTTGGTAGATTCAGGTTCAAAGCGTACTCAATCATTTTCTTTGCCTGGCGCACCTTATTGCTCCTCGCTAGAGCCCCAACAATACAAGTGTATGTGTACTCATTAGGTTCTACTCCCCGTTTGCGCATGAGTTGCATCATCCCTAGACCTTTGTCAAGGTGACCTGCCTTGGCATACCCATTCACTAGTTCTGTGTACGCTTCAATGTTGGGATGATTTACGTGTCGTCCATTGGCAGTATCAATGTTGAACGAAGCAGTATGCATTGATAGAATATCTTCTGCCATTTCAAACTCTTCCGCCGTGACTGCTGCCTTAACCAACGTGTTCGTGGTGACATGATCCCATAATCCTTTTGACTCAACAATCTTGGATAGTTCCATAGCCTCATTTACATCGCCAATCTCCGCCATTCCTTTCAAGATTGTATTGAACGTTCGTGAGTTAGGTCGAAGGAGTGGCCAATACGCATCTCCTTTAGCATCACTTTCTTCCGTCATGATTTGGAATATTTCACGAGCCTTATCTACATCACCACAGTTCACGTAGGCATCTACAACAGTATTTGCCATGACAATATCTGGCACAACACTGTTTCGTTGCGCATGGAGTATACTCATTTCGACATTCTTGATATCTTTCCATCGGCCATACGCTTTTAGTAGGATAGAATAGGCTACCGCTGAGAGAGGAGGAGCATGAGCAGTTCGCTCTTGTAAAGCCATGACTCGATGGGCAGAATGCATTTGATTCTGTGACAAGGCTGCGTAAGCGTGAAGGACCATGTTGAAATCACGTTCATCCAAGGCCATTTGTTGTGCAGTTCTAACTCCCCTCCCAGTTACCAACCGTTGCAATATCCGAAAAGCTGCATTCGATGGTGTGATCCATTGCTCGTCATCACTGGAAGTAATCGCCTTCACTGACCTTAGTGTGGATGAAGATCGAGATGAGTTGATATCATTTGACGTCAAGGCACGCAATACTTTTAACCACGTCCCTCTCGGTATAGAGTTGTAAGGTGCTTCAAGAGGTATAAGTGCATTCCTGTCGACATCCGCCCCATTTCCATTGACTATTTCCGAACTACCATTTAGCGGAGCGCCCACACATGAGTGTAGCTGAAGTTGCAACACTTCCATCCCTAAATTAACCTTGCTCAATCTATACGGCTTGGCAAAACAGCGATTCGTTACATTACGAAAGGCAGCATCAATGATCTCACATGCCTTTAATTTGAATGTAGATGGCGGATCGGTTGAGATCCAGTTGGCATATGATAGGAGCATCTCTGTCATTATTGTTATTGGTCGAAGGGAGGCCTCTGGATCTTGATCAAAATCTGAACTGCCGATTCCGTCCAAGCTTTGCCGTAACGCTTCTGTTTGTTGATTTAGCGCTGTAATAATCGGAGGCTGTGACTTGGTCATCTGCCGAGAGTCTAGCGATGATGACTGTCTTGACGCGTGCAATTTTGATGACGAGAATCTCCGTGTAGATGAGTGTGAACTCAGAGATTTTTGTGGTAATGTTGTTGCTGTGTTAGCAAATGAAATGTGTCGAGATGATAATTTATGATTTTGTAGAGTACCCAGCCCAGAAGAAACGTGTAACAACGACAGGCACATCATGATAATCACTGCACTGGACTTGAGGACCCTATGACGCGATGTTCTTCTCTTATTCGTACTTTCATGTTCATGTTCATCGCGATCTTCTGTCGAATCATATAAGCCAGAGTGAATCAGTGTATTCCTCCGCCGTGGCCGATGGTGTTGATGATCAAGCGACAGCGCCATTCTCCTCCTTTTGTGTTCCTTTTTGCTGCATGAAATGCAGCACAACTCTTTAGATGCACACATTGCTGAAATATTATGCATAGTTAGTTCTGCCGTTGTATTCCAGCTCACAAAAGATCCAGCCACGTTTATTTCGCCTCTCTACCAAGGCGCAGAAGGATGCCTGCTTGTAGCCAGCTTCGAGGTGGCAAAGAAGAACGATGCAAAAATGGTGGCGGAGGCGATGAGGTCAGTCAGAGTATGTAGGTTTGTACGTACTAATACGAAGAAACTTACGTACTGATACTTTTGAAGGTACGTAGCCACGTCAGCTACTGGAGGAATGGAGAGATCACATTACATCCTTATCCCACCAAGCACAAAGATAGCATAGCACTCCTCTCGCACCTCGCACCTGCCTCTCCAAGTGGAGCTGTGTGATGTCAAATCATCACGACGGAGAGGTAGGATTGCGGAATCAATGCTTACAGTGAATGATTAAGTAGGTACTCCTAGAAAACATAAGAACAAATAATGAAGTATCTTGAAGAAGATAGAATATTATGGTGTTTTTAATAGCTGTTAAAGCAATGATTTTATCCCCTCAAGACACTGCATTGAACTTGGTGCCCAATCTAAATTACAAAAGAGTTTCAAAAAATACAATTCTCAATCTAAGCATTCACTGCGTTACGAATCTCAGCAAATGAAGGAGCCCTTCCCATTCCATTTGCTTGCGTTTCCGGCTCGATGCAACTATTCTTTCCGTAATCGTTGAGGTACCAGTCCACGGTTCGTCGGATACCTTCACTGAAGGGAACAGTTGCTTTGTAACCTAATAAGTCGTAAGCCTTGCTGACATCTGCACAGGTGTATGGAACATCTCCTGGTTGGTCCGGCATGATTTTGATGATTGCCTTCTTTCCCACATGACTCTGAACAATGTCCAAGAACTCCTTCAATGACGTACCACTGCCCTTACCCAAATTGAACATTTCGTACTTGTGAGGACGGTCGATTGCCCTCAAGACACCATCGACAATATCATCAATGTAGGTGTAGTCACGAGAACTGGATCCATCTCCAAACTGTTGCAATTCCAACCCACGAGAGACACGGTCGATGAACTTGAAAGGGGCCATATCGGGACGGCCTCTTGGTCCGTAAACAGTGAAGAATCGAAGACCAGACACATTCAGGTTGTAGAGATGATGGTATGTGTAGGCAAGGAGCTCACATGCCTTCTTGGATGCAGCATAGGGCGAGACGGGATTATCCACATTCTCATCCTCCGAGAAGAAGGTATTCTTGGATCCACCATACACACTACTCGAGGAGGCAAACACAAAGTTCTTCACACCAAACTTATGAGACAACTCCATCAAATGCGTGGTACCACGAATATTCGAGTGGATGTACACAAAGGGATCTTGAATCGATGGCCTCACACCAGCACGTGCCGCCATGTGGCAGACCCACTGAGGGCGTTCCTTCTCAAACAACTGGAGCATAAAGTCCTCATCACAGATATCACCACGGTAGATGGCGAGGCGTTTGTCCTCAGGGTACATCTCACGAAGACGTCGTAGGTTGTTCTCCTTGATACGGACATCGTAGTAATCGTTCATTTCATCCACGATGACAACATCATCACCTCGTGCAAGCAACTGCTCGGCAACGTTGGAACCAACGAATCCAGCTCCACCGGTAACAAGAACCTTCTTGTGCCCCATGTGTGGGGGTACAGTGTTGGCACGGGGGGCACGACGTTCACCACCCTCCTCAGAGGAATCATCATCCGAGAGAGATAGGCCGGCCATGTCCGCCATGGATGCAGCGTGAGCGACAGTGGTACGAGTGCGTGGAGTAGGAGTAGTGGTGGGTGTATCATCGCCAGATGAGGAAGAATCCTCATCGAGGATGGCCAGGGTAGGCATGCTTTCGGAGGCAGGGAAGTTCTTCATAGTATTATGTTGCCTGATGATTTGTGTTCGTATTGAATTGAGTTCTTTGTATGTTAAGACTTGGTTCTTTTTGAATAATAGTAGCAAGGGGGTCTTGTTCCTCCTGAGATATGAAAAAGTAATGGGATGGGATTGGACAAGAATATGGTGAGTTGATGTGATGAGTCAATGTGAAACGTGCAACATATACTCCTATCTTCCGAACTCTTTTCAGCAATTGCAAATACGCAACTCACCCTTGACGTATGATTGTCTGAATCCGATGTGGGGCGCCGTTTTTCCTAATTATGAGCCGTTTCTCTACTACGGAGAAGACGACTGAAGTGGAGTATTGATTGGAGTCTTCGTTGACTGACTATGTGATTGCTTTGTGGAAGCAATACGAGTTTTATAGTGATTTTGTGAGCATTGTTGTTGCCGCGGCCACGAACGTTGCGCGTTGATGAATCTGGCTCATCAGGGCCTGGACAGAATTCTTTGATAGGACAACTGAATTCCGACGTACGTCCATCACGGCAAGATTTATTCTGCTGACGAGGCTGAAACCTTCGAATCTTAGTCCTATTCCCACGTAGAAAGTGAAGGACAGACTTGATGACGTGGCTACTTTTCATCCGTGGACTCCTACTGTCCGGAACTGTCCCAAGAGGAAACTTCCGACCTCTTGGGTCTTGGTTTGGGTAAACTTCCGGGAATTGTGGGGATAATTGGGACTCCTTCCATAATGCCGAAGATTGTTTTCTCTCCTCACCTCTTCCTTTCTCTCCTCATGAGCTGATCGCTGATCTTGATCATCATGACGCACTTTGCAACATCATCATCATAATATTATCTACCATCATGAAGCTACTTGTCGCTGCACTCCTCCCTACCATCGCATCGGCGTTTGTGTCAACTGCCACAATCCGCGCTCCAGCTCACAGCGCATTTGTAGCTACAACAAAGTTGGCTGCTGCCACTGGACCAACTGGCAAACCAGCTTCATCTAAGGAGGAGGATCTGGAACTCACTTTGCAAATTATCTTGGAAAGTCTTGCAACTCAAGATGATGGGGATGCTATTGTCGATGATGATGACGACGATTCCGCTGAGCCTGTCCAGGAGCAACCAAAGGCTGAAAAGAAGCCAAAGAAAAAGAAAAAGAAGTCGCAACCACAGGACATGGCACCTGTCGAGATGGATGTATCTAAGCTTGACATTCGAGTAGGTGTTATTCAAGAAGCATGGGAACACGAGGAGGCAGACAAGCTTTTCTGTGAGAAGATTGATATTGGAGAAGAGGAACCACGTAATATTGCTTCGGGCCTTAGGGCGTACTATAAGGCCGAAGACCTAATTGGAAAGAGGGTATGTGTTCTCGCCAATCTAAAATCGAGGAAGCTTGTCGGCTTTCCCTCACACGGTATGGTCCTCTGCGCATCCAACGATGACTCGGTAGTATTTGTGAACCCACCAGCCGATGCTGCAATTGGTGAACGTGTTGCATGTGCTGGTTTCGAAGGAGAACCTGCAACTGAAAATGCAGTACAAAAGAAGAAAGTGTTAGACAAGGTGTTCCCAGACTTGAAGACAGATAGCAATGGAGTTGCTTCTTACAAGGGTATTCCATTGACTGCTGGATCTGGAAGCTGTGTGGCTGAGGGTGGCATGGCTGATGCTCAGGTATCATAGACAATTACTGCTTGTCTTGTTACTATTGAAGATTACTGGATTATGATGGATCAACCTGCCTTGCAAGGAATGAAATCAACTTAACACAAACAACAATCATGCTTGCCAACATTATCTGGTGCCATCAATCTAGTCGTTTCAATTTCAGCCAGATTCTTCGGGTTTGCCCTCGTCTATGTGCCAAGGTTTCCATCATAATTGAAACACGAACGGAAATTGACAGCCTCGTTGCATTGAGGAAGACAGTGATGTTGCGTCCATAGTACTCTTTCGTAGTTATAAGACTGCTTAATTAAAAGTTGGATGAGGCCTGAAAAGTCCTGAAAACCCCTCTCCGTCAGTTGCACAGATAAGTACATCAAAACAAAGTACAATACAATCTACCTACATCACACGCTGACCCTGTATCTTCGTTGGCGCCAGATTTTGGGCGGGCTCGCTGTGGAAGAAAAAAATGAAGTGGACGACTCATCGATCACCACACAACCTTGTGGCAACTCTCTCAATCAACATACCATGATGCCATCATCATCTCTACGGTGCGTTCAGCTCTCTCGCATTGTCGAAAAAGCACTGCAATCTCCCCTCGATAGAAAATGTTCCGCCGCAGCGATAGCATCAAGAATTCACCCATCGCTGCAGCTACGCAAGTTTTCACACACGGTATCACAACATATCAATACTAGATGTATATCAACATCACGTACTTGGCTCGACAAAGATAAAGATGGCACCGATCTTCATTCACTTTATCATCAGCAAATGAAAGAGATTGATTCGGAACGTGATGATATATTTGGTCCGTCGTCTGATGATGCTGCCTCTGATAGTCAAGATCTTTCAACACTTGCAAAGACGTACAACGACCAAATCAATGATACAACACAATCTACTAAAACATTTAGTGAGACAACACATCCAAATGGAGACTTGTGGGATGCAGAAACACGGGAGGAAGCGTATGAAGAACGAGAGGCATTGTTCCAATTCTCTGAAGAAGAAAAGAGTGCATGGTCGAATAATGGAGGGATGCAACAAATTAACGCATCTCAAATGCATACACTCCGTCAAGTAATGAGAGAAGGGTCTTCTAATCAACAGCAACAACAGCAACAAGCTACAAGCGAAGCTGCACCAACAAGCAGTGATACTGAACAGCCATTCTCTCACTTGAACCACCAAGGAGACGGCGTTAGTATGGTAGATGTCGGCCACAAAGCAGTCACACGACGAATAGCCACGGCAAGATCCTCAGTAATCTTTCCTCCAGAAGTGTTATCTGCATTTCAACTTCTCACAAGTCAAGATAAAGGACGTAGGAGTAGCGAAATGATTGGTCCCAAGGGACCTATATTCGAAACTGCCAAAATAGCTGGAATCATGGCAGCCAAGAAGACAAGCGATTTGATTCCGCTATGTCATCCACTACCACTGGATAGAGTCAATATTGATATACAACTAATTGACAACCGAGCCATTATTGAATGTGAATGTCGAGTCACGCACAAGACAGGTGTGGAAATGGAAGCACTCATGGGAGCATCGGTTGCTGCTTTGACTATCTATGATATGGTCAAGGCTGTGAGTCATCGAGTTGAGATTGGAAGCACGGTGTTGGTTGGTAAAAGTGGTGGCAAGTCAGACTTTACAGCTTGAGAAATACAAAATGCAATGATGACATAAAAAACTAGCGTGGCAATAATTTTGTCGAAATTAAATGCATTAAAAGCAGTCTGCCCCATTTGTCGTAACAATTGTGACATTTTTCTCCTGAGCTCTTCCAATTATTGATTGAACAGCTGTGTAGCTGTGCACCTACTCCTAAGTACTCGTGGCGAGACGCTTTCCACTTTCCAACCGTGAGCAAGAGTAGAGAAGAGTCGTGCTCTTTGCTCTTACTTTTTTGCACTTCTCTCTCACACCTCTCGCGCCAAAAAATGATGAATCTTCAGGCAGCCAGCAGCCAGCTAGCGCGTTGGCTTTGTTCACTACGGAACATGGGAACCGACGGAAAGGAACAGCTTGCTATCGACTCCCCGTATAGTTCGAGCGACATAATAATACTACCATCTGACTGTGGTTGAGCACTGTAGCGTCATGAGACCGTTGTCCTTGCTGCTGCATGCAGCGATAGGTTTGCTTGGCGTCATCACTCAGTCTTCCGCATTTGTGTGTCCAACATGTACATTGAGACGACCAATTCACACAATCAACCCGCTGCGGAGTCAGTATGGACATAACAGATACGCAGTACAGCAACAAATTGAAGAAGAGAGTCGATTGGAAGAGACTGATGCAATTATAACAGACGATGACGAAGATTCTCTAGCCAGCATCGACAGTGATACAACTACACAGTCATTACAGACGACCAGTGAACAAACCATACCTCCAGAGTTCTATCCAATCCTTGCGTTGTGTTTCTGTGTGACACTACTCTCTGCACTGGACAGAGTGGCAATGTCAATAGCAATTCTCCCAATATCATCAGAGTTTGGTTATTCGGAGACAATCAAGGGACAAATTTCGAGTGCCGTCAGTTATGGATACGGAGCAGCAATCTTGCCAATCGGGCTTGCAGTCTCTGTAGTGAGCCCACGGTTACTCATGATAATCGGCGTGTGCCTTTGGAGTTTGGCGACACTGGGTACACCAATCATGGCCGAACTCAGCAGCAGCGGATATATACTACTCCCATTGTTATCAATTCGCGCAGTCATGGGTGCGGCAGAAGCGGTAGTATTACCTACAATGCAACGGATACTAGCGAACTGGGTGCCTCCCGAAAAGAAAGCGACAACACTTGCTATTATATTGTCTGGGTTTCAACTGGGTACTGTTAGTGCATATCTTGTTAGTCCATGGTTGATGGACCAGATGAGTGGGCTTGATGGAGGAGCAGCAGATATTGAAGGGTGGAGAGGAATGTTTTACATCTACGGAGTTGCTGGATTGGTGTGGTTATTGCCATGGTATTTTCTGGCTAAGGATTCTCCATCAGCCAATAACAATATTGGTAGCGCAGAAGATTGCACAGAAACATTGGTGAATACTATGATTGAAGATGATGCCAGTCTTGTCTTCCAAGAATGCTTGGTGGAAAGTGATGCTGGAGAAATCTCAAAAGATAATGCAGGTGGTGCTCTCAAAAGGATCCAAGACATTCAACTCCTTGTGCAGTCGGCACCGTGGTCTGACTTTTTGAGATCACGCGGAGTTTGGGGCATGATGCTAGCGCATGGAGCAAAGAATTTTGAACTTTACAATCTCTTGGCATGGACTCCGACATTCTTCAATCAACAATATGGGCTCAATACAAAGGAATCAGCACTCTTTTCCATCGGTCCATCGATCTGCGGTATGATTGGAGGTCTGACAGCAGGAAACTTGGCAGATTTTATGCTAGTAAAGCTGAGCTCGGGAGACAGCAACAACGGTATTGTTACAACCGAAACGAGAACAAATGTGCGGAAGATATTTCAGAGTGTTGCCCTTTTTGGACCTGCAACGTGTCTATTTTTACTATCAAGTCTCCCTGAGCAGGCAACAACAGCACAGATTTTGCTAGGCGGTGCTGTCGGACTACAAGCAATGGATGCAGCCGGATTTGGCGCAGCTACTCAGGAGAAAGCAGGTGAGAGATGGGCTGGATTACTCTACTCGCTGACATCGCTCCCAGGCGTACTGATTGGAAGTGTTTCTGTTTCTGTCACTGGACAAATATTGGATATGATGTCCAGTGAAGAAGGCTCAGGATGGACTACCGTGTTTCAATTGAATTCAATGGTTTGTGTTGTAGGAGCGTTTTGCTTTTTGTTCCTGTACGATTCCAAGAAGGAGTTTGATTAGAGAATGTACTGTAACATAATTTACAGTTCATGCTTGATGTTAATACTTCTTACAATGCAAACTACAGTACCCCTCCCTTGTCTCACTCTCTCTCTATTTCAAGTTACCTTGGTGCTCCAAAAGCTTCAGGCATTCGTTCCACCGTATACCTATGAGAACTAATATACATACAGGGCACTCCAGGAATTTTTCGTATCCTTCCCCTCAACTCCTTATCACAAGTAGCCACAATAAAGCATCTCCACTGTTTCACCATATTGACTAAACAATCATCTGCATAAC
>Ga0209652_1003654_pt1 | contig 11189 bp, 14 predicted proteins | sample SaaInl74LU_5_DNA_FD_184641 | JGI IMG/M metagenome (GOLD analysis project Ga0209652, IMG submission 184641) | Marine microbial communities from expanding oxygen minimum zones in the Saanich Inlet - ESP_74LU_5_DNA (SPAdes) (version 2) | ecosystem: Environmental > Aquatic > Marine > Intertidal zone...
GTCGAACGTAAGTACTTGAGAAGAAGGGTTGTCTCTATCTCTGCATTGATGTTACACTTACACTGAACCTAACCCTGACAACCTGTCCTACACCTACACGCACGTTTTGCCTTCAGACCTCTGCTTTATATGGTCAGTGCGCACCGTCAAAGTAGCACGCCAACTCTTACCTGAGATTAACGAGACATATGAATCTCTAGTGAAGGAATGGGGAGAACACTATGCGCGACAGGTATTGGATGTTACCATCTATATCACTGATAAGGATCGAGCCGAAGCTGCATCATTCAGGGCCCAGATTCGTGACTTGGCATTGTTCAAGAGCAAGAAAGTGGTCTTCATCCGACCCAAGCTAGGCCAGATAGTAGAGGATTACGTCGTGGATTTGAGTAAGTATAATGTCAGTTGTGATGTATGTGATTAGACAAGCAAGTATACATGATTTCTAACTCAAACTGCAACTGCATGCCTCTTTTCTCCTTGTCAATCTCCCGACCTCTAGTTGAGAGTCATCCCGCTTACAGCTCGACACTGCTTGCCTTCTGTGGTGGTCCAAAAGTTAGTGGCGTACTTGCTGAAGTGCGTTCGAATGTAGAGCTCCGTAAGTTGTGTAACTGCAGTGACATTATTGAGATATCATCAAGTCTGATCTAACCATTTGTTTGGTTGTGACACGTTTTTGCAGTCGCTGCTGCCACCGGTTATTCTTCGCATCAACTGGACTTTGTGAGTGAAAGTTACGGAGGGGCAAAGCCCAAGGTCAAGGTCAAGGGTGGTACATCGGAAGAAGCAAGCAAGAAAGAGGATTCAAACGAGAGTCTTTGTCTTTGGGATGTTGTCAGACAAGAAACTATTCAGACTGTGAACACAATCAGAGTGAAATCAGTATTTGAGGACGAGGACGAAAGTTATGGAAGCGATCGAGAATACAAAAACAAACGAGAGTTGATGAAAGATTATGAAAGATGGGGAAGCAAAGGAGGTGGCCTTCGTCACCGTTCTTGCGTTTAATTGTGTTAAGAATAAGAAATTGGTCGGATCGTGGGTAACACACAATTGGCAGCACACACGGGGTAAACTTGTTATTAGGGGGATCTATAATTATTAGGATTATGCTACGTGATTAAAACTTCAGCTCTGAGCATGTTCTAAGCTTGTCGTAGAGGGAATCAGCCAGATTTTGCGCATATTACCTTTGATTGGGAAGGCACGATTAATCGTTTACCGTGCGAACACATCGTTTCTGTCACATGGCAAAAATAAAGAAAGAGTCTCTCCATTACTATTCGATCTACATCTACTCGTACTCGGAACTCGGATCAATGAAAACAACACAAGCACATGCAGTACGGAGTGCACATGGGCCAAAAGCAAATGCAAAGGGTAATCTCCTTTCACTTTTTGAGACTCTCCCTGTCTGTGACAATTGCTCTTGGATGTAAGCGAAGACTTGATGTCTGAATCTCATCCTACTGCTACTGCTTCAGAGCCGAGCCGAGCCTACCACTGTACCACTACCACTACCACACACTGAATGCATCTTCCAACGCCAGCAGCAGATTCAGATTCCAGCGGAAGGCAGAGGGTATCATCAACACCATCTACGGGTTCTTCAGTTTCAGTTTCTTCTTCTTCAGATGATAGAAGTGGTACGAGCAACCAATCTGGCGTGCGTAAATATTTAGTACCAGAGCTCCATAAAAGTATGTAGGTAAGAGTGCTGTACGTAAGCATCCGGTACCACCACTTTTGGACAAAAATCAGAGAGAGGAGAGAGAGCTACTTTTAGCACAAATGACGCCAACTCCTTCTGCTAAAACTGCTTGGGGAGAGTGAGATTGAGAAGTCGAGGGCGGCTCTTGCATCATATTCTTCTGCTTGTTGCTCCTCCTCTGGACATTCCAGCGAAAATGCCGTCGAGAAAGAAAGCCAAAGGCAAGGCGCGGAAGGCGGCAAAAGAAGCCGCCGAAGTCAAGGACGAGAGCCAGGTGATAACGGCCAATCAGCGGCCGTTGGGTTTGCTTGAAGCGATGCAGCATGATTTGTTTGAAGTATTGCAGCGGATGCGGAATGACGCCGTTATCCCCCAAAATTGCCGGCATGGATTAATTAATTTATCGCCTGGTGAGCAGAAGATTTTCGAAGAATTTATCAACTCTTTCATTGATGAATATACTTCAGGAGACGACAGCGTGGGGGGTTCGTTACTTTCAGCTACCGCAGCGACGAAAGAAAAACATGCTTACGTGTATTCTTCCAAGTTGGAGTCTGTTGTTTCAATCCTTTTGTGCAGTGGGACGAAATGTATTCTGGACGGGGACAATCATACTGCTTCCCTCTACGCAATTTTGATCAGCTACTTTGAGCAATGGAAGACAGTTAAAGTGCGCAAAACTAAAGCTACCTTTAGTTGGACCAAGGCATTTGAATTGAATGACGCTGATGACCACACGCTCGTTCAATATTTTAGGAATCGCATCCCGTGTGCCTGCCTTCAGGAGAAATACACCGAAGTCAAGTCTATCAAGAAGATGGGCTGGTGCTACAATACAAAGTGTAGCCTGCCTGGGAGGAAGGTACAGCGCAGCAAGATGCTATATTGCACTAGATGTTGTGATGCAAATTAGCACTGCTCAATTGAATGCCAAAAGGCCGACTGGAAAAGGCACAGGAGTGACTGCGACAGAGCTGTGGAGACGAAGGCTAAGTTAAGTAATCATAATGTGCCGCTGTGAAGGCAAGAGAGAGAGTGTTTGGTATGAATCTCTCCAGGCTGTCATATCAATTGGTACATTGCCCAGCATTGAACCTCATTGACCAACCCCTAACTCAACAGTAGCTATATAAATATTTGCATGAACAAATGTCCTGTTCTCGCCAGATAAATCCACCAGAAAAAGATACTTCTTTGAACTGCGTAATCGGGCACAGCATCTAACATGGATGGGTAGATGAAAATCTACATTAACTATCTATATAAGTCTTGCTGAAAACACTTGATAGCATGCGGTTCTGATAAGTATCGGAAGAACTCGGCTCGTAGGTCAAGAATTCCTTCGGGATGCCGAAACCGAAAGTTCAAGCTAGGAGATAGATGTACCTAGGGTAAAGGGAGTGAGTTACTTAGCGTCGCCTTACTTGCTTTAGTACCCACTATGGCAGTTTGGTTGATCTCCTTATTGTGGCAACAACCTCATCCAAGCAGTCTTCATTCATCCTATCCTCATCCATCCTATCCTTCATGCAAGACTGACCATTTGACTCGACTCAAAAATACTGACATCTCCTCCTCAACAACATTCCCAACGCGTACGCGCGCATGTTGATAAATCAACAACCATGACGTCAGAGGCAGTAGGGCTCGTTTCATTCCCATTCTCTCCCAAAGCTTTCATCATAACTATTCTCCCATCATCAGAGTTATATCATGAGGCAGGCGAATACCATCCCACGGTGAAAGCGAGGGAATAGGTACTTTGGTGTGATTTCGTTCATCATCAATAATATTCTCGCTTGAAAAAACACACACGGAGCATGGAGCAGAATTCAAGTGAGATGACAATCTGACAACAAGGAACATAAAGTATGAAGTTTAATAAGGTATCAAGTTGAGTTGAGGGGAGCAAATCTAATCATCCTTCTCCGGCTCATTCTGCACTGCATCTTCGCTTCCCTTTTGCCCAGTCGATTGAGCAGCAACATTAGCCGAAATCAACCCAGCAGAATTAATCGGTGGCGGTGGAAGGCCCTGCGAGTTTTGTTGAGGTTGTAGAGTTGCCTGAAATGCCTGTTGAAGAAATTGATCAAATGGTTGCAACGATTGCTGCTGAAACAACGGCAACTGATTATTCGAAGAAGAAGCGCCCAACGATGACGCCAGCAACTGATTTTGCTGTAGCATCAGACTACGTTGCAATTGATCCATTTGTTGTGTTGTTTCGTGGGGAGAGTTGGAAATCGCTGTATTCGGATTCGGCTGTTGCTGCAAATTATTCAACATGCTGCTGAGCAAAAGCGCATTTGATGGTGTATTCGCTTGCTGCTGCAGATTCTGGAAGAGATTCCCCGTCAGGAATGGAGATATTGACGCTGGAAGTGACGCAGATGGAAGCACATTCTGCTGATTCAAAAGACGTTGAAGAAAAAGCTGATGCTGATCATTATGCTGCTGCTGTGCCTGAGCCAGTATTTGTGTCAGTCCTTCAAGTGAAGCAGGTTGAAGTGGAGTTTGTGACTGAAGTAACTGTCCCAGTTGATTTTGGCCCAAGATATACTGAAGTGGTAGTTGTTGCTGCTGCAGCGAGTGAGACAGCAACTGGGTCAATGCATTCTGATATACATTTTGAGAATTGCCTAAAGCTATTGGGAGGGCGGTGGTGCCATTCAATTGTTGCAATTGCTGAAGAAGTTGCTGCTGGACATTCGAATTGCCCGGAGGAAGAAGCAGTTCACTTGCAGATTGTGGTACATCATTATTATTTGTGCCTGCTGCCTCTCCCCTCCGAGGAGTTAGGCTACGACGTGCCACAGACGATGAACTATTATTGCCCTCTGAAGGATTATTTATCGGTCGGTCAGCGCGTTGCGATGATTTTGTACCTCCATCATCATCCTGTCGACGTGAACGACGGTCCTTCCTCTTCTGTTTCAAAGATTCACCCTTGATAGCATATGCCATCGCTTGGGCTGTCCTATCTACTGCATCTCTCTTCGATAGCTCGCTCCATTGACCAGTAGCAGGACACTTCTTGAGAAATCTACCGGGCGGCCCCATCAAATAGATTGATTCAACAATTGCCTTGGATATGTCCATCTTTTGTTTCTTGGTGCCCGTCATGTAGGCATCCTTTGAGAGAATGAAATGTGGACGTTCGATATTATTGAGAGTCATTTGAATTATTCAGCAAAAATTATGTTGTGAATGACGAAACAAGTTGGAATGTCATGGATAAATATTCATCCGCAAAATTTACCAACAATAAGGGAAATGTGAGGCACACTTACCTTATTTTCTTCGAGCATCTTCCGAAAGCGTTTATTGCCAGGGTGTTGATTGAACCAAGCCCCGCGGCCGGACAAAACATCGTTAATTGTTGGATCCATTGTTGGGTCAATTGTGCGTATTCTGTTACTTTTTGAAGGAGGAGGAGATATTTTTTTCTGGAAGTAGGCATGTTACACGGTATTATTTGGGCTTAGTGAATGATTGTCAGTGAACGACATCATCATTGTCATCACCGTCAAATCAAAGGACGATGGTTGTCCTCTTGTCCTCTGTGTATTGTGTAGTCTCGTGAGTTCAGTTTTCGGTTCAACGGCAGGCTTCTGATCTTCATTTCAAGTGAACAACTCGTATCAATGGAAGATCTGACGTATCGTCTATTTCCCCTGACTGATGTTTCAAAGATGCAGCTATCCTGCTGAACAGAAGACACTCACATTACAACGATGACGAGTTAGCACTCTGGTACATTACACTGGATATGATATTCGGCCGCAAAGCAGCGCACCGTACAAAATCTCTGCTGGAAACATTTGTGATCCGATGATGCCGATGAAGTTGAAGCTTTGTCTTCCTCAAGTGCAAGCTCAGCAACGAGTACCCTGTAGCCTAGCATCGCATCCTCTTTTAATTCAATAAATTCTACTGGAAAGACAATTGAGAGATAGGTTTATTGCAGTATTCATTACTCCATATGGCAATGGTTCTCATTCGTGACAGTTTGACTGATTCATCTGATTCTTCACTCATTTCTCCAACGGTAGTAGTAGTAGTAGTAGTAGTAGTAGTAGTAGTAGTAGATTCCACTACCCTGGTAAGCGATTTGCTCAAATGATGTACACACCACCCTTTTGGACTTGATTTGTACAAGTAAATGCACATCCCACCTTTAATACCTTCTCCAAAACGTAAAGATCTGCCCACATTTCCAGATCAGGTGTGTATATAACTCGATGTGAGATTTATATTGAACGAGAAGAGCCGCCTTCCTCTTGGAAATGATGCCTTTCCCCCTTTGATAGAAGAAGCCAGAAGTGAATCAATGAACTGGTGCACTCTTGTCCATGGCCATGGGGGTGCACTGCTCCACAAAGACAAGTAGTGACCTCGGAACGGGCCTCAGACTAAACCACGGACATACAGGTAGGACTCGACTCAAAAGCCCGCCCCGCCAAAAAGCCGAGACCCCGCCAAAAAAGGAGGACAAAACCAACTAAGCTAACAACCATCTACAGTGTAGGGGTGCTGCAACAAAAGTGGAAGGTGGAGAGAAATCAAGATGACTGCAAGCGATAATCATCAGAAGAAGAGAAGAACGCCACTACCGTCTTGTGGTGGTGGCGGCCTGCTGCTCCTTCTATTCAGCTGGTGCTTTGTTTCTCAATCACTTTCTCCGTTGAGCACATCATCTTCCTTTTTCTTCGCCACGGCAATAGCAATCGACACATCATCATCATCTTCCTCCGCCACTCGATCATCCACCACCACCACCACTCCACCATCATCACCAATAATCTACAAATCGCGCGACTACCACCTCCTCGAAATAGTCCCCCACTCCAGCACCTCCTTCACCCAAGGCCTCACCCTCTCCACTTCCACCAAAATTCTCTACGAGGGCACCGGACTAAATTACCAATCACAAATATTGCAACATGATCCAACTCAACACATGAAGACTTTACAGAGTAGAAATGTGGAACCGGGTCATTTGTTTGGTGAGGGGATTACTTGTTATTATGTGGACAGGCTGATTACTGATAGTGGTGGTGAGGAGGTGGTGGCGAGGGAGCATAGATTGATACAATTGACGTGGAAAGATGGGATTGGTATGATTTATCGAATTAATGATGACTCTTCTTCTGTTGATACTGACAGCATTGAAGAAGAAGAAGGCAATAATGAACAACAAAAAGAGTCATTGGAACTAATTGACACATTCACATTCAACACTCACACCGGAGAAGGATGGGGTATCACATTTGTACCACAAACTAAGGAATTTTATGTCAGTGATGGGAGTGAATATATATTCGTTTGGGATGTGGAGACTTTGGCAGAAAAGAGACGAATGGCGGTGACTTTGGAGAGGGGTGGTGACGGTGCAAGTAGTAGTAGTAATAGTGTGAGATTGAAGTATGTGAATGAGTTGGAGTTTGTGGATTTTAATATCAAAAACAAGTGTGGAGGTGATGTGAAGGATTGGGAGATTCATGATGTGTATTTGGAGCAATGTCAAGAGGGTGATGATCATCAAAGTAGGTACTACTTTTCTTCTTTCAATTCTGGTGAGAGCGGGTCTAAATCTGCTACTGATACTGAAGAATGCAGAAGCGACGACAACAATACAGGACGCTTTACTTCAACAATGAGCATTCTAGCAAACGTATGGTATCAAGATGTATTGATTCGTATTGACCCCGTCACGGCCAAGGTGACACGAGTGTATGATCTAAGTGATATTTATCCACATGAACAACGCAAGAAGGATGGAGCTGATTGTTTGAATGGAATTTCAGTGACGGGGAAAGAATCAAGTGGTGAGGGGTTGGAACTTTGGGTGACGGGTAAGTTGTGGCCCAAGATGTATAGGATACGTTTGATAGATTGATTCTCTTAAAGTAGTGATCTATCATCTGCACTGTTGATAACTACACGAGGCTAATGCTACATTTCGGGATAGAGTTAGCTTTATTGTTCTCTACGGACAACCCTCTTGACTCTCAACAGTCTTCCTCATCAGCATCCGCATCAGCACTATCTTCATCACCCCTCCCCCACCATCATCCATAGTTTCAACTGTTGATACCAATCCTCTACTCTTATCTACTGTTCACAGAAGGCGGCAAGCGGAAGAGAGTTCATCCAATAATGCATGCGCCTATATATTTCATATTATCCAACTGAAAGATGAAGCGATGCATTGACATAATTTTATTTAGTCTCTGTACACACCGTCTTTTAGAAAGCATAAAAAGATGGGGAACGGAATTGAATTGTGCAGGTCTCATGCATATTTCACCTACTCCAACTCTTCCCTACTGACTTACGATCCCGAAAGTCGCTTGTTCTCTTCTTCGAGCTTCGCAATCTTTCGATCGCGTTCTTCCACATCTTCACAGAGCCTCTTCTTTTCATTGCGGATCCTCTGATTTTCTTCCTCGACCATCGCAATCTTATGGTCATATGCCGCCAGCAAAGCCAACTCATTACGTCTCTCCAACACTTTCTTTGGCACCCCTCGAACAAATTCATACAATGCTGTCAATACCCTGCTCTGGAATGCTTCCTCCGATTCATCTAAAACGCGCCTCTTAGGATTAGGAAACTTTTCCTGAATTGACAACGTCGTACACGACTTCGCCCTTTCGAACCAACCAACTGCCAAAGGGAGAAACTTTAACTCCCATTGAAGGAGAGGCGTCATATCGAGGTGAGCGTGGTGCATGAGGATCTTACATCTAGCAGCATATTGTGGATGCATTTTGTTCAGCCGGAGGTACAGGACAACACTTTCATCTATGTCAAAACCTTCATCATAATTGCTAATGTAGAATTCATGAAAAGTGTGGTTTGAGAGGTAGGTGTTGTTTACACTGGAAGTATCACACAGTGCTGTATTCCACCCAGCGGGAGTAAACGGTGTAACTTGGCACAAATGCAAGCATTTCAAAGACTGATTGCCAATCAGGCCACGAGCTAAGACTTCTGCGCCATCATCTCTGAGATTGATTGATCCGATGAGTAGACTTTCTAAACGGCAGCTGTCGGATTGCAAAGAAGTGGACAAATATCTCAACCCTAATGCTGTGATTGAATCATTTTTTGATAGATTGAGTCCTTTACAATGATTCACTGCCCCCTCTGCCAAAGCTTGCATCCCCTCATCATTAATATCGCAACGCTGAAGGGTCAAACGTTCCAAACCCATTTGATCTCGCTGTAACCAGTCTGATAACGTGCCCAGTCCTGCTGTTGCCGAAGAAAAGTCATTAAGAGAGAGGTCCAATTCTTCGAGACTGGTACAGCTCTCTAATGCTGCCACCAAAGCCGACAATCCATCATTTCCAATGGAATTACCTGACAGGCCAAGGTATGTCAAGGAAGGTCCAATGCTCCTCAATCCACTAGCGAGAGCAGCTACTCCATCATCACCGATGTTATTGTGACCCAGCCAAAATTTCTTCAATTTACAAGCTCGCGATTCTAGCAGAGCTCCTATCGTAGAACAGCCATTAAGGCCTGGATTGTTGCAACCATAAACAAGTTCGTCTAGCTGCGTAAAATTGCCCAATGCTCTTAGAATTGCTGTAGATCCATAATCTCCAAGATTTTTGACGTCAAGTGTTTGAATAGATTGATTGCGGGCGAGACCATCCACGAAGGCATCAATTTGTTGCTCTTCCCATTCTTCATCTTCGTTGGGCAAGTTCAAAATGCTGAGCTTTCGTAAATATTTACTTTCACCAATAAAATATCCTAGCCAGCCAAAATCATTGCCTTTCCTAATAAGAAAAGCTCCCCATACGTTACTGCTCAAGCTCAAAGACAAGCGGCTCAGTTTGCCATCGTTTTCGTTTTCGCGAAGCCGCCTAAGAATCTTTTTGTTCTGCTTGGAAGAAGTAATATCTTTCAAGCTGATATTGGCCGCATTCTCCTCATAATAGGCATAATTTCTATGATCCATTGTCGATGGTTGTCTACAAATCGAAGCGATAAATGGTCGTCGGAAGAAGAAGAAGTATCTTAGTCGAAGTTGCGCCGAAAAAATGCCACAAAAATCACCTGCGCTTCTGATGGCATCATAATTGCTAACCGTATAATTCTAATAACAATAATTCACCACTTACCGCCACGGAAATATTGAAGGGAGAGATCAACAGCCAACAAACAACAAAGCACAAGCAAGTCGAAAGTCGAACTACAAGAGGAACAAATTTCTTTTGGAGGGCTCCCTCCGCTTTGCCCGCTTTTCGCCCGAATCTTTTCCTGCCAAAAAAGCAAGATGCAAGATTCGCTTTTTCATGTCACGAAGCACGCCGTGGGTGTTCGTAGTAACAGCTCTACCATCCGCATCCATCATTATCCTCTCCGCTATCTGACGATAATAACGTGAGTGCTGCTTTATTTTCATCATTCCTGCTGCGAATTGTTATTGCAGCAGCAGAAAAGGGCAGGTGATTTTTTATGTTCATTTTTTCGGCAACTAACGACAACTTCTTCTTCCGACAATAATCGTTATGTGTCTTCTTTTCGTAGACTATCGAAGCGACCATGGATCATAGATATTATAATTACTATGAGGCGAATGCGGCCGATATCAACTTGGAGGATATCACTTCTTCCGAGCAGAACAAACAGATTCTTAGGCGGCTTCGCGATGATGATCTTGGGTGGCTCAACCGCATCACTTTGGGCAGAGAAGGACAGTTCTATTTAGGGGTTGGAAACAGTGGACTTTTGCTTATCAGAGAAGGCGATGATTTGGGCTGGTTGGGATATTTTATTGGCAGAAGTACAAAACTACAGAAAATTGAAATTTGGAACTTGCCCGAACATGAAGGGGGAGAGCAACAAATGCATGCCTTCTTGGATGGTCTCGCCCGCAATCAATCTATTCAAAGAGTTCAAGTCAATGAACAACTCGGTGAATATTTGTCTACAGCAATTCTCAGGGCATTGGGCAATATGAAGCAGCTAGAGGAGCTTTTTTATAATGGCAACAATCTCGATTCCAATGGCTGTTCCGTGCTAGGAACTCTGCTCGAGTCGGGAGCTTGTAAATTGAAGGAGTTTTGGCTGTATAACGATAACATTGGTGATGATGGAGTAGCTGCTCTCGCAAGTGGATTGAGGAGCATTGGACCTTCCTTGAAAACGCTCGGCCTGCCGGAAAATTCCATTGGAAATGAGGGATTGTCGGCTTTGGTGGCAGTACTAGAGAGCTGTACCGGTCTCGAGATATTGAACCTCTCTGGTAATGACTTTTCCTTGGCAGCAGCAGGACTGGGCTCTTTATCAAAGTGGTTGCAAACTGCAGTATTGAACTTGGATGAGCTGCGTCTTCGACGTTGCGGTATTAATGATGAGGGGCTACAAGCTTTGGCAGAGGGGGCAACAAATCATTGCAAAGATCTCAACCTATCAGGAAATGATTCTATCACAGCATTAGGGTTGAGATATTTGT
>Ga0209652_1003656_pt1 | contig 11180 bp, 2 predicted proteins | sample SaaInl74LU_5_DNA_FD_184641 | JGI IMG/M metagenome (GOLD analysis project Ga0209652, IMG submission 184641) | Marine microbial communities from expanding oxygen minimum zones in the Saanich Inlet - ESP_74LU_5_DNA (SPAdes) (version 2) | ecosystem: Environmental > Aquatic > Marine > Intertidal zone ...
ATCTTTGTCTGTGATGACGAGCAATGGAACAGCGGCGGCTAGCAATAATAATCACAATGGTACACATGATGTGATGAATGTAACACGACAGCAAAAAATAATGATGCCACAAGAACAACCACCACTCCCCGATGGCTGGGAGGAAATGACCGATCCAAACTCCGGTAGATCATTTTATATTGATCATGCTCGACAAATCACCACTTGGGAACGTCCTGGTGGTGGCAATCATCAAAGTGCTGTAACTGCAACAGCTGCTACTGTGAACAATGAGACGAATCATTACTCATCTCAGCAGCAGCAACCAAGTGGAGATGATGATTACTTCAACACTGCCTCAATAATGAAATTAAATCAATTTGGAAGTCACTCCAATTGGGATGATGATCCACACAGTGGCTCACGAAATAACAACAACAACAATCAATACGATAATACACTATCAATCCAACAAGAATCAACAGCACCAGCCCCACCCCGCCTCGACTTTACAGTCCTAACAATCCCCGATGTCCTCCGCCCCCATTGTCCATCCTGCTTCAACCCCTTCAGCTACACTTTTCGACGTCACCACTGCCGTCTCTGCGGGGATATATTCTGCGATGCCTGTTCCAATCATCGAACAGTGTTGCCATTGGAAGGGGAGGAGTTTGACAAGGCTGTAAGAGTGTGTGATGTATGCATGAAGGATGTGAAGAGGGGGAATTATTTTAGTTTGAGGAGATATTTGACTAGTTTGCAGTTGTATAGTGATGACAGCAGCAATACTAAGGATGAGAAGAAGAGGGAGGATGGTAGTAGTACGAATGGAGAAGAGCAAATCACATTGGACATGGTGGCAGCATCCCTCTCTTCTCTGTCGTCCGATATTGACGCCATGCTGCTTGAACCACTTACATCCTTCACCGACAAGATGACTATACCAGCCAGTATACTTGTTCCGGCGGTAGCACGACATTTGAAACGACGCAAGACTGGGGAGTATGCAGTTCGAGTATTGGCAACTTTGCTGCAGTTGGGGAGTGTGGTGGGTGATGATTCGTTTGGGTTGGCTGTGTTGGGACATTCAATCATTGTAAATGATGATGGAGGGGCTGATGAGGAGGAGAAGTTGATCAACTCGGATTCAACCCATTCTATTCTATCATTATCTGATCGTAGGAAAGGTGCCACCAGCAACACGAGCAGCAATCACAATTATGTCAAGGATGTACTCAAAGTTCTAGAATGGAATGGCAATGATATTCGAACATTAAGTGCACAGGAACAGGCTGTCAAGGTGATTTATTACATTACTGATCCCAATTTTATTGCTGGTGCTCTTTCCATGAAGGAGAGTTTAGAGGAGGATGAGAATGATGTAAGTGGGGGTAGCGGACCTGTTGATGTCGATGCTGTTAGTGATGAATACAATGATAGGATGGATGAAATGATTCAAATTGATATCCATCGAGCGTTTCGATCCATGTTGGACCATGCAACGTCATCTGCTTCACCATCGCTGCAACGATGGGCTACATCATGTCTTCGTCACTTAATTACAGAAGATCAACGACGAGCTTGTAGTGTCGCACACTCCTCGTCAAAGTATGAATCCTTTACGTCTCAGTTGGTCAGCACTGGAGGGGTAATGATATTATGCAGCCTTCTCAATTCAGAAGATGGCGAGACTCGTGCGCATGCCACGTCGGCATTGGAGGCGATTGTGATTGCCACTCGTGAAATAGGACTGGCTCTACATGAACCTTCTGGGAAGGGCAGAGGATTGTCACGTGTCGGTAGAGGTACGGAGCGTGATTCCACCATTGTCGATGCCATCATTTCCAATGTTGGTGGGTCCGGGCTTCCGGCTTTGGCACACTTGCTAATTTCTGCGGATGAATCTGTATCAATGATGGGATGTTCGTTCATCTTGTCATTGATTTCTCCGCTGTTGACTGATCCACGGGGGAGTGGACGAACGTTGCAACAGTGTAGTAACACCGCCACGTCGACGGCAGTAGGCTTTGAAGAGAAAGACGATGGGTTGTCTTCTTATCGAAATGCTGCTATAGCATTAGTTGTTGGAGATGACACCGTTCAGGGGAACGATGTGTCATGTCTTCCGTCTCTGATTGAAATTGTCAGAAGTGGTGTGGACAGCTCATCGTGGGGAGGACGGAACAAAGCACGACCGTTAAAGGTTCAGGTCAAGGCTGCGGAGTGTATAGCTGCTGTTTCTCTAGCCGTCGGACATGTTATTGGTATGCATACTGATCAATCAGCGTATGATCCTACTTATGTGAGGGCAAAGAGTGCACTGGAAGTGATGGAACAAGAACGGGTATTTGATGTCGCTCTGCAGATCATAAAATCTGACTCACATCGTTCGTTGGATTCGTCAAGAGATACACCTGATGCTAGACTGAGAGAGGCTGCTGGTTTGATCTTACTTGCAATGTCATCCTGTTCCAGTGCATCCTCTTCGTATCTCATATCCAATGGAGCGGTATCTACTTTACTAACGATTGCCAGTGAGCCAGGAATGCTGAACGCTGCCAGCACGGTAAGAGGGAAGTGGGCTAGCAAAGGTCTATGTTTTCTCGAGGCTGCCACCACTTTGTTGATTCAAGCGTGGACGACTAGTACAGAGCAGGAAAGCGACTCGGGTTCATCAACATCACCATCATTGAATCTGTTGCTAGAGGCGCTCAATAGCGGTGCAGTAGGATTGGCATCTCGGCTGGTCAAGACGAAGGTGACGCTGAAAAGTCACGACCTAGCATATTCTCAGCTGCGGGTAAAGATTGCAATTTGTTTTTTGCTAAGTTCCATGTTTGGGATTGCAAGTAAGAGCCATGACAATAACGATGTCGGCGCCTCTCGCTTATACAGTGCAATAGACGCCGATTGTGCCCAATTTCTGGCGTCGGGTGGCAATGATACTGGAGTTAGAACGGATCTCGTCGGAGCAACACTGAATTTACTCAATGCGACACTTCCTTACGCTCATCAGTTCACGAAGGAAGATGCTGACGAACCTCTACCAATGGTTGATTTATCTGAAGCTTGTCTTTTGGCTGCTGGCAGCATGTGCGGCCTTGCAGACCCAATTGGCGTTCATCCAACTGTGCAAAGTAATGATGACGTTGACGAAGGAAAGTATTCGCACCTTCGTCTTGATGCTTGTACAATGGCATGCGATGTTTTGACTGCAACGAAACCTGGTCAAGGTGCGCTACTGCCGAGTGTGTTGGTAGGCGCCATAGGAGAATCACTCATCGTTCCTACTCTAAGACTCTCTCTTGCGATTTGTCATTATGGCAACATTGATCTTTGTGGTGAATTTTCGCAAAGTGGTATGCTTGTACCAGTCGGAGATATTCTACAACGAGCATTGGCATCATCTGATCAGTATACATTCTCAGTCGCCGTCGTACTAGTTAAGTTTTGCGGGCAATGCACAGTCGTTGGGAGTTCAGCGAGTGGTACTGTGGAGACTCTGAAGAATGTGATTAATGCACTTTCGTGCGTTCTCGCATTATCTGAAAATGAAAATGGCAGCTCCATGGACCCACAACGATTGAAAGAGCTCTCCGTGCTCAAATATGAAAGCCTAGTCGCTTTGGAAGCACTAAGCGCTAATGATGCTCTTCAAAGTTCAATAGCAACCACTGTACTCCCGGCTCTGGTATCATTCCTGCAACACCTCGAATACAGCTATTCATACGCTGAAGAAAAAGATCAGGAGCAAGTAATGTTGATTGGTCTGAAAACAATTCAAAGAATCATCAACATTCCATCGAGTACTCAATCTATGATGAATAACGGCATTGTCTCCATTCTGATCAAAATCATCGAAAAGGGGGACGAAGTGAAGAATAAACTTTTGCAAGAAGTTTCGCTAGAAATTGCCCAATCCATTGCACGAAGTGATTTGGAGAGTAGATACTGGCTCATCTGCAGTGGCTTGCTCAACTCATTGCTGTCTATGCTTGGAGAGAGCCAAGTAACAGCACGCACATCGCAACTTGGTCTGCAAAATGCTGGAATCCTTTTGTCGGATCTTACGCCATCTACATTATCCCGTTTTGAACCTTCCGCAAAGGAAGAACTCCTGCAGCGAGTTGTTACTATCTTTTGCTCGCAGAGGACTTTCATTAGAAGGCTGATCGCATCTATTTCGGATAACTGTGATGCGTATGGAGAATCATTTGTATTTTCACAAGGTGAAGGTGCAGTCCGCGACAAAGCTGCCGGAATCCTCTTCAATATTTCTACGCTTCTTCTTGTTCACGGCCAAGAGGTTGGAAGGACACACTTCAATGATGCACTTTTGTTAAATGATGTCTCAGGAAGTAATATGACTGTAGCGACAGCATGTTCTGCCTTGCTTGATGCTTTCAGTGATGATGAGGAGACTTCTCCTGCGAACCCTGATGATCGATCATTCTACTTCGATGTTCAACTTCCAACTGTAAAGAGTTATTTGATGAAGGGACTGACCGAAAGTTTGAACCAGGCCATGTCAAGCTTAGATTCAAAGCCTGCTGCTGAGGGGCTGATCAAGAGGTTGCAACTTCCTCGTACTTGCTTGGTTCTTTGTCGATCTGAGAAACTTGCAGAATCAGCCTTTCGGCTATTTGAGGATGTTGTACTATCTCTTCCAATTGACTTTGTCGGCGATTTGATTCTATGCGATAGAGTTGCGCTGGTTACGTTGTTTGATCTAGTGACAGGTCAAGCTAACAAAGTACCTCAACTTGAATATTCAAAACAAATGTTTGCAAAATTACTCGGCAATCTTGCAAAAGCTGGCCTCCTCCCCAAAGCAGTGAGCAGTTTTGGGTTGAGGAGTCATGCCATTGCAGCACTATCTGCTGCGATGCTCATAAACGGGGGCGAAGAAAATATTGACGACGATGAAGATAGCATTCAACGAATCTGTCTTGAAAGTTTAGCAATTGTTTTGTGCGGTAAAGAAAATGATGTGACACTGACACCTGTTGAAAGTCGAGCTCTTGCGTCGGCTATTGGGAGGGTGTTATCCTCCACAGTGCTAAATCGATTTTTTACTCAGGCTAGCTTGGAGTCAACCATCAATGACTCTACAGTCGACTTTCGATTGAATCGTGCCGCCATCTGTCAATCTGCAGAAGCTCGTCTACTTTGTGCCATGGCTCATTCTCCTGAATCACTCGGAGTTCTAAGCAAAATCGGTGGACTTGAAGCTATTGGGCTTATTGCTCATGAGGGAGAGATCAAGGCAGTAGAAGCAGTCCGGAAAGCATGCGATATGAACCCCAAATTAGTTGTTGTTGTTGAAGCGCACTTGAGTATCATGGACGCCTTGATAGGATCTGAGGATAAATTATCTCTCTCGACAGATACAAATCTTCGCGATATTGTAGTGAAATGCCTGGGGATTGTGACTACTCTCAGCGCAAACTCTGATACGAGAGACTCCATCCTTATCGCCGAGCAAAGCCATGACTGTATGAGAATAGCTTCTAGCATTGTTTCTGCTGGTGCTGAGTTGAAACTGGGTACCAAATCTGCTTCAGAGGCTTCCGAGGAAACATCAGATGTAACTGCAACAAAACTTGCAGAAAAGTTAGCCAAATCGTCTATTGATGAAGTGCTTCAAATCGATGATCTCGTGCACATTGATTCTACCTCCAGCAAAAGTGATTCAACTCCGGTAAAATCAGATGATCCTGATAAAGAATTGGAGGGAGTTGTTGCATATATGGGTTCTGTTCAATTTGCTCCAGGAGATGATTGGATTGGCATTCGTCTCACTGGCACAAGCGTTGGGAATGGCAGAAATGACGGTAGTGTAAAGGGGACACACTATTTTGATTGCGGAGAGAAGAGCGGTGTCTTTGTCAAGAGAGCGCATGTTCGAAAACAAGAATCTGAGCCGAGCAATGACGACTCAGTGGAGAACCCTGTCATTCCAGTGCCGCCGAAGCCAGAGAACCATTGGAGGGTATTGGTAGCGAGTGATGGCACGAGTTTGGAGGAGGCTTCATTTTTGTTGCTGCAATCATTCTCGCGCAGCAAACAGCATCGAGATGTCATTATGAACAATCGTGAATTCACATCCGCACTAGCTGCTGCCATACGATCATCAACAAACATGGATTTCAAGCTAGATGCATTGGAACTACTGTCGTCTTTCACAATGCATTATTGCGAACCAGAAGAAGACTTGATGAAACTCTTTTGCGACGTAATAGAAAGTCAAACAAGAATCCTGCAGCTCTCACGTGATAGGCAAGAGCAATCAAGTTCGAAGCATCTTCTCGGGGTGGTCGTGTTGGGCGTGCAAAACTTAATGTGTTATCAGAATGCTGGGGATCAGGTGAAGCCACTGCACGCAGCAACTGACCTGTTCATTTTTCTGTCTGAGACGTTGTTCAGCGGGCCAAAGTCTAGGCGGACGGCTGTATCAAAGACTGAAGGAATACTCTTCTCTAATCTGACCTCATTATTCGTACTCTTCCTCGGGAATGAAGACACTCGGAAAGTGCTATCAACCACCCGGTGCATGTCATCGCTCATTCGTTTCGTCATGATGACCTCAGGTGTCGAAACGATGGATTGCCACATCGCTTTCTCAAACAAAGAAGGAGAAGAGTATTGGGAGGCTGCCCACACGTACTGCTTACAGAGTTTAATGTACATTGTGAATGAGGCATCGCAAAAGCATCTTGGGACGTCATACGCTGCCATGATTAAACAGTGTCAACCTTCATCAAATGCTTTCAGAACGTGTCTCCAGCACATTTCTGACAGAGCACATGGTGGAGCGCCTGTAGTGTCGGCAAGACAGTTACTGATTAAGTTGGAAAGATTATCTTGATGACATTTATCCACTAAATTAAAGATTTTACAGCTATTATGCATTATAAAAGAGATGATGAACTGTTTTGCAATAATTTGCAGTCGGTCATCATGTAAATCTCACTGACTTGCTTGTCTCTATTTCAGATAAGTCTCTCCTTAGACCATTTGTGTCGTTCTCCCACTCTCCACCAGGTAGCAAAGCCTCTTGCAGTGGCGAGCTAACGCTTAATGTATCTGTAGGGCTCGTTCTTCCAGGCAGCATGTTATCATTGTAACTGCCGTCATTATTTTCGTATTCACTTGTGAGGCTCCTACCGGAACAAAATCCGCCATACATCGCCACACCAAGCAACAAGTATACCACGAGCATGACGATTCCTTGCCAGCCAACATTAGCCAACATGAACCAGTTTGCAAAAATACCCAGAGCTGGTAAATAAGGCACCAGAGGTGTCCGGAATCTTGCTTTTCCAATACCGTAGCCATCGCCCTCTAAAGCGAATCTAGTACTTCTTGCCTCAGGGCAATAACGATGTATATATATTGTGACACATAGCGTCAGCAATGCGAAAATGGCAGCGAGCGAGTATTTTACCGCGGCAATCGGTATGAATGCAAAACAAACACCTGATAAGAAGGGAAATACATTCAGGAGTATCAATAATCTCCCAAGCGACATCTGCTCTCTGACTGTGGCGATGGAAAAGATCGAGGCGTTATCATCGACTGCATTCAGATTTCCACCAAGAAAATTTTCCGAGGGACAATGATACCTAATCATCAATAAACATACGTCCGTCAATGAAAAGAGAAACAATGCACCAGCTGATATCAATGATTCAATGTATTGGAAGGGAACGAAGCAAGCCAAAATAACGATGACGACCCCACAAAATTGGACGTTTGCAGAAAGATTGCCTATCGTATCTTTTTTCTTCTCACCAACACAGCAGCAAGTTCTTGAGTCGGAAAACGTCAACTTGCCAAACAGCTTCGGCACTAACTTGTCCTTGCTCATAGCAAAGAAGAGCCGTGTTTGTGATTGAATCCCCGTGAGAACTACAAGTGGGAGTGTCACAATCTCTCCGATTGCTGTCATTTGCTCTGCCCACAGAACTCCGTTCGAACCAAACGCTCTTGGGAATGAACTCACTGTATCAATACTTGTATAGGGCACCATGGCGGTCAGAGTCAATGCAGCCAACATATATATTACGCCATCGATCAAAATCACACCCACAACAGCTCTTGGCACGTCACGTACGGGATTTTTTGCTTCGCCACTCAGATTACAGATTTGATCAAATCCCAAAAATGCAAAGAAGAGAATTGATGATCCATCAATGATACCGGCTGCACCGAATTCGGGTGGTACAAATGGACTCCAATTCGAAAAGGAGGCTGGAGTAGTGTCACTGTTTGCAAATACTCCCGAAGCCAATAGAAAACCTGCCACGATCATGAACACAATCAATGAGACCTTGGTAGCACTCACTACATTGGTTGCCATTTTGGATTCCCTCACTCCCATCAATAATAATAGTGTGCATAATAATGCAATGATTGCACCCATGGGGTTGATCCCGTATCCCGGCTGCAAAAACTTTTCCAGCCCAGAGGGAAGTGGATTACTCTCATCCCGTCCCTCATGCACCCAATCGACAAATTTGCTACCCCAACTTCTTGCCACGGCAGCAGATGCACCCCCATATTCCAGTGTTTGACATAGACTTGCCATGACTGCGAATATTTCACCGAGTGTAATGTAAGCATAACTATATGTACTTCCATCTAAAGGAAATGCCGCTGATAATTCGGCATAGGGCAATCCAGACAATGCGGCAACACACCCGGCGATTAGATATGATATGGATGCTGACGGCCCAGCGTAGTTATGGGCAACCACACCGGCCAAGACGAAGACTCCACTTCCTATTGTTGTACCTATACCGAAAAAGACGAGGTCGGAGAGACTCATGTGCCGTAATGGTGCCTCACCGCCACCGCTGCCATGTGAGGGTTGTACCGCCGCCGGTTTTATTGGTGTTTCCGTATCAAATATTGGCACGGCAGTATATCTACTAGTTTCATCGGAGCAATGGGCCTGTTTTCGGACTAGCAGGAGGGGCTTCCGTGTCATGGCGTTCTCTATGAAGGTATTCATGGTTGTTGTGTATTTGTGTTGAGTGTCTTGGTTCAGAAAACGAGTTGCGATGTGTGTTTTCAAGCTCGGTTGATTTCTACTCTTCAAACAGACGAATTTTCAGCACTCTTATGATAGATGATGATTGTTATTGTTCTTGGCAGTCTCCTGCACGGATATTAGTGGTATAGCGTCTTGTTCTTGGTGCATAGACGACTGCGTAGGGACCTTCTTGACATGTTCTGCCTTTTTCAAGCCCAAGCGCTTTATGTCTTGGGTTTTGTCAACTCCCGCAATTTTTTCGTTGGCTCCCGCAATTTTTCGGGCTCCCGCGAGCAACGTCAGCTTTGTTGCTTTTGCGTTGCAGGTTGCAGCTGTTGGCTGTTGCAATGGCTCACTTGAAGTAGTAGCAGCTTGCTGATAGTAAGCGCTTGATATTAGTAAGCAAGCCAGTCAGCAACTTAACGATCATGTTGCGGGTATCATTAGCAGCGCTTGTGTCGTTGGCCATCCTTGTGAGCGGCTGTAACGCATTTACAAGCACCTACACAAGATGTGGTTCTATTTCCTCCGTCTTTGGCCAACAACAACAATCCTCTTCGGCACTTAATCTCACACCCCTCCCGAAAGGAATCTCACCATTCGAAAAGTCTCTCTCCAAAAACATTGATATTCAAGGAGACTTCAGAAAGAGTTCGAAACGAGCCATAGATGCCGCCATCGGCAACAACATGAAACGAGTAGAAATTGAATTCCCCCCTCTATTGGGAGGGAGTCAGAGCAAATCCCAATTTGATGATTTTGACAATATACAAGAACTCGATAAGAATAAGGAGTGGACTATGCAATTGGCTCCTACCTTCTTGGGAGAGAAGGAGTATCAAAAAGGTCGAGTTTGGATGATCTTTCCAGATTTAAAGGAGTGTGAATTGGCCAAGGCAGAATGGGCAGGGCAAAGATATCAAGAGGCGACATTTACAACGATTCAGGCGGTGACGAACTATTTGGCAACGGGTGAAAACAGTGGTGGGGGATATGATGCACCATGGGGAGAAAACTTAATGTCGGGTCTTTCCAAAATCATGGGAGGAAAAGATGGAGATGCAGGATTGCTTGGAGATCAAGCATCACTTGATCCATTGGTGGAGGGTGAAAACTCCCCGGCGAGACTTTGGTTGGTCATACAACCTGGTAATGGTGGGCCGGTCGAAGATTGGGTGAACTGCGAGAAGATGGCACTGTCGTCTCCAGACACTACAATGGTTGTTATCAACGGCGCATTGGATAAAGTACGTGGAGGTTTCTATCCTGCAGTCTTCTTTCCCAAGTTGGCAGCTACTGTGGATAGATTTTGGAAGAAGTTTGAACCGGCTTTTTATCTAAAGCCTTTTAGTGATAAAGGGGTCTATGGTTGGTTGTATCGAGTATACCCAGAGCCGTGGCAAGTGCATCTAGAGATTGTCAAACCTGGAAAAGATGGAAATGCAGAAGTTGAGTACATGTTAGTTGATACAATGGACGAGAAACCATCCTATGATAAAGTTGTCTCAATGCTCTTGTCGGCATCCCAAGCAAATAAATAATAGGTTGTCTACTTGGCATTTCTTCTCTGAAAACATCGACTTGATAGATATTATGAGCTCAACTTACAAAATGTTAATAGTTACAAAAAAGTACTTTTCAATATCTATTCCATACCAACAAGAGCTGTGAAAGCAGTTCGTGTGAAAATATTATGCCATTTCATCACTCTTTGAATCATCAAATTCATTCATGAATTGTTCTCTCGCCTTTTTCTTTCTTCCATCTGTGTATTATTATTATTATTTTCTGTTCTCCCCTGCAGATTTCTGGCCATTACTTCTCCCTTCAATGCTGCAAAATTGGTGCATTGGCCTCTTTTCTGCCATCCCCGTTATTAGCAATCTATTCTTTCGATGATACCCCATCACTATTTGTTGTTTCCGATTCACCCTGAGGCGAAGTATCCACTAAATTCACCATAACTTTATCATGTGCCCCCTTGAGCAATATAGGACTTTTGTAAGTCACAATACCGCGCTTCTTTGCAGCTTTCAGTGTAGCAGCTAACCCCTCATAGTGTTGTTGTGTTTGTTCGTCGTCGAAGAGTTCTCCGAATGCAACTTGAGGCTTTTCGGGGTCACCGACACGCCAACTGTGATTGTTTATTATATTGTAGCCGCCG
>Ga0209652_1003657_pt1 | contig 11178 bp, 6 predicted proteins | sample SaaInl74LU_5_DNA_FD_184641 | JGI IMG/M metagenome (GOLD analysis project Ga0209652, IMG submission 184641) | Marine microbial communities from expanding oxygen minimum zones in the Saanich Inlet - ESP_74LU_5_DNA (SPAdes) (version 2) | ecosystem: Environmental > Aquatic > Marine > Intertidal zone ...
ATCATGCACAATCGTCAAAGCTGCATTTGGCATACCCTTCTCATCATCAAACAGCTCTGTGAAGTTCTTGAACCACTCAGATGTTGGTTGAGTGGCTTCTAACTGAAATGGACGATCGGTGAACCATTCGGTGTTCTTGTGGAACTTGCTTGATTCAATGTGGTATTCTCCATCTACATTACGATACAGAGTACACATATCTGCCATTTGCACAAAGAGCCACTTCGGTGCAGCAGCCGCGGCTTGGCATGTGTCAAGTTTTGCTTGACAAGAGGATGAGGATGCCTTGGCACTCTTGGTGGTAGTTTTGGCGCTCTTTGCAGAGACCCCAACCACATCATCAGGCCGCAACCTACGTCCACGGTTTTCACTGAGAACATGCATGATGTTCACGACGCTTTCCTGCCGAAAGTTAGTAAGATGACTGGAAATGGAACTGGTCTTCTTCTTGGGGGAGGAATCGATTTTCTTCAAAAGAGCAAGAGACGAGAGAGCAGTGGTGGATGGCGTGAGCATTGAGCATATCATAATCTCAAGAAGTGTCGGCACAGAGCAGCAGCGGTAGTAATAAGATCAACACATATACAGAACATAAACTACAGAACATGAACTTACGATCTCAGCATCGGAGAGAGCATCAATGCCAGGGACGCTGAATAGAACAGCGGCGAGGAGAAGAGCGAACGAAGACACGAGCTTCATGTTTGTTATGGATGTAATGATGTTGATATCTGTGGTGAACTCTGTGTTGTGTTATGCACAGTATTTGGCTTTTTATTGATGCATTATGCTTCAACCGACGCGACGGGGATCGCCTCCCTTGATTGAATGAGCTCAGCGGATGGCGGCCTTGGCGCTTGGCGCTGGCTTGGCGGGTATGGAGCGACTCGGGCTCTACCTCGACAAAGACAAGTAGCACACCTTCCTCTGCCCTCAGCACATAATAAAGTAGCACACCTTCCTCTGCCCTCAGCACATAATATTATTAATCGACCTTTAACCACCACCACCCATTTGAACATCGCATCCCTTCACCAAAAATGAAGTTTCGTTCCGCAATCATAGGCCTGTTCGCTCCAATTGCATCAACCGCCCAGGAAGCGACCCAGTTAACCTTACTACATATTAATGATCACCACAGCCACTTGACGGAGAAGAATCATATTGACATCAAAGGAGATGATATCCATCCAGATGTTCGAGCCAGCAACGGCAACACCTCCAAAGTTCGTGCATACTATGGGGGATTCCCAAGAATGGTGACTGCCTTCAACGAACTCAAGTATGAAGCAGAGGAGTTGGGGCGTGATGTTATGCTGCTTCACGCGGGTGATGCCATAACTGGGAGTCTATATTATACTCTCTTTGAGGGCGATGCCGATGCTGCGATGATGTCTCACATTTGCTTCGATGCATTTGTTCCGGGCAATCATGTGAGTTTTGCCCTTTTATACACTTGTCTCTTGTCTCTTGTTCATTGCTCTCTTATATCCCAATCATTCAATTCTATCACACACTTAACCTCCCAGGAGTTCGACCATGGTGATGGAGGACTTGCAAAGTTCTTGAAGGCCTTGAAAACGAGTTACGACCAATCCAACACATGTGACAAAGCACCTGTAATTCTGGGTGCAAATATTGTGCCGAATCCCAATAGCCCGCTCCTTGCATCTGACGTGCCACAGATGGAGAATTCTTCGGTGGTAATTTTATCTAATGGCGAAAAGGTGGGATTGGTTGGGATCGACATCAAGGTAAAAGTTGAAGTTAGCTCCAAGCCAGATGAGGGAACACATCTTCTTGATGAGAGGGAAACTGCTCAGGCTGAGATTGACGCACTCATTGCCTCTGGAGTGAACAAGATTGTTCTTCTCACTCACGTTGGATACATGAATGATGTGAACTGGATGGCAGAGTTGAATGGTGTCGATGTTGTGGTGGGGGGTGATTCTCACACATTACTTGCGAGTGAGAAGACTGAGATGTTTGGAACTACGAATCCAACTGGACCTTACGCGACTATTGTAGAGAAACAAGATGGTTCAAAAGTGTGTGTTGTCCAAGCTTGGTGCTACAGCCAGGTAGTTGGAAACTTACAGATTGACTTTGATGAAGAGGGTAAGGTTCTTTCATGTGAAGGGATGAATGTCGTGCCAGTCAACCCTGATTTTGTGACAAACAAGGATCATGCAGAGCCCTATGAGTTGGATCAAGCGGATGCCAAAATTGTCATTGATAGCTTGATTGAGATGAGTGGTGGACAGGCCAGGCCCTTTGATGAGGATAAGGATACTGCGAATGATTTATCGCAATATCTGGAAAAGGTTGGTGAATATGGTCAGGAAACGCATGCAACTGTCCCAACTACAATTCCACTTGAGATTAATCGACATGAGAGTGGAGCAGCCGATTTTGTAGTTGAGGGGCTTCTCTTAAATAGCTACAGCTACAGTGCTGCTGATGTGGCGCTGCTCGGGAGAGGAGCAGTCCGTGTGAATATTGAGAAGGTACGTGACCTTTCATTTATACTCTTCTTTGTGCATCTGTTGTGTTACTAATATGATTCAATGCAATTTTCATTTCAAGGGTGATTTCAATACTGAGGAGGCATATACCCTCCTCCCTTTCGGAAGCTTTTTGGTCAACATAGTGTTGACAGGTCAGCAGATAAAGAGTGCATTAGAAGATGGCTTGGATTACTACCTGGACCCCAATGGCAGTGATGGCGCATATCCAAAAACTAGTGGACTTCGATTCCATGTTAATGAAGCCATGAAGAAGGGAAGCCGAATCAGCAATATGGAGATCAACCCTGCACTCAAAGGGGAATGGGCACCGCTTGACATGCTTAAGAACTACACTCTAGTTACTATAGACTATATTGCATCAGGAAAAGATGGATACTATGAATTCGAAGGTTCTGACTATCTTGATCTTGGTCTCGAGTATGCGGCTTCATTCATTGAGTATGCTAAAATGGTAAAAGTGTTGGAGAAGGTGTCAAAAGAACGTGCTTCCACACAGTCTTGGCGTAATTCTCAAGGAGACGAATATCATGTGGATATTGCCTCAGGTGATTCAACCCCAGAAGCAGAAGACATTCCTTTTAGTGATACCTCAGCCTCTGGTACAATTCATCTAAAGGCAAGCTTCATTGTCGTCTTCATTGCATTGCTGATGTGGTGATGAACTCCTGTAGAAGGGCACAAGATCTATCATATCGTTGTTTACAACTGTTGTGGTGGCATGTAAAAATGTAATTTACTTAGGAATGAGAATGAACTCTATTTATATGAAGGTACATTAGTTGCATTCTAATCAGACGATTATTCTGTCTTAATAGCAACGCAAGCTTTGTTAGGCATGGCATTTTTCTAATGAAGATGAGACGAACACAACTACAAACTACAACTAACTCACCGGAAGCGTCGGCTGGTAATGGTTGGCTCTTTCTCCGAAATAACAAATAACAGCTGATTGTCAGGAATCCTGAAAAACAGATTGGTATCCTAAACAAGGAGTCTCGTATTTCAGATTGCGTCTTTGCAATTTTCGCACATAGTATCTTGCCAGCTATCTCTTTGTGTGTGTTTCGCCAAAGAGAAGGGCTGAGACAGCAAAACGGAAAGCAACCCTCTGTATGTTTCGCAAAGAGGCCAAATCACTTCAATGTGTATCTCTTTCTGTGTGTGGTTCGCAAAACACAGAGCAATTATTGGTCCGTTAGGTATCATTCGGGCCATCGCTTAATCTTTTCGCAGTTCAATTCGCCGACGTTGTATCGCATCAATTCGCTCATGGTGTATTGCAGAGTCTTGTAGGCAAACTTGTCGTCACAATTAAATCCTGCATTACACGAACTCATCTAATCTACTCTACCAACACACAAACTTCGGAGTACCATCATGGCGGACAAGGCAGACGGAAACGACGGCAGAAGCGATGTCTACATCTACATGGGCGGACGAGCGCCACAGCACGTCATCAACGTCATCATCCATGAATCCGTTGACACCATCGAAAGGCATGCGTTCTGTGACAACCCCAACTTGCGGTATGTCAAGTTTCATAAAGGAGTTGAAACTGTGGGACGTGAGGCATTCATGAATTGCCGTTCTATCAGAGGGATTCAAATGCCTGGTGTGAAGATCGTTGGAGTTGGTGCGTTTACGAATTGCAAACGGTTGAAAGACATACAGTTTGGAAAGAAGTTGGAGATTATTGAATTCAGTGCATTTTATGGGTGTATTTCGTTGAAATGCGTCATTATCCCTGCTGCCAGGACAATCGAGGTATGTGCATTCAATCACTGCACCGCCTTGACTCATGTGCAGCTCCCCGAAGAACTTGAAACAGTTGGAGCGTATGCATTCTGGGCATGCAACTTGAAACGCATCGCCACTCCAATGATATACGATGATAAGATCTCCGACTCTGTATTCGACAGCTGCCGTGAACTATCCACAGTCGACCTTGTCGGTAGTGACATTCACAAAACTATCTCTCATCTACACATGGATTGCTGGAGGTATGACATGTATCAAGATATCCATCGGATCAATATGGTTCTTCCGCATACTTCTGGAAAGACCAAGGCGATACGACAATGGATGGATTCGGTGACTAATAGACTTGTGTATTATAGAGGTGCGCATTATCAATTGACGAGAGAGGCTATGACGATATTGGAACTTGCTCTATGGAAGGCAAAGCTTGATGACAGTGAAGAGGGTGGAAATGACAAGATTGATAGTGTAGATGCAAGTGCAAGGCAAGAGGCACACATCAGGTGTGGAGCGAGTGTTGTGATCAAGAATGTGTTGCCTTTTCTCAAATTACGATAATTAGAGAGTAGGTAGATATGTATAAATGTATTAATTGTAAAACGTGCTTGTGAAACAATTGCATTTTTATAGATATAGAATTCAGCACCTCAAAGGTTTCTTTTGTGGATGGTTCTCAACTTGCATAGAATCAGAGCAAGCAGAATGCTAAACACTCCTCTAATTGTATACCTGGAAAGTCAAAAGCGTCAATTTTCAATTGAATCCTCAATTTTCAATTGAATCCAAAATGGATTCACGTTTGTGGAATAGGAGTCTTATACAATACCTAACAATAAGATAGATCGATGTGACGTCCGTACTCAAATGTGGTGGTAGCCAGAAGTTGCTGTGTTCGAGGAATGATGATCACCTTGAGTATCTGTCTCCCATAAAATTGTTTCTACACTCTACTACTTCATCTACCACAGTGGTTGAATGCTGCTGCCGGCCGCAACATCTGGAGAGGAGCCAGTACAATAGAACGTCGAGGAGAAATGTAAGAGGCATTGGCAGACACATGACCAGAAAGCGGACAAGAGATCTCAAGAGATGCATCTATGTAAGTGAGCCTCAGCTGGAAAAAAGACGCGAACACTCACTCTCCTTTCGCCTCACATCACACAGATGCGACAAAGCGCAGCTAGCTCTTCCTCTCACAAAGTATCACCCAGCCCAGTCCACAATCTCGACACAGTCTTCTCCTTTGATGCACTCATTCATATTCTAATTGTAAGCATAGCCACACTTTCCTGGCCTGCATCTGTAAACAGAACGACAAAATCTTATATCTATAAGAGCAATACAATGGCCATATTCAAATTAGGCCGCCGAAGCTCAACAAAGGGCGCTAGTAATACTGTCAAGCCGAACAACGCCTTCGTGGCCGCCGACAAAAGCACTGCCGATTGGGCTGGACACCAAGATGAGTTGAGAGACGTGCAGAATGGAGTGGTGACGGAAGATTCTAGACGAGAGATGACTGAAGATTATGCGACGTATTTTCTGAGTAACGTGTTCAATTGCTCGGGGTATGAAGCTTCTGCACATGGCGCATGTCTGAATATACGAGATGGACCTGAAGTTGAGAGTGAAGATGAGTGGGAAGGAATCGATACGACAGATGAAATCAATGTGCAAATTTCATCACAGGCTACTCCATCAGTGACGGTGACAAAAAAGGATAAGTCAAGTAGAAAGGCCGCAAAGAAGGCCGCAAAGAAGGAAGCCAAGAAGAAAGCAGCACAGAAGGGTGATGATGCTCTTCTAGAAATGAAATCCAAGAAGTCAGCAAAAGAGGCTGAAAAAGCCAAGAAGAAAGCGAAGAAGATGGCGGCGGTTCGTAAGCAAAAACAGGTCAAGGCAGCACAGGCCAAAAAAACAGCACAGGAGGAAGAAGCCAAGATGGCAGCGGAATTTGCAGCTTGGAAACAGGCACAGATTAAGGCAGCACAGGAGGAAGAAGCCAATAAGAAGGCAGCAAAAGCAGCAGCTCGTAAGCAGGCACAGATTGAGGCTGAACAAAGTAAGAAACTGGCACGGGTGGAAGACACCGTGAACGCAGAGGCGGGCAGTAAACAGGCGAAAATTCAGGCAGCGGCAGCTAAGAAAGCAGCACATGATGAGGAAGCCAAGGCTCGTAAGCAGGCACAGATTGCGGCTGCAAAAGCCAAGAAGGAAGAACAAGAGGATGCAAAGATGGCGGTTGCAGTGGCAATTGCGAAGAAGAAGGCGGCGGCTCGTATGCAGGCGAAGATCGAGGCTGCTGCGGCAGCCAAGAAAGCAGCACAAGAGGAAGAAGCCAGGAAGGCAGAGGTAGCTCGTAAGCAGGCACACATTGAGGCTGAACAAGCTAAGAAAGCAGCATGGGAGGAGGAAGCCAAGAAGGCGGCTGCGGTGGCAGCTCGTATGCATTCAGAGATTGTGGCTGAGATAGCAAAGAAAGCAGCACAGAAGGAAGAAGCCAAGAAGGCGGCTGTAGCAACAGCTCGGAAGCAGGCACAGGTTGAGGCTGAGTTAGCTAAGAAGGCAGCACAGGAAGAAGCCGAAAAGGTGGCTGCAGCAACAGCTCGTAAGAAGGCACAGATTGAGGCTGAGAAAGCTAAGAAAGCTGCACAAGAAGAGGAAGCCAAGAAGGCGGCGGAATTTGCAGCTCGCAAGCAGGCACAGATTGAGGCTGAGCAAGCTAAGAAAGCTGCACAAGAAGAGGAAGCCAACAAGGCGGCAGTAGCAGCAAAAGCAGCTCGTAAGCAGGCGAAGATTGAGGCTGTGCAAGCAAAGACAGCATCACAGGAGGAGAAAGCCAAGAAGGTGGCAGCGGCGCGTAAGCAGGCACAGATTGAAGCAGAAAAAGCAAAGAAGGCAGCGAAGGAGGAAGTAGCGAAGCAGGCGGCGGCATTTGCAGCTCGCAAGCAGGCGCAGTTTGAGGCTGAACAAGCCAAGAAACTAACGAAGGAGGTAGAAGCCAAGATGGCGGTTGCAGTGAAAGCTCATAAGCAGGCACAGTTTGAGGCTGAGCAAGCTAAGAAGCTAACAAAGGAGCTAGAAGCCAAGATGGCGGCTACAGTGGAAGCTCACAAGCAGGCACAGTTTGAGGCTGCACAAGCCAAGAAGGCAGCACAGGAGGAAGAAGCTAAGAAGGCAGCGGCATTCGCAGCTTGTAAGCAGGCACAGATTGAAGCAGAAGAAGCTAAGAAGGCTGCACAGGAGGAGGAAGCCAAGAAGATGGCGGCGGTGGCAGCTCGTAAGCAGGCACAGATTGAGGCCGAACAAGCTAAGAAGGCAGCACAAAAAGAAGAAGCCAAGCAGGCTGCGGCATTTGCAGCTCGAAAGCAGGCGAAGATTGAGGCTGGACAAGCAAAGAAGGCAGCACAGGAGGAAGAAGCCAAGAAGAAGGCTTCGGTGGCAGCTCAGAAGCAGGCGCAGTTTGAGACTGAGCAAGCAAAGAAGGCAGCACTGAAGGAAGAAGAAAAGAAGGCGACTGCGGCCGCAGCTCTTATGCAAGCGCAGATTGAAGCTGAAGAAGCCAAGAAAGCAGCACACGAGGAAGGAGAAAAGAAGGCAACAGCATTTGCAGCTCGTAAACAGGCACAAATTGAGGCTGAAGAAGCCAAGAAGGCAGCACAGAAGGAAGAAGAAAAGAAATGGTTGGCATTTGCAGCTCGTATGCATTCACAGGTTGTGTCTGAGAAAGTCAAGAAGGCATCACAGGAACAACAAGCCAAAAAGTCAGCAGAAATTGAAGCGCTTAGTGCACAACTGAAGCTACTTGAGGATGGTATTTTTCACGATCAAGATCTTCTCGAAGACTCTCAAGACGCTTTATCGATCAGTAGCAGTAACTCGTCGAAAACGTCTTCGAGTAGCAGTACCTCATCGGAAACAGCTTCGATTTGTAGTAGTTCGTCGGAAGCATCTTCGAGTAGTAGTTCCTCGTCGGAATCATCTTCGAGTAGTAGTTGTTCGTCGGAAGCATCTTCGAGTAGCAGTACCTTGTCGGAAGCATCTTCGCTTAATATCAAGAACAACAGTGGCATGACAGGTGGTTGGTTCAAAGCAAGAAGAAGGTAACGCCTCGGAAATATCCTCTTTTTATTAGGTCAAAAATAATTGGGATTTCTCATTTGAATGGAGCGTCTCGGAATCGTCGTGTGATCTGGATCATATTATCAATTATCAATAGAAACTATGGCAATACTGGAATGTAAATATATGGGAGGTCATGGGTCGACAAAACAAGATTGATAGTTTAGATGCAAGTGCAAGGCAAGAGGCTCGTATCAGGCGTGGAGCGAGTATTGTGATCAAGAATGTTTCCTCTTTTCTCAAATTGCGGTAAACGAAGAAAGTAGATGTGTCTAAAGTTCGAATTGTAAAGCCTTATTGTGGAACAATTTCATCTACTGTAGAATACGATACCTCAAAGGTTTCTTTTGTAGATGTGTCTCAACTTTCATAGAATCATAGCAAGCAGATTGATTTCTTTGGGATGCCACAGACGCCAGTTCAAAGATGAGTCAGTAATCCGCCTATTTCGTTGATTTACATGTGGAAAAGGTGTGCTATATAAAACTGAAGTTAGAGAGTATACTACATGAACATGTCTCGTAATCTGGTGATACGAACTAGATGCCTCTCACGTGCCTGACTTCGAAACAGCTGAAGTCAAATCTGCGGAGGATGTCGGGCGGGTAGGATAAACAGAACAGGATCTTGGGCGAAAACAAAGCAGGAGATATATAAATGAAGCCAAATCAAGCCATCAGCCATCGTGTTGAAAAATCATGCGACGTGCACATATACATAGTACATACACGAAATTTAGTGGTACGGTGGTAATGTAGTCTCAACATGCATCGCTAATAAGTCTGCGCTGCGTTATATAGAAGGAACGATTAGAGTCGCTTCCAAGAAAGAGTTTGTCTACAACACCACCATGACCATATATTTGTATGATAGGTATAGATTTCTCTGAATCCTGATCGCGGCCTTGTGACTGTGTCCTCAGCTGTATGGAAGAAACAAATTAGTGATAACATGAAGAAGAGCGAGATTTTACCGCTGCAACCATTCAAGAGTGGGTTTTGAAGGAGAGAGGAGGCAAGCAAAGAAACAAAAGCTCCAACGTGGTGCTGATGAGGCAACAAAGGGCGAGGGCAACAAGAAAAAACTCTTTTTGCTTCTCTCCTTTCTCCTTTCGCCGAAAGATAGCGGCCGCGTTTCTCTCTCAGACAACTGCTACAAGAGAGGCGCTCGAAGCGAATCCTGAGAAGAACATCTCAGCGAGGGTATTGTACCGACCTACCTCTTCACATCTCATTATTCAATGCTAAGCATTGGCTGACATCATAAACAAAACATCATCATCGTCGACCTATAATAAGAACAACACCATGGCCAGATTCAAATTAAAGCGCAGTCGCCCAACCAAGACCAAGAGTGCTAGTAATGCTGTCAAGCCGAGCGTCTTCGAGGTCACCGAAATTCATGTTGGCAAAGGAATTGCGCACCAAGATGAGTGGAGAGACGAGCAGATCAGTGCGATAACGGAACATTGTAAGCGAGAGGAACCTGACGATTTTTCGACGTACTTTCTGGGTAGCTTCTTCAGTTGCTTGGGTGGCTTGGAGGATGCAGCAGATGATGAAGATGAAGTTAAGATTGAGGATGGGAGGGAAGGAAAACAAACGGCTGAGGTGCAAAATCCATCACAGACTACTCCATCAGTCACAGTGACAAAAAAGGATAAGTCAAGAACATCTCCCCCAGTAACAAAAACGGATAAGAAAAGTAGAAGGGCCGCAAAGAAGGAAGCCAAGAAGGCAGCTGCAGCTCGTACAAAAGCGCTGAAAGTTGAAGCTATGTTGGAAAAACACCGCATGAAGGTTGAAGCTGAACAAGCCAAGAAGGCAGCACAGAAGGGGAAATCCAAAAAGGTGACTTTGACTCGTAAGCAGGCGGAAATTGAGGCAGAACAAGCCAAGAGAGCCGCACAGAAGGAGAAGGCGGCATTTGCAGCTCGTAAGCAGGCACAGATTGAGGCTGAAGAAGCAAAGAAAGCAGCATGGGAGGAGGAAGCTAAGAAGGCGGCTGCGGTGGCAGCTCGTATGCATTCAGAGATTGTGGCTGAGGAAGAAGCCAAGAAGGCGGTGGCTCGTAAGCAGGCGCAAATTGAGGCTGCACAAGCTAAGAAAGAAGAACAAGAGGATACAAAGATGGCGGCTGCGGTGGCAGCTGCAAAGCAGAAGGCAGCGGCTCGTAAGCAAGAACAGATCAAGGCTGCACAGGCCAGAAAAGCAGCACAGGAAGAAAAAGCCAAGAAGGCAGCGGCGGAAGCAGCAGCAGAATTAGCAGCAGCTGCTGCTCACAAGCAAGCACACATTGAGGCTGAGAAAACTAAGAAAGCAGCACAGGAGGAAGAAGCCAAGAAAGCAGCGGTGGCAGCACGAGCAGCAGCAGCAGCAGCAGCAGAGGAGGAAGCTCTTAAACAGACACACATTGAGGATGAGCAAGCTAAGAAAGCTGCACATGAGGAGGAAGAGGCCATGAAGGCAGCTGCGGAGGCAGCTCACAGGCAAGCACAGATTGATGCTGAGCAAGTTAAGAAAGCAGCAGAGGAAGAAAAAGCCAAGAAGGCAGCGGCATTTGCAGCTTGGGATCAGGCGACGATTAAGGAAGCACAAGAGGAGGAAGCCAAGAATGCAGCAGCAGAAGCAGCAGCAGAATTAGCAGCAGCTGCTGCTCACAAGCAAGCACGGATTCAAGCTGAGAAAGCTAAGAAAGCAGCACAGAAGGAAGAAGCCAAAAAGGCGGAGGCAGCTCGTAAGCAGGCGCAACTTGAAGCAGATCAAGCCAA
>Ga0209652_1003658_pt1 | contig 11177 bp, 5 predicted proteins | sample SaaInl74LU_5_DNA_FD_184641 | JGI IMG/M metagenome (GOLD analysis project Ga0209652, IMG submission 184641) | Marine microbial communities from expanding oxygen minimum zones in the Saanich Inlet - ESP_74LU_5_DNA (SPAdes) (version 2) | ecosystem: Environmental > Aquatic > Marine > Intertidal zone ...
CGCTACAACGTCGTCGGTGACCTGATGAGGTCATCTGAGATGGCCGCCAGCTCCTCAGTTGACGGCTATATCGTATCTCACGCTGTGAATATGGCACTCCACAGCTTCTAGTGTCCCATAATAGTTGGCCATGATGGTATAGAAGCATCTTTTGCACGGCTCAAGCATTATTTGGGCGTATCAGCGTCACTATAACGTCGTAGGTGACCTGATGAGGCCCACTTTTGGATGACTTGCAGCCGCCAGTACACATTCATTCACATATCGCATCTGTATCGCTGTTAGTATAGCAATCAGCTGCTTGTAGTTGCTTTTATAGTTGGTTATGATTGCATAGAAGGATGCATTTCACTTCTTACTTTCTTTGTAGCTATAGCCATGTATGTACTTTGTGTCTTGTATGCAAGGTAAGTGATGTTCTTCAGTTTGCGAAAAAGGGTTTTCGTCTAACGTCTCTATGAATAATGCCGGTTGCCGGTTACTGCACCATGGCGAGGTCTTCCCTATCGGGCTACATCTGAGTAACAAATCAAAATGGCTACAAACATCCAGGTAGCAGTCCGAGTTCGTCCATTCTTGCCATTTGAAGCGGGCGCAAAGAGTTGTATTGACGTCCTACCCGGCGAAGATGAAAACCAGGCATCCTCGCATCAAAAGTTATCGCAGGGAAAATCTGTCCGCATTGTGAGTTTTATTACAATTTATTCTGTATGCTTTGAGAGACGCCACTAACATGAATTCGTATTTTTATTTATTGCTATTTCTGTAGGGTTCACATCATGCGCATAGAGATGGGCATACATTCACATTCGACAAGTGCTTCAGCGGACTGGCTTCACAGGTGGAAATTTACAATACTCTGATTCTACCGCTATTGAACAGTTGCTTAGAGGGATATAATGCTACTACATTGGCATATGGACAAACTGGCGCAGGCAAAACATACACCACACTCGGACCTGTTACATCTCCAGATTTTTTCAAGCAATCATCCAGCAAAGATGCAAAACATGCTCCTGAATACGACGTAGTTGGGATATTACCAAGAGCATTACGTGACTTATTTATCGAATTACAACGAAAAAGTGACTCTCTAAACAAACATGGTGATGAAAATCCTGCAGACGGTGACGAAAATAATGATAGCGACAATAGGGATGATAGCGGAGAAGAATTGGGTAATATTCAGGCGACTAAATCGTCATCTCCACGAAATGCTAGCGATGGCAGTCAACAAAACCGGCCATTTGATTACGCAGTGAAACTACAATTTCTTGAGTTGTACGGAGAAGAAATCCGTGATTTGCTGACTACATCGTCGAAACATCATAAAATTACCATTCGTGATAAAGCTGGAGACGCGGAGGTAATAGGAGCTACAGAAGTGTCCGTATCAAATGCTCAAGAGGCCATGGTATGTCTCACACGAGGGATGCTGCGGCGTGTTACTGGGGCAACTGCCATGAATGCAGAGTCAAGTCGAAGTCATGCCATCATGAGTGTGATTATAGAGCAGGTCACTCGAAGCAGCAGTGAATTAGAAGGTGATGCAGTAACATTGCAAACTTCCAAGTTTAATTTCGTAGATCTCGCTGGTTCGGAACGACAAAAACGAACGAATGCCAAGGGACAACGTATGAAAGAAGGCATTAACATCAACAAAGGCCTTCTAGTGTTGGGAAACGTTATTTCAGCATTAGCATTGGGGGATAAAAACAAATTTGTACCATTTAGAGATTCAAAGCTAACTCGAATCCTGCGAGGCAGTTTGGGTGGAAATCACAAAACGCTAATGATCGCATGCGCATCCCCTTCGCACAAGAATGCTGAAGAGAGCTTGAATTGTCTGAGGTATGCAAATCGTGCCAAGAATATACAGAATAAGGCGGTGGTGAACATAGATCCACACTCGAAGCTAGTCAATGCATTACGAGGTCAGGTTGAAGCTTTGGCGGGCGAGTTGTTGAGACTATCAAATCGAGGTGGTGGAAAAGTTGACAATGAGAGATTTACGCTAGAATTGTTGCAGATTCTGGTGAAAGGAGGGAAAGAGGCCCAAGCCATTACAATCGGAGGGAAAGAAAAGAGTCCGACGATAGCTAGTGAACCAACACCATCCTCTGACACTTCTAAACGGCCATCAGTAGATGACCTGGCTGCTGAACTCGAGAGAACTCGTCTTGAATTGAAAGAAACCAAACAAGATCTGTCTGAAAAATCGGAGCAGCTTGAAGCAGTGGTTGCCGAAAGAGATCGGACAAGCACCCAACCCGACTCCTTGCGCGTCGTACCTACTCCTTCCAAGGCAAAGGGATTGACACGAGATGAGTCTATCCAAGAAATTTTGACGTCGTTATCAACTCATGGAGATTCAATGCCAGAGGAGAATGGAGTACAATCTAGTGTGGTTGAAGAGGGCACCAGTAAGGATGAGCAACTACAATCAGCCTATGCGCAAATTGAAGAGCTTCATTCTGAAGTCGATACGCTCCGAGCTTCCCTTGATCAATCGTCCAAGGCACTCAAGTCCAAAACCGAGGATTTGGAGGTAGCAGTTGATGAGTATGAGTCAGTACGAGATATATTATACAATACTCCCGACATAGATGACCAAACTATACATTTCATCGTCCAACAAGTGATTGCCTTTGGTGGTTATGACATTGATGAGACCGAGGAAGTAGAATCGGTAGTTTCAAGCTCATCTTCTGCAGAAGAGGATGACGAAGAAGAAGATGAGGGCAGGAAAGAAAAGAATGAACGGCTTTCGACATTTGCCTCCGCCATGTTTAGTACAGGAAAGTTTCTTGTCGATCGTGAGCAATTTCAAGAATCTATCACATGCTTTGAGACGGTGCTCGAAGTTCGCCGCGAAGTGTATGGGTGGGATGATCCGCTCGTAGGTGATGCGCTGCATATGGAAGGATTTGTTAGGTCGAAAATGGGTGACTACGATCGCGCGTTAATGCTTTTGTGGGATGCCCTACGTATTCGAAAGATAGCCTCTGAACCGTTGAAGATATCTGCAACGTTGCGGTTACTAGCTGATTTGCACTTTTCAAAGGAAGAGAATATGCATGCTGCCTTATTCTATGAGGAGTGTGCCAGGCACTTGAAAGAACACGATATGAAGGATCCTCACCTACCATTAGTTCTGATTGACTTGGCCAGGACAAAGGATCGGCTTGGTGACTATGGTGAATCGATGAATTTCTTTGAGGAGGCATTGAGCATTTATGAACATTCTTTGGATTACGATGATGATAGAATTGCATCTCTTCAATATGAGATGGGAGTACTTGCCTTCCAAATGGGAGACAGAGATCGCGGTGAAGAGTGCTTCAGACAATTCATTAGAATTCGCAAGTCCAAGGGATCCAACATGGACGAAGGTGTCGCAAATGCGCTATTTGTTTTGGGTAGCCTCCATTGGGCAACGAAGAAGAAAGACTTGGCCCATGAAAGTTGGGTGGAAGCACTGGAGATATTCGAAAATTTAGGAAGAACAGCAGAAGATCCATACGTCAAATCTTTGAAGGAAAAGATCCGCAGAGCAGAGAGGAGACCAATCGGTCGCCTTTTCCGAGGATGAGTTGGAGGCTATCACTACATTATAGCATCTATTTAAATCAAGCAATCCTCTACAACTGCTATCTATCTTTATTGACATTTACCATACCCGCAACAAAATTACTTTGACTTTGCCCTCAGAAAATCATGTTCGTGTTCATTGGACACACCCCACCTGGCTCGACAGAGCTTTGCAAAGATGGGAGAGTCGACTACTCTTCCAGCAGGTGAAAAGGAACGCGCATCAAATCCTAACTCATCAGAGATCTGATCCTCCGTCTTGCCAGAGACGAGCATTTCGACAACAGAGCCAGATCCCATGGCTAACTTCCAGCCATTCGAACCTGGTCCTGCGCTGACAAGCAAATTGTCAAACTCCTGAACTCTTCCCAGGAGCAGAATCCCATCTGACACATAGGGACGATGACCACATTTGACTTTGGCTTGCTTGATAAAAGATTCAAGTAGAGGAAATTGTCTCACTGCCTCTCTGCGGAACTCCTTTTCGACACTTGCTGTAGGAGATGTGGACCATCCACTAAACTCTCCTATACTAGTTATGCGAACCTCATCACCTAATCTCGATGTAAACATGTACTTGTCGCATACAATACGAGTGGGAAGATCGGATGGTGTCAACATCGTGTTAGACGCAAGAGCTTCCTTCGAGCTAATGGACATTGCATACCCTTTCAATGGGTAAACCGGTGCGTACAGACCCATCATGGCTGCAATATGAGGAGTCCACGCTCCTGCAGCCACGAGTACTTGTGCATCTTTCACATCGATGACACCTTTGTTTGTTTGAAGTTGTGTGACTTTCCTGCGTTCACTCTCCTGCGCTGTAGAAACTGCCTTCACACGAGTGTTATACAAGAACTTTACATCTAACTTTGGATCATTCTTGCATCGATCTGCAAGCTCCTCAGTGAAGCGCTCAGAACTCGCCGCGCAAGTCTCAAACTCAAATTTAGCACTTGTTGGTTTCTGCTCTTGATTTATGACGCTCGGTTCTACTGATGTGATATCCTCACCCTCCAGCTGTTTACTGGGCTCAAGTGTATTACCATGAGTTGGGTTCGCAGCCTTCTTCTTTGCATCAACAATGTCATATGAGAGAGACAAACTACCCGTAGGATTGAAACCACTCTTCTTCGCCATTGAGTCTTTCTTATCTTCCATCATCTGTACCATATCTTTCACAGCGTAATTAGTGAAGGATAACTGCTCCATCTGCAACCGATTTTGATCTGAACTTGGGAACAAACTGGTCTTGGCAAATGTAGCCGACCAACGCAAGAAGAATGGGTCGCTCAATGTATCAAACCAATCAATATGAAAGAACTGATATGGCTCATGTTCTCCTCCAAAAAGATATCTAGTGAATGGGACGAAGGATTTTGTGACTGCTATCCACGTTCCTTTATCAACAACTGGATTTGACCTTTGCATTCCACCAGCAGCACAAGAGGAGCACTGAAGATGATGTGGAGCACAGAAAAAGTGGTGTGAGCAATCGCAAGATGTATCAGCTGAACAAGCTCAAGGGTATCATCAACACAAACACAACTTAGACTACTCACTTCTTTTCCTGGTGCTGAGTTCGGCTCTAACAGCACAACCTTATGGCCTTTCAATGCAAGTTTATAAGCAGCAGTGACTCCTACAACACCGCCGCCAATAATGATACATTGCTTCTTATTGGCAGGATGTTGATGACTGAAAGAATATAGCTCATTGGTGGGAGAGTTTGATTCTTCTTTCAACACTGATTGGTAGCGATAGAGCGCTGTCGCGCATACGCCGGTGCCTCCGATGGCTAAAGCTTTTGATCCGAGTGATATGAGGCGAGACGTCATTGGTTTTGTTTCTTATGGTCGATTGGCTGTTTGATTTTTTGTGAGCTATCAATACATAAGAGTGGATTCATTATGAGGAGGGGCTCTCTTCTTACAACATGCCGTGATGAGAACTCAAATTTCTGCGGAATCACTGAAGTGATGCTCGCTTTTGCTTACGCTCCGCTGGCGGCATGCGGCATGGCGGCACCATGTTGGAATTTGTGATTGTGATCTTGGTTTTGTGTTTTGTCGTGCACCTTGTATCTAACTCTACCCTGCTAATGAAGAAGGAATGAGCCAACTTATCCACTTCTTGTACAACCATTATTACTATTGACTGTTGTATCAACAATTATCTCGAAAATTAATCATGGCTTTGACCGGCGACGTATATGCGAACGAAGATTCCTCCTCGGAGGAAGAGACAGCAGTGATGGAAAGCAATTTCCCTGCTACTGAAATTCCTGCGGCTGCTGCTGATGACAACGACGGGAACATTAACGAAAACATCAAATTTACTGCCTCGAGGCTTAAAGAGCACGACGAACAAATGGAAAGCGAGTCCACCTCCCAGGAAAACACAGAAGAAAAAGATGCAGCCGTATCTTCCGCTGGAGCAGGCCTCTTGTTTGGATTATCAGGCCTCATCCTCGGTGGACCGGTTCTTGGGACGATCGCGGGAGTTGGAGCCGCAGTTGTAGCATCGAACGACCAAGGCCCAGCTGGTGATAACGCTCGTGCGGCCGGAACCTTTGCCATCACTACCGGATCCAAGGTAGGTGATGTCGCAAGAGATGTCAACGAAAAGCACGGAATCTTGGACTGGATTCAGAATGTATTGTCATCTGGATGGGGTAAAGTTCGGCAATTTGACGACGAGCATCACACTTCAGAAACGGTAAAGGAAACAATGAGTACTGTGTCTGATAAAGTTGTTGGGTTTGAGCGAGAACATCACTTATTTGAGAATATGCTGGAGGGTATTCAAAGTGGCGTTCAATTCTTGTTGGAAAAAGTGAAAGGGGCAAACAAAAACTAATGGCAAACGTCGAAAATTGATAAGGATAACATGGGACGTTCCCTTGCCCTCATGTCGAGCTTGTCCTTCCAGTGAACGAGTTCCAGATTTCCTTCATGAGTTTGTGTGAATTGTGACGATGCTCAATCAAATACCATACACGTAACTGAAATTAATTGATATCCGTTCGGTAGCACGTTATACTTTATCGCCAGGATGGAAAATAGCACACATAAGCAAAGAAGTCGTGGCTCTTCGCGCATACCAGGCTGTCGTAGAAGATATTTACAGTAGAGATGAAAATCTATTCATATATTATACCCTTGAAACGGAAGATTTGCATCGACGCTATACAAAAGTTGCTCAAGAGCTGCATCGTTGCACGGCGTCCAAAGTTTTCCTGTTCTTTGTCGCTCATCCTAATCCAAGACAGCTTTGGAGACTGTGCGAGCTGCGATAGCATTCTCCTTTCATTGTTGCTAGCAGGGAAAATTGTAGCATTCCAGATTCGTTACATTAGTCCCAAACACTTTATTTTGATTAATGCATTGCTTGTTTGCTCATTACTAATTACTTTCCTTTCTCAAGCTCAAAGTCCAAGCTAGATACAAGCCAAGTTGCGGAGCATTGATCGAAGCTCGAAGCCCTACTTACCTATCCAGTACGTGCATAGCTAGATAATTGAAGACATCCTTCGCTCATCAACCACAAAAAATAAATCAGCAACAACCATGACATCCACCAAACCCCTAGCCCCCCGTCCAGGACCACCCAACGAACAAACCTCCGCCCGAGTCCTCCACCCAATCTACCAAGCTCTCGATACGCACAACTACACCAAGGCACTCAAATTGACTTCCGCTGCACCTCAAAATGAGTGGGATATTGTGCGCGCTTTGAGGGTCCACGCTCTTGGGCGGAGTGGAAAGAGGCGCGAGGCGTTGGTGCTCTTGTGGGAGGTGGTTGTTAAGAATGTAGTGTTACCTGGATCAGAGGATGATGGTCTTATCAAGAAGTCTGAGGAGGTGTGGTCAGAGCTATTCGAGAAAATTGCATCTATATCAGATGCTAATGATTTGTTGAATGATTCATCAAATAATATTGGGCTCCACATTCAACCATTAGATGCAGTGCAGAGATTGGATACTCATGCTTTTGCGCCTGTTGTTATCGCTTCGCCTAATGCAGAGTCTACAGCGAAAGCAGCAGCTACTCCATCGGGAAAATCTACATCTGCAAAGTCAAAAGGAAAAGCGTCAAAATCAAAAGGCAGCACTACCAGCAAAGGGAAAGCAACGAGTAAAAATGTGTTCTTCCCTCCCGTCACCGATGAAACTGTCCTAAACACACTTGCGGTAACTTTGCGCCTCGAAGGAATGCTTGATACGGTGTCAGAAATGTTCTTTCAAGCCATGGAAAGTGGAAGTGATGAACATGTATTGGAGGAAGCAGTGTGTGTTCATTTTCAAGCAGCTTGTGACTGTACGGAATTAAAAATTACCGGAGATGAGATCAACGCAAGCGATGAAGATGCATTGTGGAAACTACAGTCACACCTACCAAAGCTGCAAACAATACTCAATCTGACAAAATACTATGAGCGAATGCAATCATCGTCACTTCAGCTTGCGAAAATATCGAGTGAGTCTTTGCATTTTCAGTGGACGGCTGTGTCTAGTTTATGGTACAGTGAGGGTCTACAGCAACTCGTTGCAATATTGGAAATGTTTCATACAGTATTGGGCAGCATGGACGGTTCCAACGAGGAAGTGAAACACATCAAGGAATCTGTGACGAACATGGTGGGGATTCAAGAGGTAAATGAACTATCTTCGAAATGTCAAAAGATGAAGCAAAAGCTAGCACTCTTGCCTCGGTTAGCGGAGTCTCTAAGTACACGTATGGTTTCAAAGCCAGATGGAAATGTGTCGGAGAATGATTGGGATGTTTACCTTGAAACATTATTGGTTCAGGGGAAGAAAGATGAAGCATTGAAGGTACTTGAAGCTATTGAGTGCACACCTATGCGTATGGATGGTGCAGATAAGTCTTTGACCGGTGTGCTTCCTCTAATTGATGATGAGAATACAATTGAGACTCATGTTGGGTCGATTTTGCCGTACACACAGAGGAAGAAATTGGAAAGGATTGCAAGTCTGTCTCTAGAGTTGTCTCGTTATGAGCAAGCAGAAGAATGTTACCGAGAGTTACTAGGTTGTTTTCCCGATCAATGGACGTACTGGCTAGGATTGGTAGACGCATGCATCACACAGGAACAAGGTATTGAAGAAGGTTGGAATAAATGCCGATCGTATGCTGAAGAAGTTATTGCGAATGATACTCAGAAGCATTCTTTGAGAGGACCACACTTGTTCTTGGTTGAACTTGCATCATTAAAGGTGAAAAGATCCAATGGCCCTAGTGAGGAGATAGAAAAAAACCTGGCGTATTTGCGTGGAGAGATTTGCAAGTACAGTGAAAAGTTCGCCCCTCTCGCATCGTGTTGTTTTGCAGATATACGACCGTATCTGTGTATTTTGTCCAAAGCCTCCTGTCCTGAAGGGGCAGGTAGCCCCATTTCAAATGATTTGAAGCTTCTGCTAGAGTGGGCAAAGGTCATGTGGTCAGATAATTCTCAGGCTGTTGACAACAGCAGTCAATCTGAAGTAGAATTATCCCATGATGAGGCCCGCGAAAGAAGGGCGAAGTTACGCGCATACATTTTTGCTATTCAATTCGTCTACTGTTTGGCTGCAGAATGTGAACAGTTGACTCTGCAATTACTTGAAGAGTATGCACCAGCCAATAAAGAAATCGCTTTGGAATGGCGGTCTAGTTTGACATACTTGCCAGGAGTCGCTCCGAAGGATGGAGGACAGAAAGAGGTGCTTCCAGGAGATGAACTGGTCTTGTTAATGTCACAAAATTTGCAGAAGACAGCATCAACGAAAGCATCCGATAGCTCAGCAATGCCTCTCTTGGAAGCTGCTGCTCTCTTGGAAGAAGCCATGGATCACTCCCCTTACAATCCTCATCTCAAGATTGCCTCGATGGGAGTATACTTACAGCTGGGAGCCTCGCATCGAGCCCTATCCATTTACCAAGAAATGGGTGTGAAGCAAATACAGATGGATTCATGTGCTTATCTCATCCTCCCGTCTCTCATCACCGGGGGTCTCTACACCTCGGCGGTTCGGTTATCGTCGTCAATATTACGTCTGCACAGCTCGACATCCAAAGATATCAAAGACTTTGCATCAAAGGCACTTCAAAATGGTTACTTATTCAAAGCAAGAGAAATGTCTACATTTCAGAGAGCCAAGATGAGACCAAGTTTGCAGCTACTGTATTCGAAAGGAGTGGTGATGGATTGCGCAAGCCTTCTCAATGCGAATGACTTTGAAGAGATTTCCTCCGGCGAGCAAATCTCTTCTGTCAAGTTGGGCACGGAGAAAGGCCTATGTGGGGGCGATGAGGACATCGTACGCTCTGAGCAAATTGCTATTGATAGCAGCAGTTACTTTAATGCACCATGTGTCATCCATGAAGCTGCCAACGCCACATCAGACGATGTTTGTGTATATTCTGATAATCGAGATATGGACATCAACTATTTCGAAATTCTTCACCGGAAACAGCACTTAACTCAAACTGAAATGGTTACTGATTCTTTACTCAAAGGACACACGCACGGCTTGCTGGTGCGCGCAGTGATAGCCGTCGAAGCTGCAAAAGCTCCAAAGAAAGGTAAGGCACCTAAATCGACGGAAGAGATTGCGTACAGGTGTCAAAGCTTGACTAGAGCTTTGGCAAAAGCTACTCACTGTTCACTGGGAAGCTTAGATGCCGATAGTATTGATGAATCAATGCGGAAGGTCTTTTCTTCTCTTTGTGACGTGATTGGAGTTGTGATTATTGGCGATGCTGGAACCGAAAGTGATACTCTATTGGGCAGAGAAAATGCGGCAGTCAGGCTTCTAGAAGCTGCTGTACTGAGCGTGAACAAAGCGCAGACAAGTTTCAATAGTGGTGGAGATGCACGAGGTGCATTGGTTTGTCATCTCCTCCCCAACTGTATCGTGCCAATTTACACCATGATCGAAACAACGGCACGACTTTTTTCGCTGTTCGGCTGGGGTAAGCGGAAGCGTTTGACAAAAGCGGCCGCTGGTGCTTTGGCTTGTCTAGCTCTTTCCTTCCGTAGTCTTGTGTCAGATCTACTTCAAGCTATGACGACGCATCGACGAGTTGAATATGGCGTGGGCAATGAAACTCCATTAGTTGGGGAAGATGGACTTAATAGAGTCGTCAATGAGATTAACCTGTCGCGAGAAATGACAAAGGATCGCGTTGATCCATTTTTAGATCAAATGCGGATTGATTTGACATCTTATGAAGAAGAGGAATAGGAATATAGTGCTGTATATAACCACTGAACGCCATCCATATCCACCAACCAGATGACCAATGCAAGTAATTTGACACTGCATTACATTAACACTATTTACAAGACAAAGATTTCACTCCTCTCAATCTTATCTTCTTCTTAATCCCGAAGAAAACTGTCGGGTTATGCTTGACTTAGCCACCAGTTACTCTTGGCAATTTCTACTCCCCACTTGGACTGTTCGGAAGCTACCGCATGCAGTTCTTCCGCGTCAACAACTCCATTACGTTTTTGACGAGCCTGTTCTTCAAGAACAGATTGTCTCAGATTTGTGCGTTGCCCAAGCATCTCGTTGATTAGC
>Ga0209652_1003659_pt1 | contig 11177 bp, 10 predicted proteins | sample SaaInl74LU_5_DNA_FD_184641 | JGI IMG/M metagenome (GOLD analysis project Ga0209652, IMG submission 184641) | Marine microbial communities from expanding oxygen minimum zones in the Saanich Inlet - ESP_74LU_5_DNA (SPAdes) (version 2) | ecosystem: Environmental > Aquatic > Marine > Intertidal zone...
ATTTCTAATGATGGTAAGTACTCATTTTTCATACTGGAGTTTAAGGAAACTCGCTTCGTTGTTGAAATGGGCGCATCAGGGAAAACACTTCCTTGAAAAATAACATCTTTATATTTCGTATTGAAATCTCCAGAATTACCGCTATTAGTGGGTTTAGTGTATATCACATTGGGGTCTGTCAGTCCTTGCCATGTTTTGCCGCCAACATCAATTCTCCCGTCTGGATTGCTGAAATTTAACGCTGATTTTTGAAATGCTTTTATCGAAGATGCAGTTTGATTTCCGTAAAGTCCATCAACGGTTAGCTCCATGTTTTTTTCTTTTAGAAGCGTCTGCACCGTTGTGACATCTTCCTTTTTATTGACGCCTCCCACCCCAACAGAGGCCGAAATACTTAGATCTGACTTTGGTGGGTCAACGGAAACTACTTCCACACCACCAGACCAAACATAACTGCCATTTTCCAAACGATACCATTTAGAATTGCCGCGCACACTATCGCCATCAGTCACATATCCTATGTAACGCAATGAAGAACCCTTTGCAGCCGACCCTGATAATTCAGCGGATGTAGTAGGGCCTCCCTTCCGAATATTGAGCTTAGAAACGACAACTTTAAGTAATCCGTTTTCTGGGGTGATCGCATTGGACATAGTGGTTTTCTTTAAAGATGTCTAAATATAACGATGAAAAAATAAATCTAGTAAGTATAAATACGTGATTCCATGCGCACATATACCTAATCTTAACCGTTGTAACTGACCATCTAGAAAACGAAATTGCTTTCATCCGAAAAATTAGGATTTTCTCCTTATCTTCAAGAGCCTTTAATTCAATCTAAAATGAAGACTCTTTTATTTCTCATTCTATTGCTTCCTTGCTGTTCTTTTTCGCAAGATTTAACTGAATATAATAAGAAACGTTTAAAAACAGATCAAAATCTAATGTTGGGATTGGGTAGCTGGGCGACGGTAAATTTTGTCGCAAGTGGGATAGGCTGGGCGACAACTCCAGAAGGCGAAGCGCGTTATTTTCATCAAATGAATGTGCTTTGGAATACCGTAAATATCGGTTTGGCAATTCCCGGGCTTATTAAAGCAAGAAAAGACAATCCTGCGATCGGAATATCTGAATCCTTGAATGCGCAACGGAAAACCGAAACAATCTTTCTGTTCAACTCTGGACTTGATATCGCTTATATTTCAAGTGGATTGATTTTACGCAGCGAGGCAAAATCGAACCTAGAAAAACGCGATCAATTCAACGGGTTTGGTTCTGGGCTTATTCTTCAAGGCGGCTTTCTTTTGGTTTTCGACATGACCGCCTATTTCATTCATCGCTCTCATGCCAAAAAGAAACTATCCCCTTTTATGGATCGGTTGCAGTTGAGTTCTACCGGTATTGGATTAAATTATCAATTGGATGGATTGAGTTATACTTCGATAAAACAACGACTTTAAAGTTTCTCCCAAATTTCAGATTCCTTCATCGATATTATCATACTTGCAAGGGTTAATTCGTCTAGCGAACCAAAATAATCCTGATGGGAACTCGAATCTTTGAAACACAAAGTTCCCCCACAACGAAATCCACTCAACTTCTTAGTCAAGGGCTTTAAATCCTCTTTCTTGATGAAATATTTCTCGCTTAACGTTGAATCTACTTCCGATTCCCAATTGTACTCTTTGACGACACAGCCTCGCTGATATCTTAAAAAGAGATTGTCTCCTGCAAGCGTGTAAGTTCCTTTTCGAAAACTTTCGCTACCCATACAATAAGATGTAGAGATAAATTCCGTGTTATTGAGGAAAGACAAATGTGCCGCACAACAATCACATGGAACAAGGGCCTGACATGCGTCTTCGTTAAATTGCACCCCGAATAAATATACTTTACCATTGAGCTCATTGGAGGTTTCTTGTTTTACCGGTACTTGACTTGTTTCGCAAGCCACAATAAACCCAATTGACAGCAGGAAAACGTGATAGGTTCTTTTCATATCAATTGATTGCAATCTTTGATGAGATATCATTTTTAAGTTCCGCTTTAATAGTCTGGTTCACTAATAATTGTTTTGAACGTTTATCTTTGCCAGCATGAAACAGACGACAACACTAATTCTTCTCGCTATATTAATTACTGGCTTTGGTTTTTCTCAAACAGAAAATCCCCCTCCAGCTGTTGCTCAAACTGAAGGAGAAGCTAAGGTAAATACTTCTGCAGCAAGTGACGAAGATGAAATCGTTGATTTTCCAGATAAAGAAGCAGAATTCAAAGGAAAAGAAAAAGGTTTGTCTAACTATATCAATTCAAATGTTCGCTATCCAGAAGAGGCGATAAGGAAAAATATTAGCGGAAAGGTATACCTCTCGTTTGTAATCGAAAAAAATGGAGCGGTCTCCAACGTAAAAATTGAAAAAAGCGCACATCCACTGCTCGATAAAGAGGCAAAACGATTGGTTCAAAACATGCCGAAATGGAAGCCTGGTAAGCTAAAGTTCCGAAAGGTGCGAACACGATGCCGACTTCCCATCGTATTTACGCTACACTAATTATTCCATTTTAAATCAACTGCTTCCACCAGTCTTCCTGATGACTTGAAGCCTCTTTAATGGTAAACTGCACCCCCAATTTTGGTGTTAAATACGAAATATTTGCTTTTTGTGATTCTTCCACAAACTCCTCAACTGAAGCGGTCCAGTGATGATCAGAAAGCGTAAAACTTCCCCAATGAACAGGCATGATAAGTTCAGCTTTGGCTTCTTTTGCTGCTAGAATGCACTCGTCTGGAAAAAGATGAATTGGTCGCCACAATTTGTTGTATTGCCCGCATTCCATGAATGCAATGTCAAACGGACCGAACTTGGCTCCAACTTCCTTAAAGTGATTTCCATAACCTCCATCTCCACTGAACCAAATATTTTCTGTTTCGGACTTAAAAATCCAGCCACCCCAAAGTCCTTTGAAACGATCACGAATCCCTCTTCCTGAAAAGTGTCGTGTGGGCGTAAAAGTGATGTCAATTCCTTCGTGATTTTTCGTCTGCCACCAATCAAACTCTTGAATTTTTTCCTCGGCAATGCCCCAAGCAGTCAGGTGACGTGATACGCCAAGCGCCGTAAAGTAGTTTTTCACCTTCGGAGCCAATACTTCCATGCTTTTTAAATCGAGATGGTCGTAATGATCGTGCGACATAATGAGTAGGTCAATCTCGGGCAAATCGGCGATTAAATCGGTCGAAACTTCGTTGAACCGTTTGATTTTAAAGGGTGCAATTGGCGCAGCATCTGGACCCAACATCGGGTCGATTAAGATTGTTTTTCCTTCTATTCGACAGAGTAGTACTGAATGTCCGAACCAAATAAATTTTGCATGATCCGAAGGCGCTAGAAAAGCAGTTTTATTGAAAGGGGAAAACGGAACCTTATTCTTTGGCGACAAACCATTCCGGCGGAAAATTGAATTAAAAATCAGCTTCGGCATGGCTCGAAATGGGATTTTCATCTCTGTAAGTTCCATATTATTGAACTTATCTCCGTCCCAATGCTTAGATTTCGCGTAAACATCCTTTTCCTTCTGGGTGATCTTCCCACCGAACTGTTTACCCATAATTCCTTAGTGAATTCTAAAAGAAGATTATCCTTCAGCTGTTTTAGCGCCTTCAGAAGTGTTCATTTGAAGCATTTCTTTCACCGTTGCAACAATTGCGTTGGTATCATAGCCACATTCTGCCCACAATTCTTTTTGCGTTCCATGCTGGATGTATTCATCTGGAATTCCTAAACGAACAATCTCGGCATTGTACTTCTGATCCGCCATAAATTCGATCACAGCAGAACCAAAACCGCCCATCAAACAACCATCTTCGACCGTAATCACTTTATCGAACTTAGTGAATACTTCATGTAGCATGATCTCATCGATGGGCTTGACAAAACGCATATCATAATGCGCAACAGATGCTCCTGATCCTTTTAAATCTTCGATTGCCTTTTGAGCGAAGTTTCCTGGGTGACCAATCGTCAAAATAGCGACATCGTTTCCAGACGTTACTTTGCGTCCTGTTCCGACTTTCACCTTTTTCATTTTGGTTTTCCATTCCGTCATAACTCCTGACCCTCGTGGGTAGCGAATCGAGAACGGTCCCATATTTTTTTGTTGTGCCGTGTACATCAAGTTTCGTAGCTCAGACTCATCCATCGGAGCACTTACAATCATATTTGGAACACAGCGCATATAGGCGATATCATAAGCTCCATGGTGCGTCGCTCCATCAGCTCCAACAAGTCCAGCACGATCTAAACAAAATACCACATTCAAATTTTGAAGTGCGACATCATGCAAAACCTGATCAAAGGCACGTTGCATGAAAGAAGAATAGATATTACAGAATGGTACCATACCCTGCGTGGCAAGACCCGCCGAAAACGTTACTGCGTGTTGCTCGGCAATTCCTACGTCAAATGAGCGATCTGGCATTGCCTCCATCATGTAAGTAAGTGAACTTCCCGAAGGCATTGCTGGCGTGATTCCCATGATTTTGTCGTTTTTCTCGGCCAACTCAACTATCGTGTGACCAAAAACATCTTGGTATTTTGGTGGTTGTGGCGATTTAGGCACCACTTTCACAATTTCTCCAGTGTCCTTATTGAACACACCTGGCGCGTGCCATTTGGTTGGATTTCCTTCTTCGGAAAACTTATATCCTGCACCTTTACGAGTTATGCAATGTAAAATTTTCGGACCTGGAATGTCTTTCAAATCCTCCATCACTTTTGCCATACCGATTACATCATGTCCATCAATAGGTCCGAAATAACGGAAATTCAAAGACTCAAAAAGATTGCTTTGTTTCAACAAAGAACCCTTTAATGCTGTAGAAATCTTAGATGCTACTGTTTGCGCATCTGGACCAAATTTGGAGATTTTACCAAGAAGGTTCCAAACTTCATCCTTCACCTTATTGTATGTATGTGAAGTTGTGATGTCGGTTAAATATTCCCGCAACGCCCCAACATTTGGGTCAATAGACATGCAATTGTCATTCAAGATGACGAGTAAATTAGCATCATCTTCAAAACCAGCATGATTCATTCCCTCAAATGCCAGACCAGCTGTCATTGCTCCATCACCAATTACGGCAATATGCTGACGGTTTGTTTCACCTTTATATCGGTTTGCGACTGCCATACCAAGTGCAGCAGAAATGGATGTTGAAGAGTGTCCAACACCAAAAGTGTCGTATTCGCTTTCTGATCTTTTAGGAAAACCAGACATTCCTCCTTTCGTTCGATTGGTTGGAAATGCGTCTTTTCTTCCAGTTAAGATTTTATGTCCGTAGGCTTGATGTCCCACATCCCAAACGAGTTGATCCTCTGGAGTATTGAAAACATAATGCAAAGCAACAGTTAATTCAACCACACCCAAACTTGCACCAAAGTGGCTATTTCCAATCTCGGAAATTACATCAATGATGTATTGACGTACATCATCCGAAACATGCGGAAGATCATCTATGCTAAACTTCTCTCTAAGATCAGAAGGCACATTGATCTGCTCTAAATACGGTCCTGTTGAATATTTCTTCATAATGCTTAAACAAAACAAACTTAGTTCATTTCTTCGTGTTAAACAAGTTTGCTACTTTGTTATTGCGCAAATTTACAAAATTAACGTCTTTTAAGATCTTCTATCTATGCAATCTAGGTCAGATTGTATAAAAATGAAAATAGGGAAGCCCAAGCCTCCCTATCCTGTTTAAAAATTAGTATTTCAATTCTTTACGAATCGCAGCGTTGTTAGCCCTCCGCTGTGGTCAATATTCAAAAAGTAAATCCCGTTTACGAGGGACTCAACTTCTATATTTGTTGATTGTTTCGGAACCTCCAAAACGCATTCACCTGAAATTGAAGTAATATACATCTTAGTCACGTCGATTAATTGCTCCATTCCAAAAACATTGATTGTTGTTGAAGTTGGGTTTGGATACAAATGAACATTGAATTGATTCAATTCGCTTAAGCTTGTATACTGAACCGTGAGATCGATTGTAATTGTGCTATCACAACCTACCGCGTTTGCAATGACATCTGTATATATTCCAGACGTTGTGTACGAATTACCGGCTGGCGAAGAGTACACATCTAAGGCTGTTTCTGTGATGGAAGAAGATGTGCTAAGGTTAATCGTCAAATCCAACGTTAAAATCGAATCACATCCTGAAGTTGTTGTTAAGTTCTCTGTGTAAAAGCCTCCTGTGGTATACATCATTCCATTCTGTTGCCACACGAAAGAGTCGCACGCCACAATTGTGTCTATTGCACCCAGAACGGAAGAATTGATCGTTAAATCCAAATACAAAGTTGAATCACAACCCGAACTTGCCAAAACATTTTCTGTATACATCCCAGATATTGTGTAGGTCAATCCATTTTGTAGCCAAACGAAAGAGTCACAAGCCGCAATTGTTTCCGTTGCGCCCGACACCGAGGTGTTGATTGTCAAATCCAAATACAAGGTTGAATCACAACCGCTAGAACCCGGTACTACTGTTGAATACAGTCCACTCGTTGTGAAAGTAGTCGAATCGGCCGGCCAGTAATAGCTGTCACAAGCACTAACCACCTCCGTTGAACCACCTCCTTGCGCCATTAAATCCATAATTTCTGCTGGTGCAAGTGCGCGATCATAGAGACGGAACTCATCCATCAAGCCACCGGCAGCCATTCCCGTACTAGAGCTGTACCCCATTACTTTCAAAGGTCCAGTACCGCTAATATTGAGTCCTACTTGCGGAACGGTAGTTACCAATGCTCCGTCTAAGTAAGCACGAATTTCACCTGCGACATCATCATACACCCACGTGTTAAGGTGAGGTGCGACTGTAGCCCCTCCTGGGATTAACACATCAGCATGAGGCCCTCTCAATAACCAGTTATCTGGACCAGCCACTCCGTTTGTGAAACATCGCCAAGAAGTTGCATTAACATCACCAAAAATGTAGTAAAGCGTTGCGCTCGGGGCCACATTACTGGTCCAAAAAGACAAAGTCCATGAAGAATCAATACTTGGAGCCCAATTCGTGTTCACATAATCGGTTGAAGATGAATTTCCACTTCCGACAATTGCACCTGTATTGCATTGTCCTATGCCGCCAAGAAAGAGCGAACCAACAATGTTAGCTGTATCAGCGCCAACTGGTGGGTTAGTCGCTAAATTTGGAATATTTGTTCCTGATCCGTTAAAATCATAATATAAAATTTCTGGATTCGATTGTCCGAAGACATTTGATGCACAAATTGTGATCGACATAAATAGGATCCCTCTTCCTAAAATGCTTTTGATAGGTGTTTTCATAGGTTCAATTGAGTAGTAATTTGGCGCTAAAAGTAGGTATAAATCGAAATCTATGCGTAATAAAAATTACAAAGCCCGTCACTTTTTAATCACTTATACTACTTACTCTATAAGAACGCCTAATTTCGTTTGGAACTAAATGAGCAAACAAGAAGAATTTCTAGCATTATATGAACCGGTTCATGAACGGTTCGAAAGGTTCTGCAGAGCCCGAGTGTATGGAAATATGGAATACCGTGACTTAATGAATGAGTCGCTCCTTGTTGCTTTTGAAAAGTATGACAAACTTCGGTCGAAGGATGCTTTTCTCTCTTTTCTTTTCGGGATTAGCGTTCGTATTTTATCGAATAATCATAAAAAGAAGAAGGAATCAAGTATTACAGAATCGGAGGATGGATTGGTGCCAGATCAAAATGACGGCGTTGATCCTGATATTCATTTTTTATACCAAGGACTGTCACTTTTGAACGGTGCGCAACGAGAATGTCTCATACTTTTTGAGATTTCCGGTTTCAACATCAAGGAAATTGCGGCGATTCAATCTGTTTCTGAGGATGCCGTGAAACAACGATTGAAACGAGGCAGGGATAGGCTTAAGAAAATTCTCACATTTGAATCCATTCACAAAACAGGAACGCCGCTATGAAAGAAAGCAACAACATCAGCGATTTATTCGCGAAAGCAGCCAATGAACCTGTTCACACTTCTTTTGATGAAACCAAAAAGCTGTTTTTAGCCACACTGCCAGTCAATTCGTCTGCGAGCGGCTCAAAAGCGGGATTACTCACCAAAAAATGGATCATTATGCTATCAATATTCACAACAGGAGTGCTCATTACTGCTCTTTATTTATCATCACCAAAGGGTGAACCACAAAAGTCACAAACGACACGCGATTCTATAGCTCAAACAGAGCAACAATCGAACAAAACGGCGACCATCGCTGAAAGGGATACAAAAAAAACCTCATCAAATCGCCGCGTCCAGAACTCCCTAGCGGATACCTTGCACCTAAACCACTTGAAGTTTTGTGGAATACACCCCTATTGCCCATAGGTGGCTACCAAATAGACAAACCAGAAAGAAATCATAAAGATGTGTACAGACTACCGACTTTAACGGAAAGCGAGAAAAAAGAGAATGAAAAGCGCAAGAAAGACATGGTAAAGTCACTCTTCAAAGCGAATAAGCACGAATTCGCTTACGTTCCAAGTGGGACGATCTCGATTGACTCTCAAAACGTTTCTATCCAATCTTTTATCATTCAAAAGTATGAGGTCAGTAATATCGAATACAAAACCTTCTTATTTGATTTGCTTATTCAGGAGCGAAATGATGACTTTATGAAGGCAAAACCAGACCAAAAGAAATGGACTGAGCTGCTAGGTGAAGGAATGAAAACAATGGAGAACAATTATTTTTCGAATGATGCTTACAACAACTATCCGGTCGTAAATGTCAGCCGAGAAGGAGCTGAAATGTATTGTTTTTGGCTAAGTAAACAATTACATGCCTATACCGATGAGCGGGGTGCATCGCCTTTAAATGATATTCGTTTGCCATATCGAAGCGAATGGATTTATGCCGCAAATTCTGGTGTAGATTCTCGAATCTATCCTTGGGATGGGGACTCCATTACGAATGAGACGGGCTGCTATCTTGCAAATCACTTTCCTGAAACTGGAAATTATGCAGATGACGGCGGTTTTGACCTTGTAAAGAAAGACTCATACAATCCGAATGATTTTGGCCTGTTTTGTATGTCTGGAAATGCCGCAGAAATGGTGTACGATTCTAAAGATGGAACAATAGCTGCGGGCACTGCTGGGGGCAGCTGGATGGATAGTGCAGAATCTTTAAAAATTAACGCGGAAGACACTCGAACTGGTCTTACAAAGGCACACCCAAGTGTTGGATTCAGAGTGGTTATGACGTATTTTAACAATTAAGTCAAATATGGATTGTCCGGGAGGGCAATCCGTTTTTAATTAGCCAACTTTCCAGCTACAAATGCAGTTGTCCAGGCCGCTTGAAAATTGTACCCACCTGTGATCCCGTCAATATCTAAAACTTCACCTGCGAAATAAAGTCCAGAAACGACATTGCTTTGCATGGTTTTAAAATCGATGGACTCCAAACTTACGCCGCCACATGTAACAAACTCTTCTTTAAAGGTCGTTTTTCCTTTCACGCTGTAAACGTCGTTTGTGAGTACATTCACTAGTTTATTCAATGCTTTTTTACCCAATTGACTCCAAGTCGATTGCCGTGACAATCCTGCTCGATCAATTAAATAATGCCACAGTCTTTCTGGAAGCAAATACGGTCGAAAGTTGGCGAGGATTTTATTGGGATGCTCTTGAATAATGGCACTTAATTCGTTTAAAACTAAATCGGAATTCGAAATGTGTACCCAGTTGACTTGCGTTTTGAATTCGTAGTTCTTTTCGCTCAAAATTCGCGCTCCAAAAGCCGATAACTTCAAAATTGCTGGTCCACTCATACCCCAGTGCGTAATCAAAAGAGGTCCATCAGATTTTAACTTCGTTCCCTGAATGCTCACTGCTGGATTTTCGACCACAACACCCATGAGCTCTTTGATGGATTCTTGCGGCATGTTGAAAGTGAAAAGAGAAGGCACAGGATCCTCAATTTTATGTCCAAGGTTCTCCAACCACTGCAATCCTGATCTTTTCGGCGACCCACCAGTCGTGACAATCACTTTGTCAAATAAAGCAACGTTTTCCCCTATTTTCAATTCGAATTGAGTTCCAACTTTCAGAATCGATTTTACGCTTTGACCTATCAGCACTTCAATTCCCAATCTATCTACTTCTCCCAAAAAGCAATCAATAATACTCTGGGAATTCTGTGATTTTGGAAATACACAATTATCTTCTTGAATCACCAACGGAACACCTCTAGATTCGAACCATTCCATCGTGTGTTTAGTGTTGAAAAACCCAAATGCTTTTCGCAATTTCCGACTCCCTCTTGGGTAGGCTTCTGCCAGTTCTTTAATGTCCGTGCATCCGTTTGTGACATTACAGCGACCGCCACCTGAGATTTTTACCTTCGCTAAAACCTTCTGAGACTTCTCCAAAATCAACACCTCAGCATTGGGGAAATTTTCCTTTGCATGAATAGCCGAAAAGAATCCAGCCGCGCCGCCACCAACAATTGCAATTCGCATGGGACAAAGATAGTTCGAATATTAATTCAGGCCGACAGTTCATTATAACCGTGTTTTCATCTCATTTCACTAACTTTGCACCTTGAATTTTAAGTGATATGAGTCAAAATTATCCAACGTATAATGGTTTGAACTTGCCAAACGTAGCAAGTCGTGTGTTAGAGCAATGGGAAAAGGAAAACATCTTCCAAAAATCTATTGAAACGCGCGAAGGAAACGAACCTTTTATCTTTTTCGAAGGGCCTCCGTCTGCAAATGGCTTGCCTGGCATTCACCATGCTATGGGACGATCAATTAAGGATATTTTTTGTCGCTATAAAACACTTAAAGGCTTTCAAGTAAAACGAAAAGCGGGCTGGGATACACACGGACTTCCCGTAGAACTCGGCGTTGAAAAGGAACTTGGAATCACAAAAGAAGATATCGGAACAAAAATTTCGGTAGACGATTACAACAAAGCGTGTCGTGAAGCTGTGATGCGCTATACAGATATTTGGAACAATCTAACCAGACAAATGGGGTATTGGGTCGATATGAACGATCCTTATATCACCTACGATTCAAAATATATGGAGTCTGTTTGGTGGTTGCTTTCTCAGCTGTATAACAAGGACTTAATTTACAAAGG
>Ga0209652_1003660_pt1 | contig 11177 bp, 7 predicted proteins | sample SaaInl74LU_5_DNA_FD_184641 | JGI IMG/M metagenome (GOLD analysis project Ga0209652, IMG submission 184641) | Marine microbial communities from expanding oxygen minimum zones in the Saanich Inlet - ESP_74LU_5_DNA (SPAdes) (version 2) | ecosystem: Environmental > Aquatic > Marine > Intertidal zone ...
ACGAAATTATTCCTCATGATGTTACTCGTATCCGCATTTATGAATCGCTCACAGCCATTCCACGTCATGCATTCTATGGACGTCGTAACATCGAGGAAGTCATCTGTGAAGAAAGTTGAAGCAGATGCATTCTCTTTCTGTCTTTCTTTGAGACTAGTGATCATGCCGGGCGTCAGAGTTGTCGAGGATCGTGCATTCTGTGGTTGTAAAGCCCTGACGGATGTTGAATGTGGCAAGCTGGAAATAATTGGATTAGGTGCATTCGGGAGCTGCAACCAATCTTTGACGAGCATCAACTTGCCATCCGCCAAGATCGTTAAGAGGAGTGCATTCGGTTGGTGTGAGGTGTTAGCGGATGTAGCATTTGGTAACAAGCTGGAAAGAATTGAGGGGTTGGCATTCGTTCGCTGTCCCTTTCTGGAACGAATCACCCTCCCATTGAAAGATAACATGATTACTCATGATAACATATTCCAAGGATGTGAAAATTTGGAGCACGTGGATCTAGTCGGAGGAATACATGATACTGTCGCCGCTTTACAATTGGAGGAATGGGAAAATGATATGAACGAAGAAATTGATTCAATCAATCAGATTCTCCCCACTGCGCGTGCTGGCAGACACACTGATGGTGATGTGGGGAGAAAGGCCGCGGTGATACGATCGTGGATTAGATCAGTTCTTCGCAAAATTATTGGCTACAAAGCACAGCATCACCGCTTATTGATGGAAGCTGCTACTACGCTCGAACTTGCGTTACTACCAAAAGATATTGTCATCGAGAGTGTTCTCCCTTTTCTCGAACTGCCATCATACACGTTTGAAGACATGGAGGGGGAGAGATAATAATTTGTTATAGATATATTGCTGTGTCCAAGCCACATTCGCCTCTCTATGGAATATACCCTTCTGAGGAAGGGAGGGGGCGGACATAAACAAGAAGAAAGTTATATCGACATGCATTCTCTTGTGGGCAGAAAGAAAGGCAAGCAACTATCAGGATTGTGTTGTCAAGATACTGCTATCAATGGAAGAGCATTAGTTGCAAGCTGCGTGTAGGGCATGGTAATTTACTTAGGCATTGATCCCTCTCTCGCCTTCTCTGCTGTTGCTCATTCTGCAGTGGTGTTTGAAGTCGCTCTCCGCGAAGAGACAAGCGCAAGCGCCCGCCTGCAAGCTGCAAGCAAAGATATGATTCCAGCGGGCAAGCGCCATATTTGGAGGGTATCGCCCTCTTTAGTAGGAAGGAATGCGTAACAATAATTGAAGGGCATGCCCGACAGAGCGGCGCTTTTCAGGTAGTGTAAAGCGCAGCTTTTCAGCGCACAGTTTTCAAGCGAGCACTCAGAAACTCGCACAAGCAAGCCGTTGCACTCTCATAATATCCTAGATCATATCTATCCTCTGCCTTGTGACGATGGCGGCCGAATACTTCACTTATACCGGCAGGGACGGCGATGTTGTTCCTCGTGATGTAACTCGTGTCTGCATTCATAAATCCCTTACAGTCATTCCGCGTCGTGCATTCTATGGACGTCGTAACATCGAGGAAGTCATTTGTGATGTTGGTATCGAAACAATTGAAGCAGATGCATTCTTTTTCTGTACTTCTTTGAGACTAGTGATCATGCCGGGCGTCAAAGTTGTTAGTGCTAATGCATTCTTTGGTTGTGAAGCCCTGACGGATGTTGAATGCGACGAGCTGGAAATAATTGGTTGGAATGCGTTCGGGAACAGCAAATCTTTGAGGAGCATCAATCTGCCATCCGCCAAAATCGTTAAGGGAGGTGCATTCCACAATTGTGAAGCTCTGACAGACGTGAAATTTGGTATCAAGCTGGAAAGAATTGAGGCGTGTGCATTCGCTCTCTGCACTTCTCTGGAGCACATCACCCTCCCATTGAAAGATAACATGATTCATGATGATACTACATTCAAAGGGTGTGTGAATTTGGAGCACGTGGATCTAGCTGGGGGACCACATGAAACTATCTCCGCTTTACACTTAGAGGGATGGAGAAACGTCATGAACGAAGAAATTGATTCAATCAATCAGATTCTTCCTCGTGCTGCTGGCAGAGGTTATGGTGATGTGGGGGGGAAGGCCATTGTGATACGATCGTGGATTAGATCAGTACTTCGCAAAATTATTCACTACAAAGTACAACATCACCGCTTGTTGGACGAGGCTGCTACTGCGCTCGAGCTTACTTTACCAAAAGACATTGTTATCGAGAATGTTCTCCCTTTCCTCGAACTGCCATCATACACATTTGAAGCGGAGGGTTAGGAGGAGAAGGAGAGAGGTGCAGTAGACGGTATAAAGAGGGGGACGGGAGGAATCGCACTCATTTGGCGCAGGTCTTCTACTGTTGCATTTTGACGATTCCTTGCTATGCCTGACTCTCTCCTCCCTTGAAGGAATGGGAGGTGGAGGGGCACAAAAGTTCTTCTTGTTTGAATGTTATAGTAGGCGTTCATCTGTACTAAAAGAACTAAGAATTTGAATTCTTTACCAACTTAAGAATAATTTAACAGCAGAAAGAGGATTTATTGTAACAGATCGTGCATGAAGTCTACTCGTGGTGGATGCGCAGAAAGGAATGTCCTGTCTTGAACAGTCTTGCACAATATTGGGCAGGACTTACTTCTTGTGGCCTTGGCAAGAATGGGAGACATACAACGTTCTTTCATTGAGTTACAGCTGCAAAAGTAATGCTCACACGAAAGAAGAATTGAGTTACAAGCTGCATACGACAGAGATATTCAAGCAGCACTTTACCCTCAGTCTCAGTCTCAGTCTCCTCTTCTCTGTTGCTGGATCTCTCTCTCTCTCTCTCCCTATCCGAAGATGGTGTATTAGATTGGGCTTCTCTTTTGTCTCACTCATACATCAAGACAAGATGAAGCAGTAGAGCTGTGCTCGGTCGATTTGTTACAAAGTGCTGCTCATCTTTTTCTGATGATATCTCTCTCGCAAAAGAAGATGTCATGGTTTAGGCTTCGCTTCTCACTTTCACCACGAACCACGATCAAGAATAAAGTAGGAGCTCTGCCCACACCTACTGCGTCTTTGTTTCATCTCATACAACCGAAAAGAACTAATTATAGAACAACGAACGAATAAAAAACCAAAGACATTATTATCACACAATGAAATACACTTACATCCTTTTAATGCTCCCTCTCGTAGTTGTGTCAGGTAAGTTCTTTATGTGGAGTACCTATTCGCTCAGCACTTCTCAATAGCTCAAATTCTTTTTTCTTCTTATCCTGAACTCCAAGCTGAAAACCTACGGAAACTTTACACCAAGGATACCCGATTCCATTGCAATGAGCTATGCATGAACAAAAGAAGAATATGTAGAAAGAAGTGTCAGCTGAAGAGGAAATCGAGGTTAGTTGCAAGAGCATACTGCGACGGAGGCGTTCTCCCATCCCGATGTCAGAAATGCTGCCCATACAAGGACACCGGTTGTTATTGCAATAAATCTTGCATGGAGTCTATTGGCTCTCCTTGCAACAGATGCCCTGTGATGAACGATATCGGCAGGACATATTGCACGGACCTTGGCATTGGATGGGAGAACATTCTTGAACGAGCTTTCGTACCACGCGAATGTGCATCGTGTTGCCGAGGCTGCAAAAATATTGCTGACAATATGTAGTGCAGAGAAAGTCAAGATTGCTTCCAGTGTGTACGAAGTAATATCTACCTGTCTGATGGCAGGGTGATATTCGATATGATGCTTGAACTTTCGTAACAATCTGGGTGAAACTCCCACACAGCAGATGCAAGAGCCCTGCGATTACTTCATAATCTATTGCAATAAACGCAAAGTAATGAAAATAGTTATCCTTAGTCCCAAACGACAGAATTAGAAAGGAGATCCAATCTACCCATCAAATTCTTCTTCCTCGGAAGAAGATTCAGAGCCCAGCCCAAGCGAGGAGTCATCATCATCCTCATCAGAAGCCTCTTTCTTCGCATCATCTTTGTCTTCATCGAGATTAACTGGACTAGCATCTTCATCCACCACATGAACAAATGAGAGAGTGCCAGCCTTGTCTTCACACACTCCAAGGAGAGGCTCGTCGACAAATCCATCATCACGCAACGAATCTGCATCGTTGTAATCACTCCACTCATTCCCAAGCTTTGTCTTCGTATCACATTTACACCCCTCTTTCAACGTGAAGCAGTCTCGAAGTTCCTCTTTGGTGAAAGATGCATTGGTCTTACTTGCCTTCTTGCTACCTCCATCATTTGCAATCTTTGCCAGATTACCCTTTTGAGTTTGCCTCTGGTAAATAATCTCTTCTACAGTTCCAGTAGTGAACAATCTGTAAATGAAGCACGGCTTCGTTTGTCCCTGACGATAGATACGTGCCATGCTTTGCTGATCCGTCGCTGGGTTCCAATCTGCATCCACCATAATAAGCCGGTTGGCTCCAATCAAGTTCAGTCCACACCCACCTGCCTTGGAGCTGAGCATGAATGCAAAGCTGTGGTCGATTGATCTATTGTTGAATGAATCGACGAGTGGACCTCGTGATGCATTATCTGTAGATCCATCGAGACGAACGAAGGGCAAGTCCTTCTTGCGCAAGATGGAGTCTTCAATGACAGTCAACGCCGATGTAAAGTTGGAAATGATGACAACCTTATCGGTGGGGTTGTTTTGTCGAATAGAGTCGAGCAAGCTGCTAAGAATGATCATCTTTCCAGAGAGTTCCAACGAGGAATCGCCACCTTCTCCCAACAATGAGGGGTGCGTGCACAACTTCCTCGCTTCAGTGAGAAGCATCAATGGATTGTTACTTGCTTCAATACCACCAATCGATCCAATCGATTTGGAGGCACGATTTGAAATACTTTTGTACAGCTGACATTGACGCTCCGTCGGACGACAAAACAGTAGAATCTCCTGCCTCGGTGGGAGGATTGATTTCAACACATCCTTCTGGGTACGACGCAACACAAAGGTGGATGTGATACTATCCAACAGCTTGGACTGTTGTCGACCCTTCTCCTTTTGACCCGACGTTGCATTCTTTTGATTAGCACGAGACATGGGACGTTCATAGAGGCGACGGAATGTATTCAAATCTCCCAGGATATCTGGGACTGCAAAAGAAGCAAGGGTGTAAAATTCCGAAAGATTGTTTTGGATGACAGTTCCAGAAATGAGGATCCTCGCTTCGGCATTAATGGAATTCAATGCCGACAAAGTTTGAGATCCTGCTGTATTCTTGAGACGATGTCCTTCGTCCACCACCAATAGACCAATCTTGGCAGCACTGCAAAGCACCTTCACATGGAGTCTGAATAGTTCATAACTCAAAATGAGCACCTCGCTCTGATTAGGTTTGAGGGGGACAAAGGAACGCAATTTACGCAATCCCTCCTCATTGCCATTGCGAACAATGACTCGCTTGGGCTGTGATGCCTTGCCGATCCATTTGTCAAATTCCTTTGCCCAATTGGACACTAGTGAAGATGGACATACAACAATGAAGCGTCTATCCCGTTGCCGACGATGAAGTGCAAAGATTGTGGCAATGGTCATCAATGTCTTGCCGAGACCCATCTCATCGGCCAAGACGGCTCCCTTGGGCATTGAGTCATCGTCACCCCTCTTCTTCTTTCCACCTCCTCCACCTCCTCCTTGCAACGAAGCAACACCACAATCATCATATTCCAAGTCACTATCCATCCCATCCCCCTCCTCCTCCAAATCAAACGAACCCATACTACTCAAAGACGACGAACAAGAAGAATCCTGCCTAGCTCTAACAATAGCATTATTCAACCCCACACTAACACCCGTAACACAATTCCACAAAAAAGCAATCCCCTCACGTTGATGTGGACGTAATATCTCACGAATGGAGTTGGGAATGTTGATTTTGTCACCTTGTGCTCCTGGAAAGAAGTTGTTGTTGTTTGGTACAACAATAGAACCAGCAGTGGTTCTTGATTTGGTATTGCTTGACGCTACTGCTGCAGATGGTTTGAGACCACTGCTGCTCATCGTACTGCGTGGTTGAGCGATGCTACTGCGTTTCAGTAGCCCTCCTCCACTGCTGATACCACCGCCAATACTACCAAGTGGACGCTTTCGCATCAATCCCGAACCAAGAGTTGACGATGCTTTTGCACCTCTGACCAGTGAGGATGGAATATTTGTCTTTCTCAATGTTGTAATATTTGATGCCGATGCTGCATTGTCATCATCATCATCATGTTCTGATGACTTGTCCAAGTACCATTCCCCATTTTTATCCTTCTTCATTTTTCCAGACGCCACCGCTGTTGATGTGACTACTGTTGACAATGAGGCAGCATTGCTCGTCATAGCACCTTGCGCAGGTGCTTTGAGCCCATCTGCACCTACTGCCAATTTGGACGACTTGTTCATCATTCCTTCCTCATTGTTACTCTTGACAGAGTGGAGTGGTGCTCTAATACTACTATTGCTGTTGCCAACAGAAGCACCAACATTAACACCGCCAGTTGATCTGGATGTCAATCCACCTGATTTGCCAATCAATGCCCCTCGTTGTTTCATCAGCAATGGATTCTTTGACTTGGATGATGCCAATAGTGATGATCCTCTACCATGATTGTTCATGATGCTCCTGCTCTTTTGAGTAGTGCCAATCTTATTGAGCGGCGCTCCCACTAACTTTTTGTTAGCCTCACCATTGTTATTATCATTATTATTAGCCTCGTCATCATGACCCTCCAACCTGCTAATAATCAGACACTCCCACTGCCCACTCAATGCAATCTCATCATCCTCTTGAATATCCGCTGCCCTCTTGGCCAGTTCTGAATTCACACCGCTGTAAATCACTGCGCCGCTCTTCTTTTTTGGTGCGTTCTTCTTTTGCTTTTTGGTGGTTTGTTTTTTGGTGTTCTTCTTGCTGCGTTTTCCGTAATATTTATTACCGTCGTCACTGTCGTCATCACTATCATTGTCGTCAATATCAGCAGCATTGGCAACGTCATTGTCCAGCAAGCTCACCGAGCACAGCGGCGGAGGGGCAATGCTCAATATTCCATCTTGGCGGGAAGTGCCTCGATGTTTGTGCACTTTGTTGGTTCGTTTGTAGTACAGGACTGTGTACCGGTGTGGCTGCGTCATTGCTAACGTTGTTATGTTGCTGCTGTGTGTTGATGATGTTGTCATTGGCTGAGGGTTTTGTTAGGCAGATGAGAGCGTCATTTTCATTCATGGTCAACGTCTCGAAAAATAAAAAATGGCGGGCTGGTGAGTGCCGGATCAAATTGCATTATTTGAGTCGAGGTTTACTCCATGGTAGCAGACCATCTATCCGTTGACATAATATCTAATGTGTTCCTATGAAAATTGTACAACTTAATGTCTAATAGAGAAAGCCGCATCACGTCAAGAGCGGGAACCGTTCCTCATAGAGTCTCCTGCACTGCATAAAATTCTACTGCAGCCTCCCTCTGCCTCTGCCTCTGTGGACTTCATGACATCAGCTCTATTAGCTCTCATGGAATTTCTCCTCATGTGCTGCATAGAATTCTGCTGCGGCCTTCCTCTATGGACTCTTTGCTGCAGCTGCAAAACGGAAGTGACAAGTGACGGTAAAATGCCCTTTAGTAATAGTAATGATGCTCTATCTCTTCTCTTCGACGTTGGTCATCACCTAACTGCATTGAGAAGAGGCCATCTTTTTATAGGTTTACAGGTCAGGGCGCTGTGATGTTTATTTTAGCAACGCCATATGTCTTCTTCAAGGGTTTTATGGTTGATACATCTGAATGATTTGGAAAATTTTCGTCTGATTTTTCAATTCAAGGCGCAGTATTATGTTAATAATGTAAATGATACCTAATATTCAAGCATTTCGACCAAAAGTTTGCTGCTGCGATACAAATCGAATTTTTCTGCAAAGGCCTCTGCTGCATCCCTCTGTGGACTTTTCGTAGCATCTACAGCAGCCTGATGTGCACGAAGAGCTGCAGCAAAGTCTTCTTTGCTGACTAATCCACCACGTTTGTAGCACTCCTTCAGCGCTCGTATTGCCTTATCATATCCAAGGTTGGCGGCAATGATGAAATGTTTGATTGATCTATCATACCTTTCATTTTCCCCCTCATTCACTGCAAGATCGAATCTGGCATCAGGATGACCGCCAATGGCAGCCTCCACTAAATGGAATAATTCCTTTTTCTCATCCTTTTCAACACCTTCCCCCTTCTGATACATAATTGATAGTTCATGATGCGCTGACGCATCACCCAACTCAGCTGCCTTTTTGAAATATTCAAATGCACGCTCACGGTCCCCATTGTTATAGTACTTCGATCCAATTTCTCGTATTGCAACCGGATCGTTTGCTGCCACTCTTTTCATTTTATTCTTGTTAGTTTCTTCCAGTGTTAATGGTGTCGGATGCCGACAGAATGGGCATGTTTGTTGCAGCCTCGCCTCTCTCTGATGCACCAAGGTATTGGCATAATCACAGCCCATACAAATTATTTTGCCGCAGCACGATTGCATCACGGATTTCTGATGACCAAGCGGCAGTGGTAGGAAACAAATCGGACAGTCGCCAAGATGGTTGCTTTCGGGCTGCCTAAATAATTTCTCATCACGTAATTCAGCCGCCCGCTTCTTGCATGCATGTACATGTTTTGGCCTATGATCCTGTTGACATGAATCGCTGCAATATCGAACGAGGTCACAATCGTTGCATTCCTTCAATTTGATGTCATCAACTTCTGATTTGACACATGAAGCACAACACACGTCGGTCGCATCTGCCTGCATATTATCTGTGCTCATCTTATATTAATTTAATGGCTGCTGTATGTTTTTGCCACAATGACGAGCTATGTCAGCGCCCCGGTCTAAAAGGGATTTATTGTATCAACTGTGCTGAAAAGAGAAGTGGAAAGGGGAAGAGTTAATCAATACTACGAAAGCGGAGAAGCGGCATACTCAATCAATCGTGTTGTCTCCACACATACACTCGCCTCGTCGATAGAATGCCGTGAGCGACATGAAGCCAGGATTTCTTACCTCCACAAGCAACCTTATTCAACAACGCCAAACTAGAAAGATTTCGTGTATGTGGTTCGTTTTTCGTTTGAATGAAAAATGGCGGGCTGTTGGGGGAGAGATTGATCCGGCACTCACCCAATTGCATTTTTGAGTCGAGGTTCTACTTAACACAACCAGATGAATCTCATACTCTAGACAGACCCGGTCATCCGTTGAGATATTCATATGTATAATGTGTTCGTATGAAAATGGTACAACTTAATGTCTAGATTTCTAGATGTAGTACAGCCACTTCACGACAAGAGCGGGAACCGTTAGCTCCTGCAATGCACCTGCACTGCAACTGCATGCATAGAATTCTACTGCAGCCTTCCTCTGTGGACTTTTCGTTGCAGCTAAGTTCATCCCGACATCAGCTCTATTAGCTCCCATAGAATTCTGCTGCCTCCCTCTGTGAACTCTTTGTCGCAGCAACAGCACCTTGATGTGTACGAAGAGCTCCAGCAAAGTCTTCTTTGCTGACCTTTCCCGCTGCATAGCTCTCCTTTAGTAATTGTATAACGTGTCATGAACGTGGTTAGCAGGAATGATCCAATGTTTCACTGCTCTATCAAACCTACCGTTTCTTCCCTCATATAATATGATCCAAGATTAGATCTAGCATCAGGAGATGACCGGCAATGGCAGAGCCTCTTCCAAATGGTATAATCTCTTTTTCTCATCCTTCTCAACACCTCTCCCCCCTTCGATATGAAACTAATAATTCATGCTGCGCATCCACATTATTGCCCAATCCAGTGGTACTTCTGTTTACCCAGAGTGGATATGTTGGAATCTATGCCGCAAGGAAAGAGGCGACTGACGATGACGTGGGGGCAACATGACCATCTGTTGCGGTTCAGAACTACCTCGTCTCCGGAGTGAGCACCACGATGGCAAGCCAATGGATTGCTATTGTGTTGACAAAGAAGGCGGCCGAAGCTGAATAACGATGCCTAGATAGCAGTAAAGGTGCAATCAAATGTAATCTTTCCCAGAAATGTTTCTATCTCTTAGCTGGAAACTGGAAATGGAACGGAAGCAAAATCGCTAAGTTGAGAACTTTGGCGAAATAGAACGAAGGAAGGTGAGAACCGCATCACGTCTACTGTCTCTCAAAAACTCCGAAAGATCCCCATGAACTTGAATACTTAGGCCGATCCTTACGGTTGTGTTCCTACAACCTACTTGGAAGAAGAAGTAAAAGAGAAGACTACCTATGCATCCACAGAACATCAGAGGCGTCAACTTCTCCGATCGGCATGTTCCTCCTCTTGGCTGCTTGCATAATGGTAATGGAGATGGAGAGGAGCAAGCGGAATTACTTACCTCTAACAGTGTTTTGTGTGCAGTTGGAATCTAGTAGGTGGTCAGTTCATAGCTCATTTTACTTAGGGTGAAATTTTTTTGTTACTTGCTCTCAGATGATACTTCATGATGTTGTTTACAAGTATTGCTTGATCTAGTGATTAAAAGACTATTAAGCTGAGTCTCTGCATATATCTTGAATGCTACACTACTGAATTGATAAATTCTCATGATGGGGATGCCTCAGGCTTCGGGATCTCGAGATGGGATTCTTACATCAAGCGACCGAGTAACTGTCCGAAATCAGTCAGATCGATGTCATTTCTGTTGCCAGCGCCAGGTGAATCCAAGATACCAGCACTGTCTATTGGAAGTGGTTCCAGACACATCTGATCTATTTTTGCAAATCCACTGTTTCTGCTTTGACTTGGAAGTGGGTCTTTTTCGTCAGAAAACATCGTGTTGAGTATGTCATCAAACACTTCATCTTTGAATGGTGCAGGGGCAACATAGCCCCTCGTGTAACTGAATTGTCTCCAACTATTAGGAACACTTACATCCTCGTAGACACCATCCTCCTCACTGTAATCACTCGCTCCTTCTGAGCTGTCTTCCGACGGTACTTGCACCAGTGCCAGTGCCTCTTTTGGTGTAGCTTCACTTGCCTCCCTACCCTTGACTTTGACGCGAGTCCGGGATATTTTGGCAATTAATTCAGGGCGCCCTCGGATAAAGCACTCGTGGTGCCAGCACGCATGGTCTTGGCCTTTTACAATCCTGAGGGAG
>Ga0209652_1003662_pt1 | contig 11170 bp, 3 predicted proteins | sample SaaInl74LU_5_DNA_FD_184641 | JGI IMG/M metagenome (GOLD analysis project Ga0209652, IMG submission 184641) | Marine microbial communities from expanding oxygen minimum zones in the Saanich Inlet - ESP_74LU_5_DNA (SPAdes) (version 2) | ecosystem: Environmental > Aquatic > Marine > Intertidal zone ...
CTTGGTGGCTATGTCCACCAGCCAGAGCCCGCCCGGCTCTGCGACACTGAAGTCCGCCTGCAATTCATCTCCGAATGATCCGATCCAAAGCGTTCCGTCACGGGCGAGTATCCCATTGGGAAGCGGCAGGCTTCCAGCGGGCATGAAAACCTCGGCAAAGCCGTCGTGATAGCGATACAGACCACCGGCAAGAAAATCCGTCACATAGACAGAGCCATCGGCACCAATAGCCACATCGTTGGGAAACGTCGCGCCATCAAGCGCGATCGTAGAGACCAAAGTGCCGTCCGCGATCGAGACGACCTGAAGCCCAATCGCATCGGCGACGTAGAGCATCCCGTCATGGCTCGAAATACCTTTTGGGTCCATCAACCCCGTCACCCAATCCGCGTCTTCAAGGACGCCGTCACGCGAAACGAGGGAAAGGCGTCCATCCATGCCGCCATCGGGGCCAAAAACACCGATATTGCTTACAATAATCTTGTCGATGCTGGCTTCATACCACGCCGACTCTGGCATGGCTGAACCCGCCAAGGCGCCAGGCTTCGTCAAAACCTTCCCCAACAACAGAGGTGGGTAGTATCACCGAAACCGTAATCAGGACATTTTTCATGGCAGGCTCCTTACCTGTAATCCGCTGCCAGAGTGCGGCGATGCTGAATTGATGTGTCCTATGAAGTACATCGAGAGTGACACTGTCAGGGACGATCGGCCCTGCCGCACAAACGTGGCGATCCGTCATCGGGGTCTTTGGCATTGATGACGGGGTGCTGGCAGACTGATTTGCACCCGTCGCCATGCCCCCAACCTTTTCCGACACAGTCGGTGAAACATTCGCGCACCCGAGACGCTTTTTGACAGTGCGGGTCCGCACCCAAGCCCAGCTCTGGCCAAGCAGGCCTGACCAGACGAAGGGCTCTGAGTTCCTGTCCTGCGGGTTTGCCCGAAAGACCGGTTAGCCCTACATTTCGGCACCCCGAGCGATCAGGATATCGGTCGGAGGGTCGCGGACGATACTAGCCGTGAAAGACCCAAGGCCGGTGAAGGAAACGCCGCGTGTATTGGCGCCAACGGCAAGAAGGTCGGGCGAGAAACTGCGCATCTCGCGGCTCAGGCTTTCGCCCACACTCTCATGGAGCAGAACGACTTTCTCCAGCAAAGCGGGCAGCCTTTCGGCCCATGACACGGCCTGGGCCGCGGTCTCACGTTCCACGGCACGTGCAAAGTTTGACACGCGCCCACCCGTCAATCCTTCAAACGGGGCAAACCAAGCGTGGTACAATCGAAACGTAGCTTCGGGCGCAAGACAAAGGGCCTTTTCCACCGCCTGATAGCAGGCTGGCGAGAACGATACGGGCGCCAGGACCCGACCGTAGGGGCCATGCGCGGGTTCCACGACCAGCAAGACCGGCTTGAGGGATCGAGACACCACGCTCTCGACCGTCGTCGGCCGCAGCCCATCAAACAGGCCGCGGGCCCTGTGCTTTCCGACAACGACAAGGTCGCAATCACCAGAGTTCACGATCTCGATCAGTTGCGAGATTGGATCCCCTCTTTTGACGATGATCTCGTTTTCCACGCCCGTTCCAATGGCCGAAACCGCGGCCTCAAGGAGTTTACGGCTTTTCTCTTCGAATTCCGCCACTATCCAGTCCGGCGCGGCGTCATCGACAACCGAGACCACGCTGACCTTGGCGCCCAATTCAGCGGCCAAACGAAAACCTCTTTGCAGGGCGCGGTCGGAACGCTCGGAAAGGTCCGTTGCAATGAGGATTGAGCTTATAGACATGTTTTTGACCCTTCTCTGCTAAACTCTGCCGGAAATTTAAAGAGGCTAGGCGAAGGCTGTCGACCGCCATGATCTTGCTCCCCTATGGCCCGACCGTTCGGAGACGTTTTTGGTCTGCATGATCGGCGTCAAGTCGTCCTCTCACCGGTGGCGCCTTTGGATGGGTCATTCAAACATGTCGATTGCGATCGTCACTTGATCCAAATCAACTGAGCTGCCGAAAGCCTCTGGCCACAGGTTAAATGGGCAAAAAATGTCGCCTCTTAAGTATCCACCTTTACGGTGCAAAGGATGTAAGGCGGTCCCTGTAATGACTCCGGCTAAAACTGACGCCGCGCCACGGCGGCGTCACTCGTAACGAGCGACGGCGAGTTTCAACTTGAAGACACGACTGATTGCAAGTCTGGGTTCCCGGTCGAAGGGGTTACAGGCCGGGCCGGTGCGGGCGGCCCAGTGCTGCGGCCTTCACATCTTTCGAAATTGCAGCATGGAACGCTCTATGGGTCGAAACGGAGCTGCGACCACCCTGCCGCGTTCAGCCAATCATCCAATCCACATAGGGTCTGTCGAGGTCGGAGGCCGTGCCGGTCGCAAATTGCTCGGCCAAGTCAACGGCCAGACTACCGGCCGTTTCGCCCAGATCAAGACCGGCCGAATTGCCGTCCTGAAAATGGATGCCGCCGTAAATGCGTGACAGGCCGGCCTCCAGGGCGGCGGTCTCGAAATCGGCCCAAGACAACGTCATACTTGTAGTTGGAAAGGTCGGATCAAAGCTGCTGCCGCTTGCGGGAAGGATCGTGCTGGCCCCCAATGTCGTGTCGCCTGAAAAAGTAGTCAAAACAGCAGCGGCGGCACCGCTAAAGGTGGAATGCCCGGATACATATTCGGCGAAGGGAGGAGAAAACCCCCCCTTCGGATCCTGATAGGTGACAAAGTTTTCAGCCAAGATCGTGCGCGTTCCAAGGCTCTCACCGGTATCAGGATCGTAGCCACCGAAGGCAGAGATCACAAAACCTGCCTCACCTGTGAGTTCATCAACTCCCGGCTCACCAATCAGGCCCAATTCGCCAAGATCGCGGATAACCTGCACCGGTCGCGCGTAGTCGAAGACGACCTTGGCATCCCAAGCAGCGATCGCTGCGTCGAACATGGCGTTGCCCATCGCAAGGAACAGCTGCGCGTCCGTGGCGTAGTCATGACCATCGCGGGCGGACACGAACTGCGCCAGCGTCATCATCGTGCCGGGCGGGTAGGACGTGCCGGGGCCGTCTTCCCAGAACTCTGCAACAGCCCGGTCTTGTGGCGACAGGTTGGCACTTACGTCGATCTGGTGCTGGGCTTGGGCGATGAATTCGGGGTTGATGACATCGCCTATCAGATCGCGGGTCACGGGGATCGTGTCACCCGTACCGTAGCTGATGCCGCCAATCACTGCAGGCGACGCAAGCGTGATGGTCCGCGCCGCGATATCCAGTTGCGCGTCCGCAAAGCCCTCTTGGAAGAACGGTTCTGGCGCCGGCGGACGGAATGCCTCGAAGTCTGTCGAGCCAGCGTCGTTCACAGGCAACGCGAAGGGTTTCAACAAGGAAAACTCAGGTGTCAAAAAGGTCTGAACCTCGGGCCCGGCGCGGTTGCCCAAGTATTCCGGTGTCCAGGCATTAATAACCGAGACACTGTCTGGATTCGGGTTCGCGGGACTATAGTCAACATACAGGCCGGCCCTTTCCTCTAACCTTGGCCGCAAAACGTCTTGGGCGGCGTCACGTCCGATGATCGCCTCGGGGCTGTCGATCTCATCGGGCCGTAGATCAAGGCGCGTCCACATCAGGGTATCAAGCTGTGCTTTGTGGTTCGGAAACAGTTGAGACAGAAGGGTGTATCCGGCGTGATGCATCGCCGCTTCGATCGATTTAGGGGCAGCATCTCGCAATTCGATGTTGTCGCCATCGGGATCAATGGAAACCCGCATGGCCTGCGCGTCGTGGGCGGCAAATGCATCGTAGATCGCGGTGTGCAGCATGGCATAGATGCAGGCGGCGTTCGTTGGCCCCGGCTGGGTTTCGGCAACAAGGCTTTGCACCACCTGATCCCAGATGACACTTGGGGTGGTGTCGATCGTGTTGACTTTGACCCGCGCTAACCCGTCAGAGAACATCACAGGGACGTCTCCATCGCTCATAGCATCTTTCAAGGCGTCAACTTCGTAGACATGGCCGCCGATCTCGATCTGCTCAACCCTTTTCAACACGGTCTCGCGCCCGGTCCACCGGTCGGTCAAGATGATCTTGGATCCGTCAATAGTCAGATCCGAGTCCCAAAACTCATCACCAAGCCGGACCAGATCGTCGCCTTTCTTGCCATCAATCTTTTCAGTTTTCCAAGATGTCAGGGTTATTACATCGTCGTCTTTGCTTCCCTTGATCTTTTTCGTCATCTCCCACGGGCGAGCGAAGTGGATGTCATTGTCGTCAAGCCAGTCCAGAAAGTCATCGACGCGATCTTCTCGACTTTCGTCACGATCATCCAACAGGCTGGCAAGCTGGTCCTGGATATCTTGCAATGTCACCCTGGCATCACCGAGGATCATGCGATCCCAAAATGGTGAGTTCGGATCTGCGGCAAGGTCAGACCAAAACTGAAATGACATGAAACTCTCCCATTAAAGGCTTTTTTATTGCTGACGGCCCTGGGCAGCTCTTTGTTGCAATCGGTGAAACGGAGGGCGATTTTCGATCTCCGGTCCATTTTCCGATTGCGGCCAGGACCTGCGTCGAATTTTGCGAATTTCGGCTCGTTGGCCATGAAATTCGGAGTGGGTTGGGTTCGGCAGCCGGGTAGGGCAACCCGGCTACCGAAACGGCAGCCGGGGGGACATCCCGGCCGCCGCCGTCGAAAGAGAGCTAGCCTACTCAGAGCAGGAAGTTCTCTTCGTCCAGGTTGATGTGCCCGCTCAACTTGAGCTGGAACTCACCTTCGTTGGTCATGCCGGTGATGGTGGTGAAGTTCTCACCTTCATCGGCATCATGAGTGAAGGTCAATTCACCCACGTCGATGGTTGCGTCACGCCCAGCAAGGGTAAAGGCATCGCGAGCCTCCGTGGCGCTGTTTGCATCGATGCCGCTAAAGCAGACGACATCTCCGGCACTGAAGCCCAGGATCTTGGTTCCAGCTGTGGACGACGTGGTTTCGAACACGAAGGTGTCGTTGCCGTCGCCCCCATCAAGGGTGTTGGCCGCTTCGCTGGCGATGATCTTGTCATCACCAAACCCGCCGATCACATTCTCGATGCTCCAGGTCGTGTCTGCCTGGGTGGTGCTGCTGACCGAACCACGTTCGGTACCAGCATTGCCCAGACGGATCTCCAATGCCTCGGTCATTGCCGAGAGGTCGAGAGTATCCGACCCCGCACCGCCGAAGATGATGTCATTGTCGTCACCATCATAGCCGATGAAGGTGTCATCGCCTTCGCCACCATAGAGCATGTCCGCTGCCTCGCCGCCGACGATCACGTCATCGCCGTCGTCTCCAAAGATCCGGTCCTTGCCTCCGGCACCGTAGACCATGTCATTGCCTTCGCCGGCGATGATATCGTCTTGATCTTTGCCACCCATGATCAGGTCGTCGCCCTTGCCGCCGACCAGGAAGTCGGCCCCGGCACCGCCGCGAAGGACATCATTGCCGTCACCACCCATCAGATTGTCACCCGCTTCAGTGCCGACAAGTATCTGGTCTTCTGGCATCTCTGCCACTTCGGCCGGTTCTTGGGGCTCCGTCACGGTGGGCTCGGGCTCTGTCACGGTGGGCTCGGGCTCTGTCACAGGTGCCGGTTCGACGGCTGGCTGCTGTGCCGCAGCATTGGCTGCCGGAGCGTTGCCATCGTAGCTGAACACATCATCCGACAGGTCCAACATACCAGTGTTACGGGCGACCACATCACCAAATCCAAGATCGCTGATGAAGTTACCGTAGACAGGCAGGTCGCCGATCACGTCGGTGTAGTAGAACCGGTCACCTTCCTGCAGGCGGTCCAGCTGCTCGTGGATGAGCACCCAGAACGTCTGACCAACAACACCACCTTGGATGTGCTGTTCGGCCAAACCGCCGACCCAAAGATCGACCCGGTCGATGCCCGAGACGGTTTTGGTGCCGTCAAGGTTGTCGATCAGTGCGATATCAGGGTTCACCTCCTCAAACTGTGCAAGCTTGTCACCTTCCAACACGAGGTCAGGATAGGCTTCCTTGAACTGGGCGATGACCTCATCGGACAGGTTGTTGCGGGCCTGGAAGTCTTCCCACGAGGTGTAGGGTGTCATCGCCATGTCCGAGAACTCGATCGCTTCAGAGATGTAGCGGTTCGTGGAGGCTGCCAGGTCTGCCTTGACCTGGTTGAGCGTTCCAAGACCCACGTCCCAGCCGCGAGCGACGTTGAAGGCAAACAGGTCGGCGCTGATCCGGACGAGGTCATTGCGGACCGCATCCACCACCTTGAAGTCGATCTCTTCCGATGGCTGTTGGACCAGACCACCCAAGATCGCATTCACACCGTACTGGGCATAGCCGGGCTGTGGAGTGTAGCCAAACTGTGCCAGTGCCTCGACTGCGGCTGCCCCTGTCAGATCAATTGTTCCGTCGTGGTCAAAGTCGACCTGGAAACAATTTTCGTCGTTGGTCGGGTTCAAGAACGCATCGAACAGGTTCACATCGGTCGGGTTTCCGTCGGCATCCAGAATGGTCAGGGTCTGACCAATCTGCGAGTGGCCAAAGCGGTAGGCCGCCGCCGCAAACTCGTGGCTGATCCGGGCATCGGTGGTCGGGTCATACTTGTCGTGACCATGACCGCCCGACCCTTGCAACCCACCCAGCAGGCTATCGGCAAAGTCGTTGAAGACGACCTGCTGATATTCTGCGATGTTCAGGACCCGCGCAGCCTGGAAAGCCTCTTCCGGAGAGCCCTCAAAGCCGACGTCCATCAGGTTGTCCACATGGTAGTTGTGGTTACGTGCCCAGATGGTGTGCATCGAGGTCAGACCGACGTTTTCATTCGCACGTCCATCACCGCCCACAAAGTGGTCGAGAAGATCGATGTACGGATTGGTGTCGATCAGAAGCGGCCAGCCCTCTCCCATAAAGTCTTCGCTAAGTTGCTTGACGAGGCTGGCGTCGTAGTTGCCATTTTCGTCACGCAGGACCTTACCGTCCACTGCGTAGTACTCTTGCAGTGTCACGTCGCCCTTGTCGGTGCCAATAAACACGGTCTTCGCGTCGATATGGTGGTCAAGGGATTGACGCAGATTGGACATCAGCTTGAAGCCCGGTGCCGAAGGATCTTCCCCACCCATCAAGATGTGAGAGCCGACCCCGTTGGCCTCATCGCTTTCACGCAGGAACTGACCGATCAGGCTGGAAGAGCCATAGACCTGGTTCTGGTCGACGACTGGCGAGGTGATGTTGGTGTGCTCCGGCACGCCATTCTCATCATGGCCAGTGACCGACGCCCGGGTCAGGTCAGCGGGGTTGTCGCCACCGGGACGACCGATGTCCGCCCCCCCGATCTGGATTGTCCCATTGCCGCCCTTCGGAATGAAGGTCAGACCGTGGTCGAAGTACTGTCCGAAGGACATCATGAACATGTTGGCCGAGGCCGCCTTGTCCACACTGGCGTCCTGAGAACCCAGCGCATTCGAGATTGCCCGCGGATCAAGCCCGTCGAAGACCGGGTTGATGATACCTGCGCCAGTCTCGTCGACGCCACCATAGCGTGCTTCGGTCACACGCATGTAGGGCAAGGTCGCACCACCCGAGATATCCGGGTTTTCCAGGTTGTTGGTCAGACCTTCAAGGTCGCGGACACCAACGATCAGCGGGTCCTGTTCGCCAGCAACTTTACCTGGCTCCAACGGAAGAGCCGGCTGGGGGCCTTCGCCTGTAACCATGTACTTCAGCGCATCGACATCGATCTGGGTCAGAGCGATCTCGCCACGCGGCAGTTGGAACACGCCAGCGTCGTTGACAGTGCCCAGCTGGACCAGCCGCGCTTCTGCGGGGCTACCGGCAACCACGATGCCCGGCTCCAAGTCCGGCTGTGCCGGGGTGAAGCTGACGCTGCGGACCCCATCGGACAGGGTGACCACGCCGTTGTCGCCAACGGTACGGACGACCTGGGCCAGATCGGTGCCTTCGGGCAGGACGATCACGTCCTGTTCGCGGACGGTGCCGATGATGGTGTCATTGCCACCCTCGCTGCGCAGAAGCACACGGTGCGCCGATGTCAGGCCAGAGATGTCGATCTTGTCATCGCCACCGGTGCCGTTCACCGTGATCGTGTTGAAGCTAAGCGCCGTCGGATTGAAGTCGCCGAACACCTCCACGTTGTTGGTGCCACCGCCAGTGTTGATCTGGATCTCCTCGATGTTGCTGAGTTGTCCGATCACTTGCTCACCGTTTCCGATATCGCGGGTGACCACGATGTCGGTACCGGCAGCAACCGCCTCCCCTGTCCAGGCATCAATTGCATAGACACGGAAGGTCTCATCGGAGGCGTCGCCGTTGATGGTGTAGAAGTCAGTATCTGCACCCCCGTCGACAACGTCGTTTCCGCCACCAACGGTCCAGGTGATTTCGTCGTCACCTGCACCGGCCATCAGGATGTCGTTGCCTGCACCACCGGTGATGATGTCATCACCAGCACCTGCATCGACCACCAGACGCTGGTTCGACAGGAAGCCAGCAAAGTCGATGATTTCGTCGCCATCCGTACCGTTCACGAAGATCGTGTTGGGCGCCAGAGAGGTCTGGGTGAAGTCACCGACCGCGTTGATGGTACCGATGCCCTGGACGCCGTTGATCGTCACTTCTTCGATCCCGCGGATCTCCATGATCGCCGTTTCGACCCCATCGACCGTGCGGGTGATGATGATCTCGGACAGCGGATCAAGCGGGGCAGCTCCGCCGGCATCGACCCATGCTGCGACCGTGTACATCGTGATCGCCGTCTCGGTTCCATCGGCATTGATGACCAGCATGTCGCGGTCGCCAGCAGTATCACCGTTACCACCACCGCTCACGATGTCATAGCCGTCGTTGGGGGCATTCCAGATGATCAGGTCGTCGCCACCTTCGCCAAAGATGATGTCGTTCCCAGCAGCACCATTGATCTCATCAGAACCACCGGCTCCAAAGATCACATCCGTGCCGTTGGTCCCGGTGAGTACGTCATCCTGCGGCGTACCCTGAATGATACCGTTGCTAGGCGGGTTGGTCCGAAGATCGATTTCCTCATCGGCAAAGCGCAGGATCTCGATGTTGGTCAACCGGTCAGAGCCATCCCCATTGATCGGGTTCGGGCGACCGTTGGTTGGATCGAGCAGAACAGGCCCCGGGGTCACATTGAAATGCGTGACCGAAATGCTTCCGTCTGGATTCGTCCGGACATCATAGTTGGCACGCACATCATAGTAGACCGCGACGTCCACATCGCCTTCTTGACCCGCATCAAGGACTTCACGGGCAATTTTCAGCTGAGTTGGAGAGAGCGTACCGTCCAGGAGGTCGGTCAGAATCTCCTGAAGGCTGTTGACTGTCCCAATTTCGACGGTCGGATCGTTCGCATCACGGATCGAGATGCGGACGTTCAGCATCTTGTCACCGTCGATGATATCGTCACCGCCACGGCCCTGGATGACATCGCTACCGCTGCCCCCCAGCAAGATGTTGCCACCAACGAACAAGTCGCCGGGGTTCACCCCCATCATGTCGCCAAGGAATTCGCGCAGCCCGTCAATCCGGTCGACGCCTTCTTGGGTCAGTTCATTGGCAAACAGCGTGATTTCGTTGTCCAACAAGAGCCCATCAGCTGGTGCATCGCCGCCAATACGGTTGTCACCCCAGATCATGTCGTCGTGCTGTGTTCCGGACACGGCCTCCGCATCAATGTAACGGTCTTGGAAGAATTCGGCCTGCTCCGGAACAACGCGTCTGGTCAGGTCGACCTGCGCACCCGAATTGGCGTCCTTGTGCACAATCCAGTCGTACCCGAGTTCTGCCAAGTTCACATGAGTGCCTTCGCCCTGAACAAGGATATCGTCGCCGCTTTCGCCATGAAGGTCGTTGTCGTTCGGGCCGCCCCAAAGGACGTCATGGCCCTGGACACGCGATCCGCCGAGGTTGTTGTTGTTGTCGCCGAACAGGAAGTCAAAGCCGTCGCCGCCTTCGATCCAGTCGTCTCCTTCACCGCCATCGACAACATCGGACCCCGCACCACCCAGCACAAAGTCGTCACCCATTCCGGCGAAGGCGTGCTTGGCGTCGTCGGCACCCATCATGATGACATCGTTTCCGCTGCCACCAAAGATAAGCTCGCCTGCACCGCCGCCGGCCGAGATGACGTCGTTGCCGTTTTCGCCGTGCAGGAAGCTGACGTCGTCGCCATCCTTGATGATGTCGTCCCCGTCACCCGCACGGAAGGTGTTGACCCCCGAGCCGCCGATCAAGAGGTCGTCGCCAGCGTCACCCCAAAGGGCATCGTCGCCAAGGCCGCCAATAAGGATGTCACGCTGGTTGGTGCCGCCCAGAACAACATGATCGCCACCGTTGAATTGCAGCAGGTTGTCGTATTCGAGCTGGCCGTGGACCAGAGGCTGGTCCACCGTTGCAGTTGCACGCTCAACAAGGCTGGTACCCATTGCAGCGAGGAAGGGATCAACGTCGACCGATACCGGATCTTCAATCGTTTGGACGGAAGTGTCGACTTCGAGGATGTACTGCATCGCGGCAAAGATATCCGCAGGGATGTGCGCACCACCCTCCTTGATGTCGGTGTTGCGGATGATCATCGACGCAAAGGAGTTGTTCTCCAGTTCCCCGATCATGTTCATCCCGTTGGTCCGGCCCAGGTAGTAGAACCGGTCAGCGTTTTGCAGGTTTTCCATCTGGCGCTGGAACACAAACCCGAATGTAGAGCCCAGCATGCCACCGAAGGGCATGATGGCTTCGGCCAGGCCACCGATCCAGAACTCGACATCGTTAATACCGGTTTCAGCAGTCGCCCAAACGCCGGTTCCGTTGACAAAGTCGAGCCGGTCATCCGGCGCTCCTTCACCACCCAGTACCAGTTCCATTGCGGCAGCACGCTTGTCTGCGACGGTGGTCGCCGTGGTGATGCTGTCGTGAGCACCGTATGCCGCGATGAAGTTCACGATCGAGGCAGGGTTCTTCAGGTTGGCCGCATAATCGGCCCAAGTCTCGTATGGCTTGAGGAATTCGCTGCCTGTTGCGGCATAGAACTGCTCGCGGGCCGCGTTCAGCGAGGGAACACCAGCGTCCCGACCGCGGGCGATGTTCAGCGCCGCAAGGTCAAGGGGAAGACCGACAAGGTTGTCACGC
>Ga0209652_1003664_pt1 | contig 11167 bp, 3 predicted proteins | sample SaaInl74LU_5_DNA_FD_184641 | JGI IMG/M metagenome (GOLD analysis project Ga0209652, IMG submission 184641) | Marine microbial communities from expanding oxygen minimum zones in the Saanich Inlet - ESP_74LU_5_DNA (SPAdes) (version 2) | ecosystem: Environmental > Aquatic > Marine > Intertidal zone ...
TGTGTCTATGCTTGAGAAAGTGGGTGATGAAAGCAACGACACTGACTCCGTTGTTGTGAGCACGATGGAGAAAATTCATAGAGTGCATTCAGAAAGCGTCGGCGAAAAGGATGTTAGCACGAATTTGTCACGATTAGCAATTGACGATTAGGGTGAAATTCCCTCAAACCAGATGAAAGAGCACTGGAATCACATTCATAAGTATAACCTAAATAAACTTGAATTCTACATATATCGAAGCCGTTAGTGTAGATTGATATTGCAATCCTACTCAAAGCTCATCCGATCTTACAGTTCTAGGCTTCACAGCCAACACACGTTTACGTGTTTCATCAGGTCGTGGCTGTGTTGGATCATGGATAACTTCTTCATCGAACTCATCATCGTCCTCATAAATATCAATTGGTTGAGGCTGCTGGTTTTGTTGAGTCTGGCGCTGTTTGCGGTTACCTTGTTCATCTTCAAGTACAAGCTCAGCAGTTCCACTGCCTTCATTATCGTAAACCCAATGGTACTCCTCTTTTCTTTTTGGTGACTTGACGCATCGGAATCCAACATTACCGGTAGTTGTCGTACCATGAAGTGTAGCACGTACTCCAAGAGTGGCTGCATGGTTAAAACTTCCATCTAAACTGTCCACATAGCTTCCACCACGGACGATTCTCTTCTTGTGCTTTCCTCCTCGCTGCCACTCCCAAACATTACCAGTCATATCATACAGTCCGAACAGATTTGGTTTAAAAGTTTTGACTGGACTAGTTGCTCTCCACCCATCTTCAGCTTTGTTATCCCACGGAAAGTCACCATCACCCCACAAATTAGCGTATTCCTTGGCAGCATCCGTAGTTTGATCATCTCCCCAAACATACAGCGTGCGATTCTTTGGACCTACATTGCCACCACGAGCTGCTGCCTCCCACTCACGCTCACCAGGTAATCGTTTTCCCACCCAAGCGCAATACTCAGCTGCGTCACGATGGGATACATGGACAACTGGATGATTCTCACGATATTTGTAGGATGTTCCCGGTCCCTCTGGATTACGCCAGTATGCACCATCTACTGCTACCCAATCCTCTGCTTCAGGATCAACTTCTGCCTCATGCAAGTTTTCAGCATTGGGTAAGAAAGAACTTAGTACAAATGACCATCCAAACTTTTCTGCCTCTGTTTCATAGTAAGTTGCCCGAACAAACTTTCCAAATTCCTTGTTTGTTACTGGTGCCACATCCATAAAGAAGGGATCAACACGAACAACCTTGGGAGGAACCATCCCACCATCCAATGGATGCTCCTCAAACCAACCATATGGCTTGGGTCCCTTACTCAAATCTATCTTGCCCGCCCGCTTCTCATGCAAAACCTGCTCACGTGTCTTCCCATGTGCTCGATCGGCAATATCATGCTCTGAATCCGGTCCATAATGCGCATGATGTAAATCCTTCTCTTCAATCTCTTTATGTGTTTCATCGAATCCGGTTCCGTAAATGAATTTGACGCCGTTGTCGGTGTGAAAGCCGGTCCGTTTCCCGTCGTGATGGTCGTGTCGGCCGATGTAGATCATGCCCGGGTAGTTTTCTTCGTTTGGGTCTGGATGAGGTTCATCGTCTGGGTTGATTGGGACTGCTGATTCTGCTTCATCTGTTGTGCTGTTGGCGGAGACAATGATGATTAGCAGTATTGCCCACCAGAGGCTGCGTAGGGGGTGGCACATTGTCTTCATGATGATGTTATGATGTTATCATCGACATCTATGAGAGTGATTGCATTTTTTGCATTGAAGAGCAATCCAGCAAGGGAACAAATCCAGCAACGGCCAAAAATAACGGATAGATGTTCATGAACTAAGCTTCTCTGGCAGCGGGGGATGAGAGTTAATCTAGCGAATTAGCGATTCGTACCAGCTCTGGCTCCGTGTCCGACCCCGCGGCAGAAAACAAAAACGTCCGCCAAAATTTTAGCACGCCGCGAACCCAACATAAACACATGAAAAACAGAGAAACAGACACAAAATTGTCCGGCAAATATGGCCGCGAGCGGGCGCGGCGGCGAAAAAAGGCCAAACACACAAAAGCACACAGAGTTTAAAAACAGCGATGAGAAAGCAGATTCAAGACGCCAACTCGACAGCAACTCAACCACACGACTTCAGCAAGAAGCAAGAAGCCACAAACCGCCCCCGTCTCAGTTTAGGCGCCTTTATGTGTCCACTTCCGCATTTAAACGACGCAGCACCACATACAAGCTCTTGCAGCACACTCGACCATACATTGAGCCCCATCTGCTACGACGTCTTCGTGTTGTAGAATATTTCCAAGAAGTTCAGTCCTCCATTTGTTCTTTGTTAGTAGGCAGCGGTCGGAGTGAACACGATGCTCATCAGTCTCTAGTATAATACATAGCACCGCACAATTACTTTGATCAGCTAGCGCGAGATAATTACAGCATCACGACAGTGAACACATACAATCTACAAACAAATATACAAAATGGATTCTTCACCGCCCGCATCACCTCAAAGCAGTGATTATCCTGAGAGCAGTAACACCTCCGGGGATGGTTTCTTATCGTGGGACCGATCCCGTAAAAGCTCTGCATATAGAGCCAATCGTTTAAATGATGATGATGATGATGAGCATGATGCACAGCAACAAGCAGCAGTCTTAGTTGATGATGATGATGTGAATGAATTTGGTGCTGATGGAGCGCATAATATGTATCAACAGCAGGAACTACAACAACAGCAGCATCAAATAAGAGGTCACTCTCAGCAACTTGAACGAAGCACAAATTCACAACCATATCAAAAATCATCTGTCGATGAATCAGAAGACAGCGAAGAGCAGGCCATACACAGCCCTACACCATTCCGTCCCATGGCACCAAGAGAATTCGCTCTCGGTAACACTCTCCGGCGGAGTCGTCCAGCCATGCCCATGGCAACATTACCCGCAGATGCTACCGTCGCTCGGAAGGAAAGTCAAGATGGAGGTACACCTTCCCAATCAGTGGCAAGTGCTAGTTTGGCATCTGGATCACAGTCGTTCTTGTCTTCGGTAGAACACAGTGAGATTGAAATATTGCAGAAAATGATGCAACAACAGCAGATGCAAAAAGGGATTCCTCAATTGCCATTTCAAGACCAACAACAGCAAAGTCATGGTCAACAATATATGCAACAGTCTTCGACCGATTCTATGCAGCGAATTTCAGAAAACTCTGGAGACTCTTCTGGTAGTGTCAATGAACCATCTGAACAATCTGCCGGCCAACATGCTGGCGGGGAAGGATTTCAACAGACAGCTGGAGAAGCTGCGGGGGAGTGCCCTTCCGAGCTCGCTTCGGACAGAGCATCCGATAGAAATTATCGACAGAATGATAATAGGGAAGAAGTTCATGCGACGACAGGTGAGCAATTGAATGAGGCCATGAGTATATTTCCAGTCGAGATGGCAGCTGCAGCTGCTGAGTCTGAAGTGGCTGCGGTGGTCGAGTCTTCCGAAGATGAAAAGAACAACCAGTCTCTTGGATATTTATCAGATGATTTTCAAGTGTATGAGGGAGACCTGATGGAGTCATGGAGGCAGTCTCACACTGACCATAAAATTTTAGAGGACATTCGTGATAATGTCAACGAAGGGCAATCACAAGATGAGAGTGTACAGAAACGCTCTGAATCAGCGCATTCATTGCACTCATCGATATCATCGGCTACTGGTGGACATGACAACGTTGACGATGACGAAAATGATGTAGATGACATTTCCTACGCTATTGGGACAGAAATGGGTCTGCGTTCGAGACATAGCGTGGAGCAGAGTGATATAAGTGATACTGCTAGTGAACAAAAGTCAAGTAACATTTCTATTGACAACAAAAACATGGCAACGGGAAATACTCTTGACACTGTCAGACAAGAAAAGGGGATAGACACACGGCGGAATGAGATGGATGGACAGTATATCGACCATTATGCAATGTCCAAAGAAGACGAAGGCATACAAGACAAGATTCAATATCACCTGCCCGCAAAACGACCGCTTGGCACTGATTCCACTGACGCCAACAATGAAGTAACTGGTCACAAAAGAGCACCCAAGGACTCTGTATCTACTCTTTCAGCAAGCGATAGATTTCCACTCACTGCTCAAACCATAGCCATTGCCGACAATGCGGATACGCAGGAAGCCTCTGGTGCCATAACGGCAAGATTTGGGAGACTGCTGCAAGAATGCAGGGATCTTACAGAAACGTGTGATAATGATTCTGCCCGAGATAGCATGACTAGTTCATACGTTGAATCTGCTACAAAAACTTCTTCCTCCAATATGCGTTCCTCCACCTCCGACACGGATGCAAATGAACGGGAGAAACGATTGTCATCCTCACAACTTAAGACAGCTGCTGCAATGGCTGCAGCTAATTCTTCTAGCCTAGGGAGGCGGTCATACACGAATCCAGTGACACAAAAACATGAGATTGACACTTCGGACGGAAGGCATTTACACATGTCTCAGCTAACTGTTGATCCCGCGTTACATTCTTCAATAATGTCTGCTGATTTCCGAGGATCAATGATGTCAATGTCTGAATACAAAGATCTTAGAGCTTCTACTTTAACGGGGCTATTGAACAATACAGAAATCAAAGAGAGTCAATCTTCGGAAGAACAATCAGTGGAAGAATTTGAGGATCCAAAGCAATCTGAAGAAGTAGATGGTTACACAGAAACATTTCAAGTTCCAATCGATAGGCCGTTGGGAAGGCGTGAACCAAGACCCGAGCAACCAATGGCGAGAAGTGTCAAAAGTGTCGTTTCAGAGTTATCTTTGGGAATAGACGTCATGTACGGGGACGCAGATGAAGATGCCGCATTCAACAGGAGTGGCAATCTCCATGAGGATTTGACTGCGCCTTTCGACCCGTCTCGATTTTTGGCTGAGTTGGATCCCTCTTCATTTGGAGCTGATAGAAAGTCGTCGGAGAATGCGTCGAGTATGAGCGACTCATACAAGGAGCACGGCTTGGCAGCATCCAATAAAGATGAGGTTGTTGAAATACACACGATAGGAATCAATGAAGCTGCCGTGGCAATCGACAGTACTCGTTCAAGTTCACCGCAAGCCGGTGTAGAGATTCTTGCCAATAAGACTCCGCAAGGAATTGCCAGTCCTGCTCGTCCATTATCTCCTTCTTACAAATCGAGAGCATCATATATGTCCTCGGAATTTAGTGCTGATGAGGATGGACTACTTGTTGGCTTTGGGCAAAGAAATGTCAAGCGAAGCATTACTACGAAGAGCAGTGTTAGTAGTAGTAGCACTAGCAGTGGAGCTTTTAGTTCAGGCAGCGACGAAAGTAGCAGCGACGAAAGTTCTAGCAGTGGAAGTTCCGGTAGCAGTTCATCATCAAGCGATGACGACACCTCCAGCTCTGACGGTATAGATAATATTGCTCGAGATGGGCTACGAATTCAATCATCACGGGACAGTGTCAGTGAGCTGAGTTTTGGTGGAGCAAGTGCCTTAATGGCTCTTCAAGCTAGCCGAACACTACCACCACAATTTCCCAATAGACCGATTCTAAGAGAAGAGGAAGAAGTCAATGAAACAGACAGAGCGCTCTCTTATTCAGTACATTCAACACAAAGTGGAAGCAAAAATTCGTCGAACGAAAGCGACCAGCAACCCATGAATGATTCCTCACGCACTGAGAGGAGAACTAGTTTGATTGGCGAGGTAGACCAGTTAGAAAAGCTGGACGAGGTTTCAGAATCGACCGCGTCAGACTTCCTTGATGACGTGTCATCGATAGGTGACAATAACAACGCTGTTCAAAACTTCTTGTCGAGCCCTTCGGATCAACACGAAATAGCTTCGAACACGAGCGCACTATGGAGCTCAGCTACGTCTACTGGCTTGAAGAACATTCCCGCTGACAAACTGCTGAATGACTCGTTTTCTTCATCTTCTTCTCCGGTGCGAAATGTCAATACAGAGCAACGATTATCTTCATCTTCGAAAAGCTCTTCCTCGCCCTTAAGATCTGTTTCGTCTCCGAAAAGCTCCCGATCGCAAGGAACTGGTGTTGGTGGAGACAACTTAGAAACGATGCAAGATGCAAAGTCTTCATCAACTCTGTCATCACTTTCACAAAATATCCCTATTCAGCAGAGTTTGGAAGTAGCAAAAGAAGTTCCAACCGTTTCAAACATTACCGAAACGGGCGTTGCGACAAAAAGAGATAGTCCAGTATCTGTGGAGAACGATAGCCCGTCGTCATTATGTTCTTCCGGAAGTAGACAGAATTCATTCACTAGATGGAAGTCTATGAATAGCAGCAAGTCTCAAGACAGTGCAAGCGCAAGCAGTGGTAGCTACTACAAAGGAGTCCTCGCACGGGCTGCTGCAATGAACCAAGAAGAAGATAATGATGTGCAACCTCCACAAGATGAAGATGGACATGACGTTATGCAACTTGGTTCGTACTCGCACAATTTGGAAAACTTACTCGAGGTGTCTCAATCTGAAGATGATGTGCAACTTCAACAACAAGATGAGGATCACACTTTGCAACTACGATCGTCCTCGCACAGTTTAGAAAAGGTACTCGAGACACCCCCATCTCAGCAGGATGAGTCCAGTCAAGTTGAGATTGAGAATGCTTCATTGCATCGTGATATCCAGAAGACGACAGGGCCTGCAGAGCTCAGCGACGAAGCAAGCGGAGAGTTGATGTACGATGAGCATGATGATTTTTCCTCTATGTCGTCTGTTGTGTCGAAAGCACGCACTGCCAATCGAGCTTCTTTCATTGACATCGAGGCAAAACAAAAAGAAGAGCCAACGATGGAACCAGTGCACCGACAATTTGATAAGCAATCAATGAAGAGTAGCTATTCTTATGAGGGGGATCAACTATACGAAGATTTCCCCTGCGAGGATGATGATGATGAAGTAATTCGACGCAATCGGAGTAGCGCCTCACAAGTTGTTTCAGAAAAAGTTGAAACTGATGCACGCAGACCCTGGAAGACTGCGGCGAGAGATGAAGCAGTTGCCGTTCCTGACGAATCGGTACTTAGTGCCCAAACTGGTAGCCAGCGCAGCTCGGTAGTCAGTGTACAGCATAAACCAGAGGAGAAGGAACCGTATGAACATAATTCTGACGATGATACCAGCGATGAGGGCTCTTTATCGGAACTGTTTGGGTCGAAAGAAGCTCTGAAGAGAATGGGATTATATTCGTCTGCTATGGATCTTAAACCGAATCTGGGATCGGAAGAAGATGCTCTTAGTGGTGCAAGTAATCCGAATGAAGAAGTTGCTCCTAGTGTAGATTCTCCTCGCAGTAGCATCGACTCCATAAAAGAGCCACCCCTTCATGACGAGATAGACATCTCAGATAGCGATCGAGACAAAAAAGTTGGCTCGCTTAGAGATTCTATTCGCAGCAGTATTCAATCTATCAAGGAACAATTCTTCGGAGAAACGAGATCGAATTATAGCAGATCTGTGACCTCTGGACAATCGATTGGTTCTATGAAAGAATTGAATGATATTGGACAGCAGCAGCAAAATCCCTTGTCTGTTACATCAAATGATAACTCTGACGGATCTCTTTCGCTTCCAAAATCAAATGAAGCGAAAGACAAACCCACGAAAGCATCAGCGAGATTGCTTGCCGAGACCGCAAGGGAAATGTCAGCTCGCCTCGACCACTCCATGTCGTCTAGGTCACTAGTAACATCGAAAACAAATGAGTACGATGATGTCAAGGGTTCGGACGCAAAGAAAGAAGGCTCTATATCCTCAGCGTATGAAGCAGAAGTCTCTTCAAAAGAAGTCTCTTCAAAAGTGTCTAAAAGTGATAGCAGTCTTTCATCACAGAGCAAAGCCCACGACGACCGGTCTATCTCTATAGACAGTTTAGATGACTTTGAATCGAAGATTGAGGTATTTAAGAAAAAGAACAAGCCTGTAGTGGAGAATACCAAAAAGGACACCCGTCATGTCGCCTTTGACGTGCCGGATGATGTTGACGAAGAAGTTGGGCTGCCCCCTACATCTCACGGAGATGACATTACCAGCAAAAATGAGGCAAAATCTAAAGAAGACGAAGAAACCAAAGACGGAGCTGAAGTGTCCTGGTGGAGAGAAAAGTTGACGAAGCCTCGGTTAATTTGTGGCTCGGTGACGATCACTGTCCTGATCATATTGTTTTCTTCAATCGGTGCAACTGTATCGAATAGGAATAGATCTTTACCTACAAGCCAGCCCACTGCCCCACCATCAAGGCTCATGGCGAACTGGGTTCAGGTCGGAGGTGATCTGAAAGGTGAAATGCCTGGAGATGAAGCCGGATTTTCTATTTCTGCATCTGAAAATGGTTTTACGGTTGTAGTCGGTGCAAGAAGAAATGGAAACACAAGTGATGGTACGGAGAATCGAGGCGCAGCACAAATTTTCCGATTTGACGCGGCAACTGGCTTTTACAAGTCTATCTGGATTTACCATGGCGAAGCCAAAGGCGATCAATGTGGTTTTAGTGTGGCCATGTCGAACGATGGACGGCGTATAGCTATTGGTTGCCCAGGGAGCGACACATACGGAAAGAATAGCGGAAAAGTTAGACTGTTTATGGAGGAAGAGATGTCAAACACTTGGGTCATGGTATCAGAATTTTACGGTGAAGGCAGCGGAGACCTTTTCGGAGCAGCGGTGTCTTTATCGCCGGAAGGGACACAGCTCGCGGTAGGTGCACCGTACTACACTAGAAATGAAGTGAAACGAAGTGGAAGTGCCTACGCCTACAGAGAAGTCAGTGAGTCAGTATGGCAGCAATCGGGAAATCCTATGAGAGGTGTTTTAGAAGAGTCTCTATTTGGCTGGTCCGTATCACTTTCACCAGGAGGTATGTTTCTCGCTGTAGGTGCTCCAGAAATGTCAGACGACAAATCACTCAATGGCGGATTTGTCAAAGTATTCTCTTCCAAAGCCGCCGATGGAAGCGATTGGCAGGATTACGGGGATCCTATTAGCAACGGTGTCCGCGGAGATCGATTTGGGTTTTCAGTCAGTATCGCTGGAGATGAGACTCTTCAACGTGTTGCAATTGGTGCTCCCGGAAACAGTGCAGATGTGGAAGGTAGCGGTTTGGCTAGCGTGTACGAACACACTGGCAATGGTTGGTCTAACGCAGGCGATGATCTGCTTGGTGAAAGCCAGGGTGAAAATCTCGGTTACGCCGTCTCTCTTACACCCTCTGCAAATAGACTAGTAGTAGGAGTGCCTAAAAAGCAAATGGATGGTGAAATTGTTGGGCAAGTCCAAGTCTTCAACGTTGGAGATGGGACCCTCACACCAGCTGGAGACAAATTCGGTCTTTATGGGGAGAAATTTGGGGTATCCGTAGCCATATCAAACAACGGTAAAAGATTCTTTGGAGGTGCCACTGACGCAAATCTTGTGAGAGTTTATGAAGATATACCAATAGTGAATTTTAATAATTAACTTCATAATTGCATAATGAATTGATGATATGACGATAGAACATTTGAGACCTACCCCGACCGACGTGCCTACCTACTTTTGTATCATTAGATACGACGTGAAGGTCAAATGTGCTGCTTCTGGCAGCCACCCCAAATTGGTCCTCATCAGGTCACCTACACAGCTGTAATATTGTCGATACAATCGCCTTGTAGAACCGGGATAAGTCTATCATTCCAGCACAAAATTCGGCACAGAACCTGTGTACGGTCTACAACAATAACTGGCGACGCTTCGAGTAGAGGTGTGGTGATTGTAGAAGTTTGCCGTCAATATTCATATCAGCTTGAGAAGTTTGGTGTCAAAAACCAAGCTTGATGTTCTCATTGTACTATCCAAGAACTACATAGTTATTATGGCTAACAATAAACTGAAAGAGGAATTGTAAATTTGGTCATATAATTTTGAAATTTGAGGCGGAAGCGTGATTATAATTTCGAGTTCCTTGAAAAGTGATCCTTGCAAGCCACTTTTCTTTCCATCTGTCTGGAAAGTGAATGCTCAAGCATTTCTCTTTGCAATGAAGGCCTCCTTTCAGTGGAAGACCAAGGCGTTCTCTCATCTTCTCAACAGTTGTGTATTTGGTGAGTTTGTCATGTTCATCCACTGGGCAGAGTGAAATAATGTAGGCTAAAAGAGATTTCATATCATCTCTTGTAACATATTGTAACGTTTCAGCCTCTTTGAGTTTCTTGTATCGCGTCAGGGCTACCTCAGCCTTCTTTAGGATGCGTTCCGCCGCATCCCTAGCTTTCTTGTTTTGGCCGTTCTTTATATGAAATTGCCGCCAGCACTCCTCCTCTCTTGCGAGAGCGGCCCTTTCTGCCTTTTCTGCCTCCTCTCTTGCTACTCTTGCTACTCTTCTGGCATCTGCCATTTCCGCCTTTCTAGCCTTCTCCTCTCTTGCTGCTCTTCTGGCATCTGCCTTTCTAGCCTTCTCCTCATCTGCAAACAAACTACGCCGAGCTTCCTTGTTAGCATCCTTTCCAAGTTCAAAGTCTTCTAGAATTTGTTCCTTCTCTGCTGTGTCTAGGCTGTTGACGTGTTTTGGTAGTGTTAGATTCATTGGTGTGTCATTCTTACCAAACTCATTCCCAATCCTTGCCACAATCTTCATTTCTTCTTTCCATTCTTGGACATTGTCACTTGCAGCACTGAGTATGACGCCATTGTCACACATAGTAAACACGTCTACCTCAACAGATGCATTAAGCGTCCTTTTCATATTTGGGTGAAAAGTTCTATTTGAAAGTGCATCCAACACTTCCATTGTTGCAACACTAGCCAGGAATGGGTCGTCAGTTCCATCTTCATTGCCATGGACCAATTCTGCATAGGCGGCATTGTGCTGGGAGATCACGTCTCTCTGCAGTTTTCTTCGTTTTTCTTCGATCCTTGCAGCTTGCAAAGCAGTCTGATCCCATTTTGGGTCGGGTGCAGCATGTAGGTCGTCAGTGCATCCAATGTGATCAGAGCAGAGAATCTTAGCTCCAAATAGTTCGTGAAACAAAATGACGAACTCATTTTTGAAGAACTGACTACCAACACGAGTAATGCTTGTCAACAATGTGTGGCTCACTTGTTGTCGGGAAACAAGGTACAGAATTGTCTTCAAA
>Ga0209652_1003666_pt1 | contig 11165 bp, 4 predicted proteins | sample SaaInl74LU_5_DNA_FD_184641 | JGI IMG/M metagenome (GOLD analysis project Ga0209652, IMG submission 184641) | Marine microbial communities from expanding oxygen minimum zones in the Saanich Inlet - ESP_74LU_5_DNA (SPAdes) (version 2) | ecosystem: Environmental > Aquatic > Marine > Intertidal zone ...
CCAATTTATTGGACGTTGCATTTAATGCTGCAATGGTTGCATTGGCATCTATGTTATTTGATTCGTTATCAAGGCTACCCGATGATGCATATCGACGGGTTGAAATCTTTGAAGATAGCAATGGACGAAAGACTATGTGTGTACCATGGCTACTATCTCTTCCTTGTCTACACAGATGACACGATGAAGATATTCGTGAACTCTGTATTGATAGAAAGGCTTGACAAACTGACGCTGCCAACAGAAATGACAAAAGCAAGAAGAAACAACAGAGGTTAATCCTTCTCCATGTTGTTCTCCTGTGGGCATGCGAGCTCATGGTTTGTATTGTTTGAAGTCTAAAGGCGCTACTTATTGTAACTACCATAGATCAGAACCCTTTCGTCCTCTTCATGGTAACAGAGCCTATTTTTTGAAGTTTGAATTGAAGTGAAAGATCTGGGATGGGGGCTCAAAAGTTTCCCCCCTAACTATGCCCCCCATCCAATACTCTGAGGAAAAAGAGGAGAGATAGAGAGAGAAGCACTCGCACGGCGGATTGATTTTACTCCCGCCCACTCAAAGGTACATTGCATGAGACTCTAGATATTGTATCTTTCCACCACAGTATAAGTTGTATGGTATCTAAAGAAGATGAAAATATTATAGATATAAGCTAAAGTCAACTCGATCGGATCTCATCCAAGATGATTCTGCATTCACACTCGCACTTTCCCTGTCTCCTTCATCACCATTATCTTCTCCGTCCGATTCAAGATCTGCCATCAAATCATCCACATCCGTCTTGGTGGGAGCGTCCTCTTCTACTGTCGTCTTAACTTTGCCAACTTCGGAAGACATACTTCCCACTCGACGAATGTCAACTGCACTATCCCCTACAAAGTAACCACATGATGTCCATTCCATCATTTGTTTGCTTGTGTATGGTCCATGAATAGCCCCATCTTCATTGCCTCTGTACTCCCACATTACCTGATCGTTGTCATGAGGTTGTACGGGTTCAGATTGGGTTGTACTTTCTCCATTCGCAGCAGCAGCAGCATCATTATTTGCAGCATCATCGAAATATCCACGCCGTTGTTTCTTTGCCTCTGGACTCTTGTCAGTATTATTATCGGTAGGTCTCTTTCTAGTTGATAATGATGGAAAGTGTGACTCCAACTTGAATCGATGAATCCAATCAGCTTTCGTTAAATCATATGCTTCTACTTCCCCTCCAAACAAGAGTGCATCTGCTAATTCAGTCAATTCCTCTACTACTTTGCGCGTTTCATCTATTTGTAACAAAGTCATACTTTTCATTTCACCACCATCTGCGTTGGTAGAGACATTGTCTGCTGTCTCTTTACTCTTTGATTTGCGTTTCCGCAATAGCTTGCTCTTCTTTAGCTTTTGTTCTTTGGATTGCATCTCGCGTAGTTGTGACCCATGTCTTGTCAATGCCTTCATTACTGTTTCGTCGTCACTTTGCAATAATGTTGCTAATCTTCGTCCAATATCTTCTGGCGTGGCATTTTCATCTATATATTTGAACTTGTCCTTTTGCTTTGTATTATTATTTGTACTCGTCTTCTTGGTATCACTACTGGGATTCCATACCGCAGTAGAGTCCAAGCCGCCACCACCTCGTGCTTCTTCCTCATTTTCATCGTCATCATCTGCCTTAAATCCATCCAACCATGCATCTTCTTCTCCATCTACCGGTTTCGTATTCTGACGAAATACGTACGTGTCTCCATCAAAATATCCCATGCCACCCTCTTGCTCTGCATTCATGTTGAAGGGTTCGACTGGACAAGATGCGTTACCCCCCGCGTTAGATTCATAGGTGTCTGGGTTGGCTCCGTGATCTGTAATTAGTGATAATGAAGGATGGTTATTGTCAGTGTGCTCATCATCGTCAGTAATGCCATCTCCATTACCTGATGATGCACCTAATAAATCTTCATTGCGTCGGACTCTCCCTCTTTTTCGTTTGGCCTCTTCAATTTCTAATGTGCTGAGAACTGGATCATCATTGTCCATATTATCAGGTTCAGTATCTCCACTTCTTCTGTGATGGCGATTCATCATAGATAGTCCATCACCAGAGGCCATGATGGCATCTTGGACTTCATCACTGTCGTATTCATCACCCGCTGTGTTGTGAGAAGGAGGTGCAAGCCTACGAGAGGGCGGCATATCGTCATGATCATTCTTATCTCTGGCAGAAAAGGTCACTCCCCTACCACCGACAGGGTTGTTCTTTTGCTTTGTCGAGCGAAGGATTCCTCCGCCGTTGCTGTCTCCGCCGCTATTGCTCATTGTTTGAAGATTTTATGGTCAGTTGTCAGTTTGTTTTTTGCTTTGGTTGATTGCTAGTCAACTGACAGCATAGATAATATCCAATGTTCATGTCGCAAATAATGTGTCACACTTTTCTACCTCACGCCAAAAACCAAAAACCAACAATTAAAAGCTCTCCGCTATCGTTGCTCCCCTACTACCACGCTTCAAACTCTGTCTCTCCATTGCATAACTCTCCGCTCTTCTTCTTGACATCCGCTGTCCTGTCTACTTCTCCGCTTGTCTAGCTTTTCATTTTAATAACATCAATCATTCAAGATGCCGCCACGTAAAGTAAAAAAGGTGATGACATTGTGAGTGCCCTTCAATTTTTTGATGTTATACATGTGTATGTGATATTCTATTGTACTCCTCCTGCATTTTGCTAACAACTTCATTCATCCTTTCAACAGGCCCATCAATGTCATCTTTGGACACTTGCAGAAAAAGAATCGAGTAAAGATCTGGTTATACGAAGACACACGCATGACAATTGAGGGACAAATTATTGGATTTGATGAATACATGAATTTTGTATTAGATGGGGCAACTGAAATAGATACCAAGTCGGGGAAAAGGACGGATGTGGGGAGAATTTTGCTCAAGGGGGATAGTATTACATTAATGCAGGAGGCGTAGGTTGGAGTAGAGGCAGTTGAATAATACATGTCGATCCGATGCACACCACACAATTGATTTAGGGATTTGGGGGAGAGTTAGTTGTATACGCATCTTGAATGGCAGATGGATTGAAGACGTGCGAGACTCGGGGATTAAGTGTGACACAACGAACTAACTCGTCGGCAAGTGCAATTGAATAAAGAATACATAACAATCTAAATGATGGAGGACTTCTATGTGTAATGCAATGAAAGTAAAGTGGGATTAATTTCTCCTAGATTATTTTACAGGTGGCTCGAATGATTAGCTGAATTCTACTGGATTCCAATTGCAAGGCTTGCGGAGAAGACCATCGTTGCTGTCCTCCTCTTCGTAAGAGTCGAAATTGCTCGAGTCTAAAGGATCCTTCACATCTGGCACAAATGGAGGCTCTAGCTCTCTATTTAGAAGTGATCCCCAATCAAAGCCTGAAAACCACTTCTGCTTCATCACGCTTGAAGCTCCGCCTTTGGTTCTTCCTAAACGCTTCGACTGGTAAACCTTCAAGAGCTTCTTGACTATTTCTCCAAGACCCCTTGAAAAATGAGAGGGGATGGTGACATGTCCCGACAATATCTTTTCGTATACTTCCATTGGATCCTCTGCATAGAATGGAGGAGTTCCAGCTGCCATTTCGTAAATCAAGACTCCAAGGGCCCAGTAATCGACGGCCCAGTCGTGACCTTCGTTCAATATCACTTCCGGCGCAAGATAATCGGGTGTACCACAGAGAGTCCAAGTCTTTCCGCCCTCAAGCTTCTTGGCAAGGCCAAAGTCCACAATCTTCAAGTATCCTCGTTCATCCATGACGAGATTCTCTGGCTTGAGATCACGATAGGCAATCTTGCGAGAATGGATCTGGCAAAATGCAAGCATGACGGATGCAGCGTAGAATCGACTCCAGCTCTCAGAGAACTGTCCCTCCTGACGTAGTGTTCGGAATAATTCTCCACCCAGCAATACTTCCAGCAAGAAGTAAATGTTGTGATCGTCTTGCATTGCACAGTGAAATGTCAAGATGAATGGATGGTTCAATTCACTCATAATGACCTTCTCATTGATCACGTGGTCTTGCAGTCCACTGTCCACAATGGCTCGCTTGGAGAGGCATTTGAGGGCATATGTTTGCGTAGGGTTCTCGCCCTTGGAAACTTTCTCTGACTTGACCTTGACAAGTTTGACTCGGCCAAAGGCACCAATGCCAAGGGTACGCTTAATGTCTAGATCACTCAATTCAAACCTGGTGGAAGAGGAGTGTTCGGTATCCATACTTTCCGCATCACTCTCCCCCCGGGTTGCAGCCGACGATGAAGAGGGACGCTGCTCGCCATTGTTGAGCAAGTCTTGCAAGTTTCCAAGCATTCTTACAAAGTCTTCTCGGGTCAGCGTTAGGCATTTTGCATCAGTGGAAGCAATGCAAGTGGCCTGGCGAACATCTTCGGACATGAGAGCCTTCTCTCCAAAGAATTGCCCACTCGTGAGGCGAGCAACAGGCTCAATGCCCTGCTCGGCAACAAACACATCCACCGTACCACTTTCGATAATGTAGAATGCATCGCCTTTTTCACCCTGACGAATAATCACATCATCCTTTGCAAAAGAATCAGATTGTGTGGCAAGGGCCATTGCATCGATATCGGATGATCTCAACACATCACCGAGGACAGTATCTCCTATCTTGACCTTGCGTAACGTATCAAGAATGATTTCCTCTCGCCTTTGTTTGTGTGATCCAGTGATGCCCTTGAAATCTCTCCTGTCAAGAAACCACAAGATGCAGTCAGATTTGGCACGAATAGTTGCCGCTCGTGGTGAACCATACATGAGAGCCAACTCTCCAAACGATGATCCAGATACGTACGGCACGCCCACTTGTACTTCTCTTGAGCTGCTACCATCGTCGCCTGCATCAATAGCGTTAGTTGTAACCATGACGTCGAGCTTTCCTTCCTCGACAACGTAAAACAAGTCTCCCTCATCTCCCTGCTTGATCACGACAGATTCCGCCGCAAAGTTCTTTGTGTCGAACGCATCAATAAGATCTTGTATCGCTTCCTCCGAACAAGTTCTGAATAGCATGTTTCGTTTGATTGAATGATAAATAAGGTTCCTAACCTGGTCGGACTTTGGGATGCTTGTCTTGACATAATCCTTATCACTCCCAGCACGATCTAAAACTGCAGCGCGAGCCTCCTTTACCCGCCTGATCGAGGAAGTAGTCGAGCAGGACTTGGTCGTGCTTGATGAAATTGTGCTAATGCGATGTTGAAGCTCCGCATTCTCTCTCGAGGCTTCCCTAGCTATCTGACGAAGTTTGCGAATCTCCTCTTTGGCTTCTTCCAGCGACTAAGAGATTCATGGACAGAAAGAGAATTGTTAGATGATGAAATTCTGAGAGAATTGATTTGGAATCATTTTGGAGAGCTCACTTTGATATCCTCGAGGGGCTTTAAGCTTGGTTCCTCCAATCCATCGGACGACATTACTAATGTATCCCGTTTCGGGGAGGAACAGGGCACCCCCATTTGTTTCGATGACTTCTGTTTCTTCAGGAACTTCATTGGAATGAGGAGTCTCAGAAGATTAGAGTAGACTTCGACTGAGATTCGACTCGATTTTGCAATTTTTTTGGTTGGATTAAAACGGTTGGACGGAATAAAAACGGTCTGGACAGGCAAAATCCCGCGCCGCATCAAAAACAGCGAAAGCAAAAAGCAACGCAGGCAAGAGGCAAGGGCTGGCATGGGCAAGAACAGGCCAAGAGCGCAAAGCTGAAGCGAAGAACCATTGAAGGTATCAGGAGATTATTGTGGAGGTGCTTCCAACTACACCTGCTGTCCGCAACCAAATATCCTATCAGCACTCTAGCGCAGCAGCAGCTAAGGTCGGCGTGCCATCTTTTATCGTTTCCTCTCTCGCTCCTCCGCAGTCAAGAAATGACGAGCAACAATAATTCCGACGATGCCTCTGTCGAGTCATCTTCATCTGGTCCTTACGATCCATACGATATTGACGAAGAAGTACTCGAATATATCAAAGCTAACGATCCTGACTGGGTATCATTCTACGTTACGTTCAACGGCGACGCAAATCCAAACTTTCGATTTGACCCGCTATCCATTGATTGGAAGAGGGAAAATTCAGCCATATCGGAAAGTAGACATATCAAGTTCTTGGAAATACGCGATCTTCAGCAACAAACTGATGAGCATTATTTATACTGTGAAAGAAATAAGGAGGACAGAGTTGAAAATGCAAAGGCATTCTACCGTTCTGTGGCTGCGAATAGATCACTAAAATATCTTGCCGTGGAGGGCAATATCACGTTTGGCTTGGAAATGAAGGATACAGTTGCCATCCTCAGACCATTTGTTCAGAGCAACAACAAACTTCGCTCGTTGCAACTAGGTCACTTCACAATGGATGCGAGGACAGCTCAGACACTTGCGTCTGCTCTCTCAAATTGCGCTGGATCGCTGCATAGCTTTGGGCTGAAGCGCTGCGACGGTCTCACGGGTAGAGCAATGGAGAAAATCATCAATGCAATGAAAGTACAGACGAACATTGCAGAGTTCCGTCTTGATGAAATTGATATCGATGATGACGTCGGTGTCGTCTTGGGAGATGCATTGACTACTCTTAGTCTAAAAAGTTTGTCTATACAAGGAGACTACGAAATGAGGTTTGGATCGATCTCCGAAGCTGGGATGGAGGCAATATGTGAGGGTCTTTCACAAAATTCTACCTTGGAGACGCTTGACTTCCGGCGTTTTCCTATAGGGGTGAATGGTGGGTTGTGTCTTGCTGCGGCTATTTCAAACAACTCAGCGCTAGCGCTCAAGGAGCTCGACCTTACCTGTGCAGTGCATTCTGCTCAATACTCACCATCTCCACTGGGCTGGGCTATATTCTTTGACTTTCTCAGCAATAGCCCGTTGCAAAATCTTCAGCTTGGAGGCAACAACATAACGGATGATGTCATTCCAGACATGGTGGAATGTTTGAACTCCATGACGTCGCTTACACAGCTGAATCTCTGGCATTGCTCCGACGTAACTACTTCCGGTTGGTCTGATTTTTTTCGTCTGTTGAAAAACAACAAGAGCCTTCGGAAATGTCACATGTACGTGAATTCTATTAGTAACATGAGTGTGGTTGAATCTATGTCAAGCGCCCTTTGTGATGGAACAAGTGTCGAAAGCATTCTCAGCTCCAACCATACTCTCTCTAGTATCATTCCGTTGAATAAAGGCATTAAATTGCTGCTGAAAATGAATGAGAATGATGACAAAGTCGAAGTTGCGAGACAGAAGATAATCAAGTATTACTTTCTTGAGGAGAACAATCTACACGAGTTGGGTCGCATGGACTTGGGGTTGCTTCCTCGTGTGCTTGGATATGTTGACAAGTATGAGCCTACACGTCTTTATGAGCTTGTGCGTGCCATTCCATCGCTTGTTCATAACAACGAGGAGGTCATTGGTACAAAGAAGAAGAGAAAGAGGAGGGCCTGAACCAAAGATTCAAAAGAAAATGCCCCTATATATCTTTTCTTGTCATTACTGCCGTAAATGATTTTGATCTTGGAGATTATATCTAGAAAAGCAGCGACAGAATGAAAGTAACATCATTACGACAGCATACATTTACAGTTATACCAGCAAAGGAAGCTCACGTAGAAGAATCGTGTACATTCCTTCTACGATTAACGCTGCTTAGATGCCGTGTCAAGAACCACCCAAGAGAAGCTCTGTCGTGGTCATTCTTTGTACCTCCACTCAACTAACTACCATCGTTCTAGACTTGACCATAACTATTGATTCTCATTTCATTGCTGCCCAAATCATATCGACATGAAAGTGGAATATTTCGCATAGTACCTGCTTGCCAACATCGATAATCTCATGAACAATTAGTGAGACGTGGGAGTGAAGGAGAATGGCACACGATATTATATCGAAGATGAACTGAGGAGGGGGCATAGACTATTAGCATACGTATTGCTAAGAGAATGAACGTTGATTATCGTATAACATATGTAATTAGAGTTCACTCTACGCTACTCAACCTGTCTAACGGTCAAACAGACTGTCCCTATTAGAGCATCGGCCCAACTTGACGTGTGACTCTGCAATCGAGGTTTGAAAGCGTTCCATATCACTGCCCAACACTTGATTGATCATGTTTGCATCATTACCAATCACACTTGCCAGTGAAAGAGCTTTGGAGTGCCAGAATCCAGGAGCGGCGAGAGACGTAGTGAGTACGTCCATGGTCACGTCATCGTCATTCGACCTATCACTCTCATCAAATGTGCTGAACAAAGCGAGGAGCATATCCTCGCTACCACTTCCGAACTGAATCAAAGTATCATAGACAACTTGTTCTAGCCATGATGCAGTCTTATCCAAGACTTCGTACAGCATAAAGACAACCTTTGGCAAAAAAGTGCTACGAATCGCATTCATCTCGTGAGAGCGAGACTGGGCCTCTTCCGTGTCTTCTTCGCTCAAGGACACATTTTCATCAATGAGCCACCCGCCGGAGAATGAGATAACTTCCATCAACGCATCCGAGGCACGAGTAGCTGCTTTTGCAATAATCTTGCATAGGCCACTTTTCTTCTGTCGAAAGGCATTCCTCTCCATCTTGTCCGCAATTCCCTTTTCAAACTCATTTTGTGTGCCCCCGGCCATCTTACTCTTGGAACTATGAGATGGAGACGTGTTTGCTATGACATCTAGAAACTGCGCGTACATTGTGTGAGCGTTGAGAAACATCTCAATCGAAATGTATTCCTTCCTCAAGTTTTGAGCCATAGGCAAAGAGATGGACATGGGTACTTTTCCATCATTTTGTTCGCATTGCATAACTGCCACTTCGGCGAGATCATCCGGCAGCATCTTATCACACAAGATTTTACAAGCCAATAGGTTCGAGTCAGAAGGCTCTGTACCAACACCTTCGGTTAGCAGGAAAATTCTGAGTAGCAAGTTGGAACATACAAGAGCATCGGGCCAGTGTTCCGGATAGTAACATAGCCAATGAATAGATCTCATCTTTCTTGCCTCCGCTGAGTTTACGCCAGCAGGTGCACCTTCTTCTCCTGGTGCGTGTTGCCATGGAATGTCATTTATAATCATTTCACGCACTACATTTCGAAGGATGCAACAGTCCAACCCCTCTGGGAAGAAGTCACGTGCTTGCTGAAGTGTCATCTTGCGCTCTTGATCACTGTGGACGTTAATCAGGAAACTTGAGTAAGTTTCGAGGATGTTGTCAACTGATAGAAGGGAGCAGTATAGCGCCACATGAGACCACAGATCACGTCGCGTTGACAAATAAGAGATGTACTTCAGGAGTAGCAACTCGCACAATGAGTCATCGTTGCCATCACTACCCACATCTTGAGGGAGACAAAGTTGAGATGAAAAGTCGGGCAGCACCGAGTCGATATAGATGACCAAATGTGCAATAAAACGTAGGAAGCACGCTTCGTCCTCGTTTTGCGCAGCAATTGACAATGCAGCACATTCTTCAATGTACTCCTTAACTGCATTTTGACCAACCAGGAAGGATGACATTCCATTTCGAAATGGATCCCCACTGCCTTCACGGATTTCATCCAATGGAGATGAGTCCAACTGTTCGAGAGCGGCGCCGAGGTCACCATCACATCCTTCAGGTGCACTTTCATTGTTGTCAAATGCGTCAAACTCAGTTCCTACGTACGGGAAATGAGTTTGACTTTCCTCTGCCGCCTCGATTCTAGTATTATTGTGCGCCTTCAATACTTCATCTACAATGATACCCCGCTCTGCATGTAGGACTGCGTGGACTCCAGACTCCCACGTTTGGAAGACGGGATTGTTTAAGGCATTATGGACGTCATCAGAAAGTAAGCATAAAATGGCAGCTTCATACGCAATCGAAGAGTGAAGGCTCCTTGTATTTGTTTGCGGTGAATTTCCAACTTGTGTAACACGAGCCATTTGTTTTGATATTTCACGGCATTGCTTCTTCCAGAGTGACCTAGTGGGATTGCCACTTCCATCGGAAGAAAGAGGCTCCCCTCCAATCCACGATGCTGCTCTCCATGCTTGACCACAGTCCGAGACCAATTTGAGAGCCTCATCGATACGTCCGGCCTGAAACAGCATGAAACACGCGCGAAGTAAACGTGCATCATTGGCTTCATCCTCTGATTCAAGAAAAGACGACACATTTACTGGCGACGTCGAACGATCCCCAAAAATATGTTGAAGGGGAGCATCAAGATGAATTTTTCCTCGAGAAGTTTGACCTTTACGTTTCATTGCTTCCACAGTTGCTGGCCACATCGTGCGTCTACCAGGAGGTGGCAAGATGGGATCATTACTGTTTTTGTATTCATTTGCAATCTTCTCATCGAAATTACGCCCAAGACATGCTTCAATCCAACTCAACGCGGCATTCAATCGTTGTAACGGGAGACTTGTATTCCCATCCTCATCTTCCCCCAAACATGCCTCCAACACCTCGGCAGGTGACATAGCTAACATGGTCGCAGGGTCGTTATTCAATGACAAATCAGGAGGACTTTCCCCATCAACACAATAAAAGAGGGAGTCCGTTCCACCCTCACGCAGTGCTGTCATGAGATCCCAAAAGTTACCCTCATTTTTGGATGCCTCACACAATCCAGCTGCTGCTGCAGCAGCAGATCCCCCTCCTCTGCCTACCTTTCCACCATCTTGACTACCTCGAAGTAGACAAATCTCGGCAAGAGATGAAAGAAACTTCATTTCTGCCTCTTCCCCCGCCGCATTCGCCTCGGCAAGTTCCTCATTCTCTTCTTGCATCACGTCATCATCATCACCATCCTCAACTTGTACCGCAGAATACGCTTTGGAAAGTCGTTCTCTACTCTGAAGAAATGTAAGTAGGGCATTGTGATACGGACCGTATGAATCCGAATCGTCACCAAAGATAATATTATTATGCGCCGTGTTCATGCCATCATCATCATCGTTGTCGTTATCATTTTCATGCTCCATTGCATCGTCATCATTTTCTGCAGGCAAGGGTGTCTGAACACCCACTGGTCCTTCGTTATTGATCATTTTTTCTTCTGGAGAGCGCAAGTTAGGAGACCTTCCAGTGGCATCTGCATTATCTTCGTCCATAAAATTATCAGTTTC
>Ga0209652_1003668_pt1 | contig 11160 bp, 7 predicted proteins | sample SaaInl74LU_5_DNA_FD_184641 | JGI IMG/M metagenome (GOLD analysis project Ga0209652, IMG submission 184641) | Marine microbial communities from expanding oxygen minimum zones in the Saanich Inlet - ESP_74LU_5_DNA (SPAdes) (version 2) | ecosystem: Environmental > Aquatic > Marine > Intertidal zone ...
AGGGCAAGGCACATGTTTTGATATTATCCTACCCATTCATGCTAGCTCAGTCATCGCTGAGGAAAAAAACACATCAGCACCCATATCGCATAGCGGCATCGATCCTCAGTCACTTTCTATACTTATCGTCGATGACAATGATATTAACCGATTGGTTATCAGGTCTATGCTTGAAGATATGGGGTGCACGGCGACCGAGGCTGAAAACGGCCAAGCCGCGTTAATGAAAGCCAGAGCGACAACCTTTGACCTGATATTCATGGACTGTGCCATGCCTGTGCTTGATGGAATAGCGGCATCGAGAATTATTTGCGGGGAGGGGATACTTAGCGGTATCGGCGAAATTATAGCGGTGACGGCAAATACTTCACAAAGCGATAAAGACGCATGTTATGACGCTGGAATGACTGATTTTATGCCAAAGCCAGTATCAAAAAATGCGATTAAGCAGCAGGTGGATAAGATGTTGTCTAAAAAGTACGCATCAATACTACAACAACGAAGACAATAAAAAAGGCGCATTTAAGCGCCTTTATCGTTATTCATTCCCTCTTAGAATCGATATGCGAACTTCGCATTCCAGTGGCGAGGGAGTTCAGGAAGGATAATTTGGCTACCAAATAAGTCTGGGAAGTTAGAACGGAAATAGCGTTCATCCGTTAAGTTCTTCACCGTCACATTCACTGACCAGTCTTCGGTTTGATACGAAACACCTGCGTTTACTAACGTATATGAAGGCAATATTACAGAGGCAGAAAACCCAGATGCCACTTCATCAACGTCAACAACACTCACATTTGCCGCATAACCATTTTGGAAGTCATAGGTAGCGGTTAGCGTGTAAATGTTCTCTGGAATACCGGCTTTGCGACCGTCGGTGTTAGCAAAACCTTCTCCAATAAGGTTTAAACCAATTACGTTTCCACCAAACACCAAGGATGGGTCGGTAAGGTTAACTAAATCTTCTGCGCCTAGGAAACCAAATTGGTTACCGTTCGCTTTAGCCGTAAGGTTAATCACCTCAATGTTGGTATAGCCGGCAGACATCACAAGGTTTTCGTTAACGACCCAGCGAAGTTCGAATTCTGTGCCTTTGTTATTGGTAGTGTTATTCGTTACGGTATTTTGTGTATTGAAGTCGGTACGCTCTTGTTCAAACGCTGATAATGCAAAATATAATGTGTCATCAAGCAGTGAGCCCTTGATACCATATTCAATAAGTTTTGAGGTATCAAATGCACCGCTGCCGCCGGGTTGATTTAATTGTCCTACGCCTATCTCTGCGCCTTGTCCTGCGACTAATGTGGCTTGCTCTGCTGCGGTAAAGTAAGGAATTAGGCCAAATTCAAATTCATAAGAGATACTCGCATTCCACGACCAGCCATCAACCGTTTCTTCGGCATACTCAGGCGTTTCGTCACCCGCTGCAAACAAGAGCAGATCGGTACGTGATGTACTTTCTATATCGATAGTGTCGTAACGAGCACCTAACACGAGGTTCAACCCCCATTCCCAAGTAAGGTCTGTCATTGCTGCAATGCCAAGGTCGAGGTAGTTACCCACGTCGTAGTTATCAAAGTTTTTGCCAGAACGTGTCGACAACAAACGTTTGTCCAATGCAGATGATGGCATGGTTAAATCACGACGGTTGAAGTACTCAAACGTAAAGTCGTCGCCGTGTTCAAAGTCGGTATAACGTATAGAAGGGGAAAACTGGAACTGCGCAAGCAAGCTATCATTTTCGTATTCAGTGGCAAAAATGAGTTTGTCTTCAATAACCCAGCTGTCATGAAACTGCGAAAAACCGTATGCATTTTCATTTATGTTTTCATAGGCATCATAGAAAAACTGATTGCGTATTTCCCAGTTGTCTGAGAAGTAGATAGTGTCAAAATAGAGCGTAATCGCTTCGTTTGCCAACTGATCATCCGGCGCAACAAGCACTTGATTCCCCTGTAACGTAGTTGACCCCACGTTTTGAAGCTTCATTAAATCGGTAGCTTCGTCATCGGTAAAGGCAGAAGCAGGAACATAAAAGAAGCTGTTTCCAGCAATGTTAACCGCGCCATATTCTTCATGACTGATTTGACCATCACCGTCAGTATCAAGTGGTAATGCTGTTCCGGTAATATATGTCCCTGTATCAACTAAGTCTTGGGTAAGACGGTTCCATCCCGCAACTTGGTTGCCGTCAAAATCATGATACATACCACCAAATTCTAAGCGTAAATTGTCGGTAATATCTACGTTAAATGAGGCTTGAAGCACGGTTTGATCCGTTGCGGTATTGTCGTAATAACTGCCTGAATTCTCCAATTCACCGTAGAGATAATATCCCATCTCTTTACCACCGATAGAAGCCGGGCCTCCTACCTCAGCAGTAAGAATACTTTTTTCCCATGAACCAGTGGTGTACGACATGGCGCCTTCAGGCTTGTCTAAATACTGACCCGAAGAAGCACGAGCAGATTTGGGGTTGAAGTTGAGGTACCCCCCAATTTTTGATGGACCATAAATAGGCGAGGCTGGCCCGCGCACAATATCGATTCGGCTAGAAGCACCTATAGGCGTGGGGTAATTGCCAGGGTTGTCAAGGCGCTTAACGCCTCGGAAATAGGTTTCTCCTGGGGTCCCGCGAACATCTAATGAGCCTGCCACACCGAAAAATGATTGTGTGAACGTACCCGGTGCAAATGCCACCAGCTCATCAATGTCAGATACATTAAAGCGTTCCATTTGCTCTTGAGAAATCGTAGACGCCGAACGAGGGGTTTCAAGAATTGATTTGCCGAAACCAAATACCGACTCAACGTCTTGCCCGGGCAGACTACCTAACGACCCTTTGACCTCAATTTTTTCAACATCCGCTTCATTCAATGGGGGGCTATCTTCTTGTGCTATTGCATTAGCCGACATCGACATCACAGCACTTAATGCTAAAGCACGGCTTAGCGGCGATAATTTGAACGTAGTGTGTTTCATGGTTTCCTCAATCTCATTGTGGCCTTTGGTACAGGCTTTTATTATTGATATACGCGTTTCTTCTCTCGAAGAAAAAGCAGGAAGAGTGCCACTTTACTAACCATTTGGTCTATTTTTAATATTAACTTAACATGTTGAAAATACAGGATAAAAATGATTTCTACTTTCTTTTTAATTGTTTTGAAATGTAAATTAATTGTGTCTTGCGCGTGGTGTGCACCATCACGGTGATTTTTACCGGTGGTTTGCACCAATTAAAATGTTGCTGTCGGTGTCATGCGCTTCATTGTTTTTCATCTCGCTATCGTCATGACGGCCGGGAAGGGTGATGTCGAGAATGACCGCAACCAACCCAGCGGACGTGACAGGCGATAATAAGATGTTTTCAAGCCAATTTGGCAGTTGTGAAAGCGATTGCGGAACCATCATTACACCAATTGCCATACCCAATGAACATGCTGTTACCAGGCTACTTCGACGGTCTAGCGCGTAGGTGGCAAGCAGCTTTAGACCGCCTACCGCTACCATTGCAAACATTACTAATGTCGCGCCGCCTAATACCGGCTTGGGAATCGCCTGCAACAGTCCACCGATAAAGGGAAAGCATCCAATAATCATAAAGAGCGCAGCTACAAATAGCCCCACTTTTCTGCTCGCGACACCTGTAAGTTGAATAACACCATTGTTTTGGCCAAACGTGGTATTCGGGAATGTATTGAATGCACCGGCAATTAACGAGTTAATCCCGTCACCTAATATGCCGCCTTTTATACGAGATAGGTAAAGAGCGCCGCTAATAGGCTCTTTGCAAAAAAGACTATTAGCAGTGAGGTCTCCTGCGGTTTCAATCGCACTGAATAAATAAATAAGGGCAATAGGTAAAAACAGGGTTATGTCAAAATCAATTCCAAACGCGAATGGGTGAGGAATAGCGATAACAGGAAGACTATCGATAGTAGAAACCTCTATACCAGTGTTGAATGCGACATAGAGTGTTCCTGCTATCATACCAATAAAAATCGCGCTTAACCGCAACCATACATTGTTACATGCATTTAGAAAAACAATGATGAGTAATACACTTATACCTACGCTTAAATTTTCAATGCTGCCAAAATTTTCGGCACCAAAGCCACCGGCCAAGTCAGTCATCCCCACGTTTATTAACGATAAACCAATGGCCGAAATAACGATCCCTGTCGTGAGAGGGGTGATCACGCGCTTAAGGTGTACGACAAAAAAGCTAAAAACAATTTCTACCAGCGCGCCTGCCATTGTTAACCCAAACAACAAGGCCAATACGTCTTCGCTGCTTCCACCATCAGTTTTTACTTTATGACCGGCTAAAAGCAACGCACTAATAAATGCGAAACTCGTTCCTTGAATGGCGACAAGCCCGCTGCCAATAGGCCCAATGCGTTTGGTTTGAATTGCGGTACCCACGCCGCTGATGAAAAGCGCCATACTGATAAGGTAAGGTGTATGCTCGGCCAACCCCAGCGAAGAGGTAATGATTAGCGTTGGCGTAATGACACCGACAAAACTGGCAAGCATATGCTGCAAGGCAGCGGTTAGGCTGGCCGCTGTCGACGGCGTGTCGTGCAGTGAATAAATAAGATCAGTATCGGCCATGCAATATCCTTATCAGGTGGAAGCGCCAAAAATTGACGAATAAAAACCTGATAAATTAAGCAATAAGTTGACCATGTAGTCCTGTTGTTGTTTTTATTCTAACGTGCTGTTTTATCGATTTATTTTTTTGTTTTCGTGAAGTGTGTAAAGGGGGCGAGGTGGAAAGTGCACCAAGATGGCGCGAGAAAACCCAGGGGGTGGTGCAGAGTACGTCCCTGGGATAACGATATTCACAGCGAAGTGTTTGTTAACAGGCGTGTTTACACGTTACGCCGCGCATCACCATATAACGATGAGTCGACTTTAAAAGTGTGTCCTATCGTCTAGCGTGACGAAAATAGAATGGCGTATTTCATTGTTCAATGCTTTTGAACAATGCCCTTCGCCCTCCGTATCTTCTAAAAGTAAAACATCACCACTACCAAACGTGCGAGTTTCGCCGTTTGACACCGTAAATTCGGCGCTGCCTTTTAGTATAAAAAGCAGTTGGCGAGCGGGCGCGGTATGCCACTTGAAGTCATAATCAGCGGGCGTTTCACGAAAGATAATTTTATCTGCACCAAATTTTTCTGATAAAAGGCCAATCGGGCCGCCATCATTAAGCACAATGTCGACCTCCCCAAAATGACTCTTTCCATGGTTGTCGTGGTAAATTCTGGCAATCTTCATATCATCTTAACCTGTGCGTTTGTTGAGTAAATATCATCGATATTGATGAATGGCTTAGTCGTGCTTTAAATCTACAATGGTGTTAAAGAGTACTGCTAAGCTGGCTTCAACATCGCTTTGCATAATTGACTCTGCAGGGTGATGGCTTATACCGCCTTTACACCGTGTGAATAACATCGCCACTGGACAAATTTCAGCCATTGCCATCGCGTCATGACCTGCACCAGATGCTAATACTCTCGGTGTTAAACCACTTTTTATGGTCCCCTGTATCAGCGCAGACTTGAGCTTTTCATCGCAATGAACTGCGGGTGCGCTATGTGTTTGTTCGCTCACTAGGGTTACATCGCGTTTGATTGTGACGGCGTCGAACGCATGTAAAATTTCAGTCAATACGCTGTCTCTTAGTGCATCATCTTCACTTCGAATATCAAGAGAGAAGTGGGTTCTACCAGAAATAACATTCACACCGTTCGGTGCATTGGTGATTTTTCCTACCGTCGCGACCACCCCCGGGCGTTGCTGGCTGATAGACTCCACAGCAAGTATCATCTCGGCAGTGGCGCACAATGCATCACTGCGCATTGACATGGGTACCGTTCCAGCATGGCCTGCCATTCCCTCAACGGTAAATATAAATCGTTTAGCACCAGCAATGGCATTGACTACGCCAACAGGGAGCCCTTCTTGCTCAAGTACAGGGCCTTGTTCAATATGAAGTTCAATATAGCCGAGTATGTCAGTGCTTGCGATGCTTGCGCTCGCTACGTCTGAAAAGTGAAGGCCAAACTCTTCCATGGCGCTTTCTAAAGAAAGGCCGTTCTCATCTTTTAGTTGGCGCCAATGGTCTTCCCAGCGACCCGTGAGCGCGCGGCTACCTAATAACGTCGTGCCAAATCGTGTGCCTTCCTCGTCGCAAAAACCGACGATGTCGATGTGAAAAGGAAGCTTATGGTGTTTACCCTCTAGCATGGTCACAAGCGAAATCGCTGCGACGACGCCTAACATGCCATCGTATTTTCCGCCGTTTGGAACCGTATCTAAATGACTTCCAAGAATTAAGCGCGGCGCATTAGGCACACTTGATGTTAAGCGACCCCATATATTACCAACACTGTCTTGCCATGTTGTCATGCCCGCTTCGATCATCCACCCCGAGGTCAGCTGGTTAGCTAGCTTATGTTGTTCACTCAGGTAACGCCTATCTAAACACGTTGATTGTTGACTTAATGTGCCAAGCGTTTCGCAACGCGCCATAACCTGCGCGGCTGCATCAGCAAATTCATGCATTTGCTGCCCCCGAATACACGGCAAGGGCGGCATCAACCCCTGCACCATAAGGCGTGTTAACGCCCTGCATTCTAAGTGCGGTTTCTAACGATTGAAGCGTGTGGAGCACGGCATCTTGTCGTGCATTGTATCCCATGGTACCTATACGCCAAATTTTGCCTTTGAGCGGACCGAAGCTTGTACCAATTTCGATATTGAAACGAAGAAGTAGGGTTTCACGAATCGCTTCCCCGTCAATATTCTCAGGGATATGAACACCTACTACGTTATACATTTTGTGGTTCAGATCGCCAAATGGCTTCAGTCCCATCGCTTGAATACCTGCCAACATGGCATCGCCGGCCATTTTGTGGCGTGCAATAACGTTGTGTTGGCCTTCTTCAAGGTGCACGCGAGCGCATTCTCGCGCGCAATACAGCATGCTTGCAGCTTCCGTATGGTGGTTTAACCGCTCTTCACCCCAATAATCCATAATCATAGGCAGGTCGAAGTAGTTAGAGCGTATCTTTGGACCAAGGGCGTCTTTATGATGGGCATCGCGAATACCAGCTTCAACGTGATGTCTTTTGCGCACAAGTGAAACGTATTTATCGCTCAAGGTGACAGGCGCACTGCCAGACGGGCCGCCAAGACACTTTTGTAATCCTACGGATACAGCGTCAAGCTTCCATGCATCGACTTCAAGAGGGTTACCTCCAATAGATGCCGTGGCATCGCAGTAAAAAAGTACATTGTGAGCCTCACAAATCTCACCAATATCGGCAAGAGGTTGAAGCATAGTGGTCGACGTATCCCCTTGAACTATCGCGAGCATTTTGGGTTTAATGCGTTTTATTGCTTCTTCTATCTGTTCGGGTTGGAAAACTTCGCCCCACGGCACTTCTATGGTGTGCACTTGTGCATCTGCTCGCTCCGCAATCTCGGCAAGAAGGTGACCAAATCGGCCAAAAATAGGTACTAGTACTTTGTCGCCAGGTTCAATGGCAGACACCAATACTGCCTCAATACCGGCACGCGATGTGCCATCGACCAACAGCGTTTGTTGATTTTTAGTGTTGAAAACACCGCGATAAAGGGCCATGACTTCGTTCATGTAACCTGTCATTACGGGGTCATATTGTCCCACTAATTGCGTAGACATGGCAGATAGCACTCGCGGGTAGCAGTTGATTGGCCCTGGGCCCATTAACAATCGCGGGGGTGGGGTAAGGGGAGAAAAACCTTGCATGAATAGCACTCCTAAAGCAGTGCCTGCGCTAACATGCGCAAGCCTGTAATAATAAGAACAACAGCGAATATCTTTTTGAGCAACCCAGCATCCAATTTGCTAGCGATATTTGCCCCCACAGGCGCGAACAACACAGTAAGTGGAACGATGCACGCAAAGCCTAATAGGTTTACGTAGCCAACAGTCGCAAACGGCGCATCGACAGGCGCGGTGCCGACAAACAACAATGTAAGCGCGGCAGGAAGCGAAATAATTAAACCAACCGCAGCAGCGGTACCGACCGCTTTATGCGCCGGATAATTACAAAACGTAAGGGTAGGTACGGTAAGCGTGCCGCCACCAATACCTACCATTGAACTAAATAACCCGATACATGACGCCATAACCGATTGCCCCGCAGGCGCGGGTAGCTGTTTAAATATCGCTTCTTTTTTACCTACAAGCATATTAATCGCAGACAACGTAGCGATAACGCCGAATAGTAAGGTTAGGAAGGTCGCATTCACGATAGTCACAAGATAGCTGCCGACTAAAACGCCAACGAGTATGAAAGGAGCCCATGCTTTAAGAAGAACAATGTCAACATTGCCCTTCGCGTTGTGCGCACGAATAGAACTGATAGATGTAGGAACGATCGTAGCTAACGACGTTGCCGTAGCAATTACCATTGCACTGTCAGGTGACACGCCCAATGCTTGAAATAAGAAAAACAGCACCGGAACGATAACAATGCCGCCTCCTACACCTAACATACCTGCCAACAGGCCTGCAAAGATGCCCGTGCCCATTAACGATAGGATTACCGTTAAATTATCTAATAAAAACTGCATAAATAAAGGGTCTCTATGAATTCGTGTGTTTGCTGTAATGACCAGTAAATGCTTTACCGTCACTGCGAGGATCGCTGGCGCCTTCTACTGCACCCTTGGTATCACGAATAATAGCCCCAGCGTGACCCATCAGTTCGTTACAAGGTGCCACTGTGACCATGTCATGGCCCCGCGCGAGAAGACTATCACCAACATATTCAACTAGATCGCGTTCTGCTTTGAGGTTATGGCTCTCGTCCCCCCATGTGCGACCCAGAAGCCATCTGCCTAAACCTATCGCTTTGGCAATCGGTTGGTTGTGGTATATGTGGCGCGCGAACAATGCAGCTTGCGTCTGGGGTTGACCTTCTCCGCCCATAGTGCCGTAGCTCATGCGTTTGCCGTCACTAAGTTCTGCAAATGCTGGGTTAAGGGTATGGAAGGGTTTCAGCCCGGGGGCAAGATATTGATTACTCAGTGGATCTAACGAAAATGAAGTTCCCCGATTATTCCAAACAATACCCGTTTGCGGGCTTACGATACCTGAGCCAAATTCCCAATATAATGACTGGATGTAACTGACCATACGGCCTTCGCTGTCGCAGCACCCCATCCAAATAGTGTCGCCTGGCTTTGCCGCATGAGGCCACGGTTGGGCCGTATTAATATTGATATGAGAGGCCATCTCTTCCAAAATGTCATCGGTTAATAAGTTCTGTAAGTCGACCGGCGTGCGAGATGGGTCGGTGACATTAGCATTGCGTGCGATAAATGCTTGCTTAGTACACTCAATCAGAAGATGGACCATATCGGCATCGGTGCTGCCTAGATGCTGTACTTTGTCATAAAGCGCGAGAATAATTAACGATGCTACGCCTTGTGTCGGGGCAGGTAAATTATATAAGGTGCCCTTACTGGTTGTTACGCTAAGCGGGCTAACGCGTTTGGCTTTATACTGCTTAAAGTCATCAAGGCGAATAGGGGAGCCCGCCGCCTCTAAATCCTGCGCTAACTTTTCTGCAAGCTCGCCATGATAAAAATCACCCAGCCCTTTTTCAGCCAAATGCGCCAATGTTTTAGACAACGCCGTTAATTTTAGGATTTTTCCTTTTTTCAGGGCATTGCCTTTAATCAAAAAAGGTGAAAAGTGCGCATTATCAGCAAGGTCATCAAAGGTCTTATGACTCGCGTCTGACAAACTTTGTGTTACTTCAATTCCCCAATTAGCTTGACTAATCGCGGTATCAAACAACGTACTAAGTGACAAACCTTCTTGCCACTCATGGCTAAGCTTAAGCGCTTCCTGCCATCCCGCTACCGCGCCTGCCATTGTTAATGCAGCCTTCCCGCCCCGGCTTGGAATTGCATCTTCACCAGCATAAAATTCGGGCGTAGCACCTTGTGCAGCAACACCTGAAGCATCTATGCCAACAGGGGCCTTGCCAGGTTCGCTAATTAACCAAAATCCGTCACCGCCCATGCCATTCATGTGAGGGTATTCCACGGCGATAGAGGCAGCGGCTGCAACCATTGCCTCAATCGCCGTTCCGCCTTTCTCTAAAATAGACAAACCGACTTGAGATGCGGCGAAATGGGGAGCCGTAAAGGCAATATTATGTTTTTCACTCATTGTTCTATTCCAATTATTAAGCAGCGTTTTTTGCGTTTTAGTCGTTATCAAGGAATGCCTTGGCAAGTTTTATTAGCGCAATGTCACTGTCTTTTTTGCCTACCAGCGATAATCCGCATGGGGCGTTATGTAAGGTAAAAAGAGGTAAATGAAGCTGCGGCAACCCTGTTAACCCTGCAATTGCAGTGAGGGATAATAATGCGTTTCTATCATTTGCCAGTGTTTCGTCGTCAGCATCGCAGGGTGGGGCAATACCTGGCGTGGTGGGTATGACTAATACATCGTACTTGGTAAAAAGCGTATTCAGGTGGGCAACAATATGCTCTTGTTGCTCCTTTGCTTGGCTTATCGCTATGGCCGGTAGTGTTTTGCACCACTCAAAACGCATCTTGATGTCGTTAGCAATATCGGGATTATGCGTCGAGATCCATTCCCCGTGCTGCTGCCAAATTTCTGCGCCTTGCAGTACACGAAAGGTCTGCGCAGTCTTAAGCCGCTCTACATTAAGTTCGTCTGCGTCAAGCGCCTTACAGTCATATTGCTTTGTTAACGCTTCAATAAAATGGGTGCACTGCGATTGGTGGGCAACCGTTTCAAATAAATGTGTAGCAACGCCTATGCGCACATCCTCTGCATCAATATGGACCGGTTTATGGCTGTGTGCTTGTACCGATGATAAGCAGGTTTGAGATACCGCAAGCATAGTGTCAATGTCGCGCGTCATCCAGCCGATGGTATCGAAGGATGGCGCAAGAGGCACCATGTTATCACACGGTATCGCATTGTGAGTGGGGCGTAGCCCCCATAGTCCCTGATAGCTTGAAGGTACACGTATTGACCCGCCTGTATCTGTACCTAAACCAATATCTGCCTGTAAAAGCGATACCGCGACGGCGGAGCCAGACGATGAACCGCCAGGA
>Ga0209652_1003673_pt1 | contig 11144 bp, 10 predicted proteins | sample SaaInl74LU_5_DNA_FD_184641 | JGI IMG/M metagenome (GOLD analysis project Ga0209652, IMG submission 184641) | Marine microbial communities from expanding oxygen minimum zones in the Saanich Inlet - ESP_74LU_5_DNA (SPAdes) (version 2) | ecosystem: Environmental > Aquatic > Marine > Intertidal zone...
GGGGCGGGGAAAGAGCGGGAGCCGCTCCAGTTTTCCCTTCAAGTTGCCAAATTTGGTCTTGGAGGCCATTGTGGCCTGAAAATTAGAGCAGCAGAATGGAACAGTAGAATGGAAGACTGCGACGTATCCTTGATGGCCTAGCCAAAAATGAGAGGGTAAGAAGTTGGGCACGATAAAAGGCATTTAAATCGGCCGCGATTCCTTATGTATGTGCCGTATATTTTGTATTGAAAATGAAACCGTCCACGCTCACGCAGCTTTTGGTTGCGGTGATTTGCAAAGCAGTCACAACCGCTAGAAACGAAACTGATACATTTTTGAGCCAGCAAGCAGAGAGTTTTGTATCGACAAATACTTTTGCATCAACAAAAACGCTAGCAAGGTATTTCCGACTTCGACTCACCTGGAAGAAAGGGTATAGGTGGCAAGAGAGTAGCTCAGAAAAATGGTGGTGTATGCGCTGCAAGAGTTCATCATGCTCTAAGGGTTCTGGAATAGAGGTAGACAAATGTTCAAGGAATGACTCAAGGCAGCAGTTCTATTTCGACAACGATCGAATCCGTTCTAAGAAAAGTGGTCGCTGCTTAGAGCGTCGTGGGCGATCGATAAAGTTGGACACCTGTGATAGCTCACGAAATCAAAGATGGGATGGCCTGAGTGTAAGGCAGCCTTTTCAACTCCGTGAAGTTGGTAGTACTCTCAAATGCGCTTCACAGCACCATGAACCAAAAAAAGGAGAGGTCGTGTATATGACTAGCTGCAAGAAATCGAGACTGACAAAGACTGATCTTTGGAATGTATATTGAAAGACATTAGATTAATTATTCACTGAGATTTACGCTCATCACTGACTTAGCAACACGGATATTATACATGAGCATTGGTTAGCATGTGTCCCTAACGAGCTTTATTCACGTTCCAGAGTTGGAACCTCGTTTTGTTAGTTTGCGGCATCTTTAACAACATCGCTTTCTTCAACCTCCACACTGTCAGCAAGTATAGAATTGTTGAACCTATCCTGCCAGCTGAGATTTGAATCCCCAACCTTTGTTTCCAGATTTTCAATTCCATTCTCTCCCTCATCATCATCACCACTTGGATCATCATCTCGAGCCTTGCTTGCGAGGATTGCATTCCAAACCAAGTCCACAGAATTGACCCACAATATTCGATGGCGTGCAGGAATCAGCCCGTATGTGACGCAATGTACTAAAGGCCAGAACTTCCAAGCAGCAAACATGATGGGTTTTATTCTGTTCTTGACATTCTCAGACCCAGTCCCAAGGCTTTCACCATTTAACAAACCTATGGCAATGATATAGATTGAGCACTTGACCGATAGATAAATTGTTTGATCCATGAGGATTTTGAAGGCTCTATTGGTGATTCCAATGGTCACTCCATCCACTGGTAAGATCCAATCACTGAATTCATAGTATTCATGGACGGCAGGCCCAAAGCACATGCCAACAATTCCATTTTTTATTGTTCTTGCGGCATCAAAATCCAATACGTTATTTTTTTGAAACAACGTTTGACTAAGCCAATCACCTAGCAGATAGATTACCACGTTGATGATAGTCTTGGTGGCAACTGGCTTTTCACTTAGGCTGTTTTCATAGGAGGCCCACGTATCGAGGGGTATACGCATTCCAATTTCACCAGGGGACCATCCCCGAGTCATCCCCTTGTCGATATTAAAAACGGAGAAGAAGACAAATCCAAAGCTTACAGCGAGGAGAGTGAAGTTGAATAGTTTCGAAGCAAGAGTCTGCCCATTGGCATCTTTCTGAAACAGAAATTTGATGAAACCGGGGTAGTCTTGTTCTTCAATGGCAACACTCATGGAAGTGTCTGTTGTTGCAATACCTACAAAAGCGTCTGCGTAGACCATTCCATTTTCATCGTAAGATACAGGAACAGAGGGAGACAAAAGAGGTTGCAGATCAATCTCATCATGTGCTAATAAATGTGTAAGCTCTTCCACATCATCTCCCATCCTTGCACGCTCCATGTGTTGTTCATCTGTCTCCCCAGCAGGTAGAGTTTGTACTTCGACCATTCCATTTGCATTTTGTGTGAAATTGTTACTATTGTTTTGTTCACTAACGCTTATGATCAAATCATCATGTACCTCTTGACTCTCAGGCAACACTGGTGGTAAAGGCTCCACAGATACCCGAAGAAACATAGATGACCCTGCCGCTCTATTCTTCCGTATCCTCTGGGGTTGAAATTGATGTCTGCGTGACACCAACGTGAAAGGATGGGGAACATGGGTGGTAGAGACCAGCGATTGCAAAGTGAATGCAAAAGATGAGGCAATCATCCATGCAGTGATTAGGCCGGCAAAGGCCACCCGTGTTACAGCCGTCGGTCCATTATATCGTTGCGTAGTCATACTTTGCTATTGTGGTCTCTCTTATCGCCCAATATTATTTGTTGATGAACGACGAAGCGCGGTGATGTGGAATGAACAAATTTAAGCGACTCTCAGGCCCTCAAGCAGAAGGCTCGTCACTCAGAAGAACAATCCCCTTCACTATCTTTTCGCGAGAGGCGCTTCAGAGAGAGGAACAACGACATTAACAAGGGGCGAAGGTGACTTCCGGCAGGCTTGCGATGATGGCATGGGCATGGGCAGAGAATGCATTCCAGATTCCAGATGCAGAGCACGAGAGATGATGTGTGTGAGCGAGGAAGGACGATGCCAAACGCACAAGAAAAGCAGCAGGCATGACAAGAAACGAGAAATTATTACTCAAGGTGATATGTAAAAAATGCGAACGCGTGCCAACTTGGAAGAATAAAAGAACAATCAACAACTTATCCCTTCGTACATTGAAAGTATTGTAGGAATCTCGAACGAAACAATGAAATCAACCCTTCATCTCCTAACCACACTGCTGTTGGCAGTAGTTTCATCATCAGCGGCCTTAGACAGCGGCGCAGCATCATCATTCATTACCAATGAGCTGAGTGATGTCCTCGGAAGTTCTGAAGACCCAAACGACTGGCAGCAACAAATTCAATGCTCAATCGATCCATCCAACAGTGAACAACCAGTCATTGACGAAGATGCTTGTAAATCACGAACCGATGCTGACTCTAACCCTTGTGTATGGTGCAGCCTTCCTCAAAATCCTTTCGTCCAGGGTGCATGTATCAGTCAGGCCCAGCAAGAAGCGGCTGGACAATTCTGCAGCAGTTCGGACACTCCTGGTGCGTCTACACCTGATCACGCGACCAATTGCCTGCTGATTATGGATGAAAGTGAATGCACCGCGGCGATTGACGGTACAACTTCCTCCGATGAGAATTGCATGTTTTGTAACTTCCCCCTTGTCGGTGGAAAATGTGTCAGCAAAAATTTGGCTGAATCGTTTGCAAGATTTTGTGCTCCAGAAGGTGGTGAGGAGAGAGAAGATAATATCTTCTTGCGTGGAAGTGTTGCTGGAGGGGAATGGCTGGACCCTTCTTGCTTGATGGATGATACCAACTCGGATGATTGTGGTTCTCAAACAGATTCCAATGGAGATCCTTGTATCTGGTGCGATGCAGCAGGCGTTTTTGGAGAATGTGTCTCCAAAAGCCAAAAAGACTTCTTCGGGGATTACCTGGAATGTGCAGACGATAATGTGATTGCGGTGGAGTAGTTTGAATGATTATATTAATTTAGTGTATCTTGTATTTTTGCATCTTGGCATCGTTCGTGTTATGTTTGGACGGGAAGATAGACAGCTCAGTGCAGGTGGACTTAGATGTGGTAGAGAAAGTTCTCAAAATCATCACCACCATTGCCTTTGTCATTGTCGTTGCCATCGTCATGCAGGGAACTTGCCGGAGCCGGAGTAGCCTCCTTTTCCTCTTGTTGTTGTTGAGGTTTGTCTTCGTCCTTATCTTTCGCTTGTTTCTTCGCCTCTCTGTTTGCAACTTCGTCCAGCACCTCACGGACAGTGCGGATACGGAATTCCTTCTTCTGCTGGGCGTTTTGCATGATTAACGAAGAGCGAGGAGCGTGAATGAGGGAAGTGGAGGGAATTCCTCGTCGTAATTGAAGAAATGATTTTAAATTCAAAACAATTCTTCTCGAGAGCTCCAAACACACAGGGCAAGCAGAGACGCAACACAGGGCAAGCAGAGACGCACCGAAAGGGTTGGTTCAGTGGCAACATGTCGAGACTCAACGCAACTATTAAACTGCTCTTCGCTTGTGGAGAGCTGCTCTTTCTCTTTGCAAGCTTGTTTTGCGTTCTCACTTCTGGAATAGTTGCTTCCGGTCACCTCCCTGCGTTTGCTTTCCCTCTAGCCAAAAAGACTTCAATCATGATTCTTCTCGTCTCTACATCAGCTCTTATCTGCAGCTGCTTCGGATGTTGCGCAGTATTGCGGCAGCAGAAACGAAGGGGTTGTTTCAGTGGTAGAAGGATGCTCGTAAGTAGCTCTGATATTAACTTGCGTGTGCTCGTTTTACCACTTTGCTCACACTTCTTCGTTCAGTGCTTGCATTTGTTGCTTTTGGTCAGCATCCTCTTCTTTGGTATAGTTCAAATGAGATTTCTCGAGACCCAAGAATTGCGGATGGCCGCAATAATCGAGGACAAAGACTCGTTCCCCGAGTACAATGCATTTGAACGCCATGTTAATAAGTACGTAAACATCCTGTATTTCATGTCCTCAGACTCGCTGGAAGGCTCCTCTGCAGCTGCAGCAGAATGGCTGGTGAAGTTCGTGGAGGATAAGTGCCCCAAGCGAATGAGCCACGAGCATTGTAGTGCATTGGAGACAAGAGCAAATAATTGTGACTTTTCATTAAAATCATGCTGCCCTGACGAAAGTGTCTGCAGCTCTGGAGTAAAAGAGGCTTGCCCATATGAGAATTGTCGCGGGGAGATTCTCGGTCAGCTTTACGAGCTTTTGGTTCCAATGAGGATTGGAGCTTTCTGTGTATGCGTGTTATCAGTGCTGATGCTTGCCCTATCAATCCTACTCATCTGTTATAACAAACGCGATGAAATTGAGATGGAATTGCTTAAAGGAGGAAATATTTCCGAGGAAGACATTGAAGCTATTCGTCGACTCAAGTCCAATAAAGCCAGAGACACGATTGATATGGAGCAATTGGAAGCTCCTCGTTTTGGATCTCGTAAAAGACACGTGAAAGTGTCTCCCGCTGAATTGGCCTGATGGCCGAAACAATAGATTACTAGTTGCTGAAAGCTTCCACCTGCTAGCTTGGCAGCAAACAGGGAGCTCTCTACGGTAGCGTATTGTAGCTCTGCAGCAAAGCTCTTGCGCTTTTTGATCTTGAAGGAAATATGTAACATGTAATGAAAGTCATTGTTTCTTTATCTGTGCTGTCATTAAAAATGGTCTGTCCCTATGATATGAGAACACTCTCACCTCTCCTCTTTTTCGCCATGACCGACCATTCCACTCTATCTTGCACTCAACGCAGACTCATTTTCCTTGCCACCACAAACAAGTCAACATGATTATGAACACTTTCGCTCGCACAGCCGCCAGGAGGGTCGTCACCAACGCCTCGCGTAGGGCCGCTTCTACGTTGAGACAAGGAGAACAGGAGGCTCGACGTGTTCTTCCCCTCATGGCAGCTGCGACTACTGTTGGAGGATTGGGCTACATGGCATTAAACCAACAAGACAACAAAGCACAATGCCTTTCCAACAATACCGCGGAGGAAGTAAAAGATAAATTCGCAACCTACTGGCCTCGCAACATCATGATCCTGTTTGGACCTCCCGGTGCCGGAAAAGGAACTCATGGACCCAAGATTGAGGATATGCTCGGTATTCCTCAACTTTCCACTGGAGATATGCTCCGAGCTGCCGTCGCAGCCAAGACGGAAGTGGGACTAAAGGCAGCTGCTGTCATGAAAGCAGGTGGTTTGGTCTCGGATGATATTGTTATTGGTATCATTCGTGATCGCATCCGTGAAGCTGACTGTAAATTTGGTTTCATTTTGGATGGGTTCCCACGTACCTTGGTCCAAGCCAAAGAATTGGACAAAATGTTGTCAGAAGAAGGTGCCTGTGTAACGAAGGTGGTAGAGTTGCAAGTTCCTGATGAAGTATTGGAGGAACGCATCTGTGGAAGGTGGATTCACAAGAAGAGTGGAAGAAGTTATCACGTCAAGTATGCTCCTCCCAAGACAATGAAGAAGGATGGCGAAGGTAACCCAATTCCTGAGAGTATGACGGACGATGAAACTGGCGAGGCTTTGATGCAAAGACCGGATGACACAGCATCCGCATTAGTAAAGAGGTTGGCGGGCTACCATGGAGAGACTGTCCCAATTCTCAAGCACTACGCACCAGGTGGAATTGTGTCGGAAGTTAATGCAAACCAAGGCATGGACGGTGTTTGGGGAGAAGTGTTATCAGCTCTTAAGCGTGGAGGAAATTAATCAACTTGCTACATACTGAATATCAGAGCTATGAAAAGTATTGTCTTTACTCATCCATTGTGGGACGAAACTTCAGCGTTGTAGATTGTTTTTTTCACACTTGATCTAGTTCACGTAGAAAAGCAACTCCTTCTTTTATCTTCCAACTGGTGTATCATTTCTTCATCCATGAGATGACTCATTTTCTTTGGTACCGGGTCCTTTACCCCTGCTGGTCCATTTACCAAAACTATCTTCTTCCTCGTGTCTTTGTGTAAGAATGGTTTCACTGCTTTCCAAATAACATTGGCCACCTTGGGCATGGGAAAGATAATGCAAGATTCCAAGCGTTCGGGATGCAAGTCGCATAGCAATCTGCAGGACGTTTGCATAAATGGTATTAAATGAATTGCTAGAATGTTTGCCCAACCCTGCCCAGCTCGGACATCAATTACAAGTGTGATCCTTTCATTTGAGTTGCGATCAAACAGATGTTCCAGGAAGATCGCAAGCGCAAGAGCGTACGTTGATGGTTTTGCAAGTGTTGTGTCTATTCGTGCGGGAAGATGCTGCACATATCGCGTCGTTTGTTCATGCACATGCACTATGCATGGCAGTGTTGTTGTTGTTGTCTCAGCACCACATTTTTGCAGCATTTGAGTGGCATAAGTCCAAGAATCAAGCTCTTCACGTAAAGCATCGTCGCAATGATCGCTCCTCCACTTGATGTATTTTCTCAGCTTGTCAATGGCAGCAGTTTGATTTCCATTGCAATCCACCAAAAACCTCTGTCTCTCGGCATGTGTAGATTCAGGAACAGCTGTCTCCATAAGCTGGATCACTTTCAGTTGTTCTTCATCGCTGCTGGCAGTGATTGTCGTGTGATCATCCCCTCTCTTGACTTGAGCTGCCATTGTCATATGTTATGCTTCCCCGTCCTTTTCCTTTCCCGAGCACCAACAAGTACAATACAATCAGCAGAACCAATGTAAGTATGATACATCTATTATTGCTCGTATCGATATGTAGCAAGATTTGATTTTTTTGCATTCGATGTTTGGAGGTGAGATACCCATCTTATCACTCACCACCAACGTTCTGTCTCAGCTCAGTCATAATCTCCCACGATGACGTGGCTGGACAATGATGACATTTCCTTTCGGACAGCTACCATACTTAGCAGCTTCGAAGCTTCACAATTACATTACCAATTACATACCTCATCGCAATGATCAGCATCTCCGGCAGATCCATTTGCATTGCATTTGCAGCTGCGCTTGCGACACAGCATGCCAGTGAAGCATTTTCGGCTACAACATCCAACAGCGTTGTAAATGCGAGGAACGACCTCACCGCATCAAAAACGGCACCTGCCAAATTATCTTCGAATGTCCTCCCCTTACAACAAAATTGGTGGCCCGTGGCGCTTGTTAATACCCTTGATGAACATTCACCTAATGCAGAGCGCGTTCTGAACAAAGACTTGGTTTTGTGGTTTGATGGCGAAGATTGGAGATGCATGGACGATATGTGCGCTCATCGGTTTGCCCCTCTCAGCGAGGGGAGAGTGTTCCAAAGTAATGACGACACAAACAGTCGCCGATGCTTATCATGTTCATATCATGGGTGGGAGTTTGATAGTCAAGGCTCTTGCACAAAAGTACCACAAGCTTTAGATCCAACAAAAGCAGCCAAGTCTGCGAGAGTAGCGTCATATCCTGTCCAGATTGGTGCTGGTATTGTTTGGGTTTGGCCGGACGAATCCTCCTCTCCCTTTGCAGAGACAGTCCCACTTCCGATTTCTCCGATGCTTCAGCAATGGGAGAAGGAATATCCTCAGTCGGCATACCAGCGAGAGATCCCCTATGGCTACGAATTACTAGCAGAGAATGTTATAGACATGTCCCATTTGCCCTTCTCTCATCACGAAGTCCTCTCGAGTCGTGATAATGGGGTACATCTACCTTTCAAAATGCTTTCACTTGATGAGAAGGAACAAGTATGGGAGAAAGAAAGAAGCTCAATATATTCGAATGCAACTGAAAGCGACAAAGTACTACCTGCTTATCAGGTTGAAATCAAACAAGGGAAAGCGCAATTTTCAGATCCAATCTTCACTTATAATTTGATGGGAACACATGAGGCAGACGAAAACAGCACTTCTCACCTCGGATTTTACCCTCCATCTCATATTCGGTACCATCGGACCCCCAAGTCTGGGCTTTCTTCCAATACAGAGCTTTTCGTTTGTCCACAATCTGCGGGCAAATGCCGTGTTATCATCTTCAACCCTTTCGAAGGAGGCATGAAAAAGCTTAGAGTAGACGCAACAAAAAGCAAGAATAGATTCGAGTTTTTATCAAAGATTGGACAATATCTTCTCCGCAAAGTTATCCTGAAGAAATACATGGGGGTGGAAAACCACCTCTTGACATCTAGTGTTTTTGATGGAGATAATATATTCTTGGCGCTGCAAGGAGAACGGTTGGCAAAGAATAGATTAGACTATACAGATTATATGGTGCCTAGCTCTGCAGATACACTATCAAAGATTTTTCGTAAGTGGTTAGATCTTGCCGCAGAGGCTACAAGGCGCACGGGATGTAAAGAGGCAGACAATATTGTAGAATCAGCGGTTGGTGTGTCACTAGACGGAAGCTCGCCGTACACAGCACTTCCTCAGCAATCCGGAAGAGAGTTGCTGGATAGATACAACTCCCACACTAGGAGCTGTCCTGTTTGTTCACAGGCGTTGTCGAAGCTTGAGACGAGGAAAAATATTCTGACCTTGGCTCTTCCAACATTCTTTAGTGCGACTGGAGCCTCTTTGATTGCTAGCATATTAGCTGTCAGCGTTTTTGAGAGTGCTGATCTTCCTTCGAAGGTGATAGCGAAAATATCTACCAGGCTGTTTGGTTCTTGTTTGCTCATGTCTGTTTTCTCCGTCTTGCTCAAGTCAAGAACAGAGAAGTCTATTCAAAAGTTTTATTATGTTGAGCACAGTCACCAATAGATTGATGAGGCTTTGTTCTCATTGTTAGTTTGTAAGGTAATACATTAGGATCATAAGTAGGATCAATTCTCTCTCTCTCTCTCTCTCTCTGGCAATGTTTTGTTTGAAGCACATCTCGTTGCCTAATCATTAGAGGAATATCAGCGTTCTCATGCACTATACTGCTCATATTTCATCCGCCTTTACTCTTGCATTACCTCTAATTAAAAGGTGTCTCCAGTTAGTCAGAGCACACAGCTGAGATAAGTATTGTACCTCTAGCCCCGCGCCATCCATTCAAGGACAGAAAAAGGGGCAAGAGACTTAGTAGGGAAGACCTATATTTAAGCACTAAAATTTGACTCGGTACGGGACTGTACGGTTGGAATAGTATGAAATGGGCGCTTAAATTATCGCTTAAAAGTTGGGGTGGGAGCTCCTGAGGCGCTTATTCCCGGCATCATTTTTTCACTTTTGGCTTTTGGTTCACAGATCACAGCACACGACAACATCCATTACAATACACCTTACCAACAGAAACCATGGCAGCCGTAGCACAGCAATACTATGAAGAAGCCGCTCAGAATGAGCAAATGGGAGAGGAAGATGGGGTGAGTCACCAATTTCTGTCATTTAGGTATCCGTGGCCGGTAAAAAATTGCACTTTGATCGTGTTGTTCAGCCCCAGGGCGTTGCCTGCGCTGTCACCCCGAATTATTTTTGTTGCTCGTCATTTTCGGGGGTGGATGGGGGTGACATCATTGGTAATCATCTGACCTCTGCCTGTGGGTCGATGAGTAATTCATCACTTGCACCGGAGGTCGGGATTGGATCCGTTGATGTAAGAGGAGGGGGCATCTTTCCCACCGGTGTTATAGATCGTGACAGAATTCCATGGAAGAGCGGTTGGTCAACAGCTGTCATTGGGGTCGATGCATTTTTCATTATATCATTGGATGATAATTTTTATGATATGCATGAGTTGGAGGAGCATCGGTGCTTGCAATGCCATCATTACACGGCAGGGTTGATGCCGTCTATTTCTGTAATATTCTTCTTTCTAACATCCTCTTCTTTCTTTCCCCAACTAAATTTCTTAGACATACATCGCCTATCAACCTTTGGATGGTCTCCAAGAACATGGAGTAGCAGTCAATGACATCCAGAAATTGAACGATGCCGGTTTCCACACTGTCGAATCTGTCGCCCATGCAACTGTCCGAAAGTTGTCGGAAGTACGTGGCCTCTCTGAAGCCAAAGTTCTGAAGATCAAGGAAATTGTCAAGGGGATGGTTGTGATGGAATTCAAGACTGCTGCGGATGCCCTTGAGGATAGGAAGTCTCTCGTGACTCTTACCACCGGATCCACTGAGTTGGATAAGCTCCTAGAGGGTGGTATTGAAACTGGATCCATTACCGAGGTGTTTGGAGAATTCCGTACGGGAAAGACGCAGCTTTGCCACACTCTCTGTGTTACGTGCCAGATGCCTGTTACGGATGGTGGAGCCGAGGGGAAGGCAATCTATATCGACACTGAGGGTACGTTCCGTCCACAACGTCTCCAAGCCATTGCCGAGAGGTTTGGAATGGACCCCTCTGTTGCACTAGAGAATGTAGCATATGCTCGTGCCCACAACAGTGAGCACCAAACAGAGCTTCTCAAGATGGCCGCTGCCATCATGTCTCAAGACAGGTACGCTTTGATTGTGGTAGATAGTGCAACTGCATTGTATCGTACAGATTACA
>Ga0209652_1003674_pt1 | contig 11143 bp, 7 predicted proteins | sample SaaInl74LU_5_DNA_FD_184641 | JGI IMG/M metagenome (GOLD analysis project Ga0209652, IMG submission 184641) | Marine microbial communities from expanding oxygen minimum zones in the Saanich Inlet - ESP_74LU_5_DNA (SPAdes) (version 2) | ecosystem: Environmental > Aquatic > Marine > Intertidal zone ...
TCAATATCAAGCCTTAACACATTCAGAAAAAGACTTGATGTTTCGTAGGTCTTTTTGATTCACTCTAGGGACGTGGCACAGTTGGCTTTTGAGAAGGTTGCAAACTCAAACTTGGCACTTGACTGGGCGCAGAAGAGAGACTGGGTTGAGAGCTTTTACTTGGTACAGACGATTTGGAAGGGGCTATGCTTGGTAGATGACTGGGAGCGGTTGTAATGCTTGGTTGTGAGCTTTTACTTGGTGGAAAGGAGGCACTTGGAACTTGACTTGGCACAGAGGAGAGACTGGGTTGTGAGCTTTTACTTGGTACATATGATTTCGAAGGGGCTACGCTTGGCAGATGACTGGGAGCGGTTGTAATGCTTGGTTGTGAGCTTTTACTTGGTGCTGATGACTTGGACGGAACTGACGATGGCGCAGAAGACTCAGATGGAGCAGAGGAGGCAGACGGCATAGATGACGGAGCATGTGATACAGTCGGAGCAGGTGATACAGTTGGACCTTGTGACGCCACAGACTTAGAGACCTTGCCAGATTTGGAAGAAGAAGAAGAGGATGAAGAAGGTTCTTTACTTTGTTTTGGTGCTTTGCTTGATTTTGCTCCAGTAAACGCTACTGCTGAATCCTCGTGTTGACGCTTCCTCTTGTATTGAATGCTGTCGAGACGCCTCTGAAGTTGCTTCTCCTTCAATCCTGCAATCTATGAAGCGAGGGAAATCAAAAAATACATGAGCATGAAGATGGTTAGTAAAAAAAGGCAGAAGGATGAAAATGAAATGCTCCTGACAACTTACAAGGTCACGTCTTTCTGCTGCTAAAGAGCTCAATGGGTGGTCTTCTTCATTGTACTTATGTGAATGCATTCCGAGCGGCGACGATGCTGCGTCATCATGGTCATAATTATTTGCTGTCATCATGGCGGCGCGGCGATCGAAAATGGGATTGAATGATTCATCTGCCGAGCAACAAGAGGAGAAGAAGAGAAAGGGCAGCACGACATTGAGGAGTAGCACCTTGGCAACTCGGCTGCTAGAATTGCGCTTCTTCATTATGAGGAGGATAGATGTGCTCTCGCAGTATGTTTTGTATTTGTCTTTTTTTTAAATGAATGACGACGTCCATCACACACAGTCGAATGGATGGAGGACAGGACTTGTGTGTGCACACAGCGCCCATCCACATGCATTTCAAATCAAACACGCACCGCCGAACAAAGACGTGGGAACTCTATACTTATCGTTTTGGGACAGATCGAGCATTTTAAGTCTAACGTAGGAACCAGTAACGCGTTTGGGGGCAGTAGCCAGCTCCTGTCTCATCGATCGTGCCGCTCGCTCGTCAAAACCCGGAAGCCGGAAGCATACTTAACGACAATTTTACCTCTAAGTTAATTATTCTAGGTGTAGCTAGTTCTAGGTACGTACCTAAGAAGAGTAGAAACCTTTTCTCATTGAGGGCTCAGAATCAAGAGAAGAAAGCCTTGAAGAAATGTGGAATATATTTAGTTGTAAACGCGAACGAAGGAAGAATAGGCCTAAGTAATTAGGTAAGGTATTTACCTACCTTCACCTAAGTATATCTATCCTCTGAGGAGGAACCACCCACCAACCCCTGACGTGGTTGATGGTTGATCTGTCTCACGTCTCACCATTGCTTCGCTCAAAAAGCGAACCACCCGCCTCACCCTGGGCGAAAGTTGTTGTTCCTTTGTATTCTCCATGGTAACGACCCAAGGTAGAGATCGGTTCCCCCTTCTTTTCTTCAAGTGTGGGTTAACCCTTCATGTTTGGACGTCGTAACTCACAAGAGACAAATTTTACAAGTCATACTTTGGTGCCACAAATCTATTGTGTTCTGAAGCACTCTAAAAATGTCAATCAGTACCGGTGAGTCAGGAAGTGTATCACTGGTACTCATATCTCGAGAAATCACAAGACAAAAGTTACTTGAGCGGTGCTCAGTTCTCCGGCTTTATTAGTGTGAATGGCCTCTCGCAAATCCTTTTCGTACATTCCTTGAGTCTTGGATTCTGCCTGTAGACGGTATCTCACTGTATCTGCGTGATAAGTAGGTAGCCTCTCCTTCCGTCAGATTCCTCTACCTTTCACACCTCGACACTGACAGTGATATTCGACTCTGACCACCAACTTCCATTAATTTTACCCGCAGTGACCAGCCCAGAAAACACAGATCACAGACACAGACCTACACAGACATCCCAACTGACCTCTTGTGAAGTCAAGACGAGAACTCATCAATCCAAGCAAGGTCCACCCTAGCCCCACACACGTGACTTACACATCAAAGGCTTAAATTCAAAACGACCGTCCATCATGAACACTGAACTCGAGCGCCAACGTCAACTCTTCCTCGCACAAGCACGTGCCCACGTGCAACGCCAACACCTCCAACAAGAACACGAATTATCCGCCATGGCAGCAGCCGAACAACGAGCTGCTACATTAGCCGCCCATCAACAGCAACAGCAGCATGCAGCAGCCTTCGCATCCGCACAATATCAAGCGGCTGCCATGGCCGAACTCGATTTTCTAAGTCAGTTACGTCAAGAAGAGGAGGAGAAGAATAACTTAATGACGTTGATGGAACAGCAACAGCAGCAGCAGCAATTGTTGATGCAGCAGGCGGTTCGTGAGCAGCAGGAACAACGTCAGCTTCGTGAGCAACAGCAGCTGCAGCATCATGCTGCACTCAGTGGCGGTGGCGGCGCCGATGGTGGTTTTGGATATCATAATCAAATGAGCGCTGCCCTTCTCCGCGCCCATCATCATGGTATGAATAATCCCTCTGCCGCCGGTGCATCATCTTCCCCACCCCAATCATCCCCGGGTGTCGATGCCGCCAATACCCTCCGCGCCGAAACTATGGAACACATTATTGCCCTTCAAGAAGCACATCAACATCGTCAGGCTGCTGCCCAACAGCAGCAGCAGCAGCAGCGTTTGATTGGGTATAATGAATTGGAACAATTGCAAGAATTGGAACAATTGCGTCAACTTGAGGTCATGATGCAGCATCAAGAACAGCAGCAACATTATCAACAACTTCAGCAACAACAACAGCTCCAACAGCAGCAACAACAATACATGCAGCAGCAGGGTGGAAACGGCATCATTACAGGCAACGGAGGAGGTGGAGGAGGTCTCTTTCCAACATCCTCATCAACTACCCCCCACAACATCCACCTCTCTTCTTCCACCACCCCTCAACGCCAACAACGTCAAAGAGAAGTAGTTGAAAATCAAACCCTCCGTGCACAACTTCAACGTCGTATACTGGAAGAAGAAATATTGGGGGCTCGTTCGGCCCTTTCTGCGTATAATAATGGTGGTACTACTGCTACTACTGCTACTGCTGTGGATCGAACTACTTCAAGTGAGGGTGGATTAGGAGGAGGAGGTGGAGGGGGTAATACTAGTAGTGGACAACAACAACAGCAGCAGCAGCAACGAACAAGTAGCAATGATGTACATCGATTGCAAAATATTCTATTGCAGCAGGAGTTACAGTCACATCAATTGCCGACTTATTTGTCGTTTGGGGATAGTACTCCTTCTGCGGCTCTTAGTACTAGTGGTGGAGGTGGTGGTGGACTTGGTATTACAGCAGTCAACAATGCGAGTAGTAGTAGTGGTGGACTTATTGATAATGTAAGACTTGGTGGTGGCAGACTTGGAATGGAATTTTCATCACAGTTACGAAATGCTGCAGCTGCAACTAATAGTATATCTGCGGTTGCAGCTGCTCAAGAAGCTGCAGCGGTGGCGGCTACGAGTAGTATACGGAATGAACAGTTGTTGAATCATACGACTACTGCTGCTGCTGTATTGCAACAGCAGCAACTTCCAGAGAATCACATGTCTTCTTCCGTGGGAGTATCATCGACACCACCCACCATGCCAAGCAGCAATGGGGATGTTACTACCAGCAACAACTTTTCACACGATGAGACAATCATTTCGAAATTTCTCACCGTGGTAATGTCACATGTACCAGAGGTTACTCCCTATCTCATTGAATTGATCCCAGATGTCATGGCAGGGTTGGCTGCTTCCTCCAACAATACTGCCACTGAAGAAGACAATCAGAAATCAACACAAGAGCAGCAAGAACGCATGGAAGCATCCGCCAACAAATTCCCAACAGTTGTAGATGCCACCTTGAACGAATTGAAGAATTTGCAACGCAATGCTTGCTTAATGGAATTGGAAGATTTGTATGGTAGAGTGACAAATTGCATTATTGCGATTGAACCGTATACACTCAAGTTTGGTAGTGGAGGAGGATTGGGTGGTGATGATGTTGCCAATGCTGCTGCTGGATTTTCTCAGGCTCAGGCAATCTTGATGCAAAGTAGGATCAACAACAACAATCAAGTAGTAGTAGGGTATGGTGATACCACCACGGAAGAGATGGACGAGGAGGAACTACCCAGTCAACATTCGATTTTGATGGCATTGGCAAAGAATCGACACAACCAAGGTAATAACAACAGCAATAACAACAACAAGGGTGGTGTGAAAAAGGCAGCAGCAGCACCAAAGCAACGAAAGAAAAGTCGTCTACCCAAGAAAAAGGCTCCTCCATCCGAAGACACAATGAGTATTATGGAGTTGTATCGAATGGAGAAGAAGATGAAACGAAAGTTGGCGAGGAGGAAGGCAAAGGAGGAGGAGAAACTGCGTCGGCAAGAGGAAGAGAAGGAAAAGGAGGCTACTGCTGCGTCTACTACGATTGTGATCAAGCATAACTTGTTATCGTCGCCTTACAAGATTGCCAAGGAGGAGGAAGTGGAGGATGTCAAAATGGAAGATAATAATGAAGTAAAAGAAGGTCAACAACAAGACAAGGAAGAAGGTAACGTTGCTGACGCTACTGCAGAAGAAGCTACATCCGAAAAGGCGGAAAAGGTATCCCTCAGTGATGAGGAACCAAATGAAGAAGAAAAAGCGTCATCGTCGGGCAATGGTGCTACCTCCGTTGAATGGAAGGTATCCTTCACCACGAATAACAGTGACAAGAAGGGAGACGACGACGAGGTTGCTACCGCTGTCAATGCAGCTGCTGTTCCTCCTACTAGTCCTCAGAAAAGTGTTGAAAAGTCGCAAGGAATTGAACAAAACGAAGACAAGAGTATACGGTTACAAGATGGAACTTTATTGTTTCAACCTTCCTCTCCTCTTGCGTCTTCTGTAGTATCAGCATCGAGGAATGATTCATCATCTAAAGGCAGTGTTAAGCCTGCGTCTCCTACTTTTCCGGTGGCTGTTGCTGCGGCTACGGTGAAGGATGATGCCTCTCATGAAAGTCGTAAGTCCAAGTCTTCTCCGCCCGGTACTGCTCCTGATGCTAGCAATGATGGCGCAGAGTCAAAGATTAGTAGTATGACAAATCAAGACAATGATCGTTCGTCAGTATGCGCTGTGGAGGGTGAGAAGTCGAGTAGTGACAACAATATTGCCGACGGGGATGATACAAGAAATCAGTCGGAAAAGGTGTCTCCAGAAGACAATGATGGAGAAAATGATGGCAGCAGCATGGATGTTGATGCCGACAATGACGACAATAGAGCAGATGTTGCAAATGTCTTGTTAGGTTTGATGGGGAGATGAGGTATGGTAGATCTTGTCCTTTTGTAATTGATGGTGGACAAGAAATAAGTAATAACATCATTTTAGTGATATTTTAGACAAGAGGATCAAGACTCGATGAATACAGCGGGACAACCAAGTCTACCAGTGAAGGAGATGATGACAAATGATAGTGACTTGCCGCGAATGGATGAGTTCTATCATGAGCCACATTCAACGATGAAGTGACAGTCAATTTCGATCTACCCAAATTCAGCACAGATAGAGCACTATTGGAATGATTGTTGAGGCTGAAGGGGAATCACTCACAATGATTTCATATCGAACACGGAAAGAACCTTATCATGCAGTGTGATTATGTAATAGAGCTAATGTAATATGAATTACTCACTGTCGAGCGATTGTTGCCCGTAAGGAGTAAATCTTAGAGGAAGAGTATCTCCATTTCCATCGACCGACAAACTCATGGTCAGGACAGGCGCGGCGAGCAACGAAGATGAAGAGAAGGAGGCTCCACCACCAGGGGCCGCGTTGATTTGATTTGCCGAATTGCACACCCGTGAAGATGAAGATGCAAAACGGCTTTCATGGAGAAAATACAACAATTCAATTTGCAGCTGTTCGTACCACATACTTGCTGTATGTATGGTAGTTTCATTTTCTCTTCCTTCAAGCGGGAATTAAAAAAAGTCCAAAATCATCGAAAGAGACCTTCATCTCGCTCATAAAGAAACGGCCTCTTCTTTTAGCACTCACCATGACGAACAAATGGATGACTAGCGGAGCATCGCGGCTCAAAGCCAACCTCAACCGTTCCTTTGGTGCACGAAGAAATCAAAAGCAAAAGGCAGCAGCGAGTGCGACGTCCCATACCAGTTTCGTCGTGGCAGCAACGGCAAAAACAAGCGCCGTCGCATCATCTTCCTCTTCCTCGCTGTCAAGAAAAAAGAACCATGGCAAAGGTAAGTTGTCGTAAGTTTAGGGTTAACTGGAGCGAGGGGGTTAACCGATTTGTCCGCTCGCTCCACTCAATGCGAAATATCTTGCTACATACTAGTAGATAAATAGCGGCGGATCGAGCGGGTACTGGTAGCGTTATTCAACTATTAGCTTCAACCAATCTCCGTCCCTAGAGAAACCTGTCGGCGTGGCGGCACACGATTCCCGATTCGCTTAATAGGCCGTGTCCCAAGAGATACTCCTGCAAATGTCACGTGGCGGCACGACTCTCAACGAAATTAGGGTTATTGTACTTCGATAGCTTGAAGCAGCCCACACGTTGAGCCGGGTTCGCCCCGAGACGGTTCGCACCAATACCACTTCGCAAGAGACAATTAGAATCTTATTTTACTGAGCTCCGGCGCTTCAAAACCGTGCGAGCGTGAACCCCCTCGAAAGTAACTGTTTGGCCTAAGTATTTCTGTCACAAAAGCCTAACATTTTATGATCTTCTCAAACCGCGATCTACAGGACGAAAAACACCATCAACGAGGAGGGTCTTGAAACCAAAACTTTCAAAACTGCCCGTGGAACACCTGAACACAACAACTACTAGCATGACGGCTCTGGTAGGAGGATATGAGGACATGATGAACGGCCGGGAGCAGCAGCAGCAGCAGCAACAGCGTCATCCAAACGCACAGCCGGATCGTCTTCCACGCGCAACAGCTGCTGCTGGACTTGCTGGAGGAGACAATCCGCCGTCGGGGCCTCCATCCAACTTCTTCTCACACAGCTACAATAACCGCTTACCTTCTCAGCAGCAGCAGCGGTTGCACCGTGGTGGTATGCCGGCCTACAATTACATGCCGGCGGTATCCGATTTGCACCATAACATTACCGGTGCACACCATAACCGTGAAGAGGAACAACTGATGCAAATGCGTAGGATGAGGGGAGGAGACCACCTTGGCACCGCCGCAGCTGCTGCGTTGGCTCATAGGAGAATGATTCTTCCCATGGCTATGTCTATGGGCAGTGGACCACGTCTCCCTCCTCGCGGCCCAATCATCGTGGGAGGAGTAGGCACCTCCAAAGAGGATGGCAACGATGATGACACCGCCTTCCGCACAGAATCAATTGAACACATTATCGCCCTTCAAGAAGCACAGGCACGTCGTGACCATGAGTTAGAGCAATTGCGTCAATTGGAATTCATCCAGGCTGTAAATCAACGTAGGATTGAGGAGGAAATGATGTTGGCAGAGCAACAGCGTCATTTGCGTAGTCGGCAGATGTATTATCCACCTACACATGGAGCAGCAGAAAGAAGAGGAAGTATTGGGGATGAGCTTCTCATGAATCGACAGGCTAGATTATCACAGCTTCAGTTCATGTCAACAAATGAACTGCTGGCTCGGGCGGTAGGTTCAAACAACTCTGGGGATGGATCTTCTATGTCTCAACTACTAGGACAAGGAGGATTCCAACGAGGCATTAGTAATGGTACCGGTAGCTCAGGAGGAGTGATGAAACCGCCACAGCTGGCAGATGCTTCGTTGGCTGTTCCTGTTGTGCATAACTTTGGTCATCCTCCCCAATACTACAAGCCACCTTCGAGGTCGAATACAGGAGGGCAGACTACTGCTGCTGCTCCTCCTCCTACGTTGAGATATTGGAATAATGGAGTCGAAGTAGATATTCGTGGTGCACCATTGACATCATCACCTCTCAATAGGCTCAATAGCAGCACTTCTGCTACGTCTACAGCTGCCACAAGAACGTCTGCCACCACCTCAAGTTCTTCACGTCCAGATGACAAAATGACTTCTAATATCATCTCTCAATTCTCCACACACGTCATGGAATGTATACCCGAAATCAAATCGGCCTTATCCAACCTCTTATCGGAAGTCATGCTGGTGAAAGGATTCCCATCTGATCCACTCATTGTTCACTCCAAATTCCCTGGATTTGTCGGATCTGCATTGATTGAATTGAAATCATTGGGAGAACGCTCCAAAGATAAGAAGGAGTTGTATGAGCGTGTCACGAAGTGCGTTTCTGCGATTGAACCATATGAGAAGGTGGCTGAGTTGGGTGAGCCGAGTAGTGTTCACGCACAGATTCGTGCTATTGTCGAGGAAGGGACGGGACGTGCATCAAATCTAATCTCGGGTGATCCGAGCGAGAGACGTGCCAAGGACAAGGAGAAGAGGAAGAAGATGGAAATGAGGAGGAAGGGCAGCGATGGCAAGGGAGAGGACTTGAGACTTTCGAAGAAGTCCAAGAGGAGAAGGAGAGACTCTTCACAATCTAACTCGGACACCATTGATATCTTGGGGATGTACTTGAACCACAAGTCCAAAGTGGAAGAGGAAGTCGAGGCGAATGACTCAGAGCCGGCTGTGACGTCTTCTACGAAAGAATCGAGTGGAACTTCTATTCCCGTCAAGAGCGATGATGACGGAACTTCGAATGTAAAGCAAGTCGAAAGGAAGAAAGCGTCGCCAAAGGTATCAAACTCATCACCATCTGATACGACAACTCAACCAAAGGAAAAGGGTGCCTCCCAGCCTACTGCGAAGAAAAATGACAGTTCAGATCCTTCAGATGCCAACTCCAAGCACCCTCAAGCCAAGTCCAAGTCAAGTGTCGAGCAAGGTCCTCACAGCAATCTCCTTCGTCAGATTTTCGGCAAGAATAGTGGTGAAGATTCTGGTGACTCTAATAGCACTTCGGCCAAAATTAACGCTGTCGGAGTAGCTACTTCCAAACAAGCTGCAGCAGATCAGAAGAGAGATGATAACACTGTCAAATCTGGTCATACTCATACATCTGTAGCCAATATGTTGTTGGGATTGGGCAAGTAGAAACATTTTAGGAGCTGTTGAAGGTGCTATATCATGATCATTCGCACAGAAGCAGCGAAACGAAGATATGATTTCAGAAGAGCTCTCTCCTATCTTTTCCTGAAAACGGAACGGAGAGAGTGCCTTATGTTATTGTGTAATATATAAAGTCTCGTTACGATGTTCTACTCTCTTGGTACTGTACTTTTCATTAATAGACATTATTAATCTTCTTTCTTCGTGTTCGTTCATTTTCTCTGCGTTCTGAGTTTGTTCCATAGCATACCATGTGGTAGCCCCAAACAATCTTCTTAGCTCACACAATCTCCATCACATCATGTCATAAGTCCCAAACACTCTTTTGCTTCTCCCCAAATACCTTTCTCACACTATCCTCCACAGCAGAACTATATTCCGGAATGGCTGCATACAATTCATCCACAATCGACCAGGCATAGATACTTTCAGGAGCAGAGAGGCCATATTTCTGATCTGTCTGACGTGCATAGGTGAGTGCGGACTGGAGAAGTTTCTGACGTTGTCTTACACTCAATTCATTGGTGGTAGCTGCGATTGTGGCAGCGTATGAAGAGACAGATGATGGAGCTGCCACGGCTGGGGTGCTCGTGGTAGTGATGCTCTCGCTGCTGCTTCGAGGTATGCGAACGTGATTGTTGTTGTTCATCGTGGTCCATGCGTCACAGCCGCCGATGAGATTCGCGCAGATGAGGAGCAAGACACATGCTGTAGCAGTGATAAAGGCTGCGATGCTGTTTCTTGAGGCGACCATAACTGCAACACGACGATTGAAAGGATACGAGAGTATGATGGTGAGAGACAACACTTTCAAAGAACACAACACAAGATATGACGACGCACCTTGTAAAGTTGATACTGCTTCCGTCTGAATAATATTATGAGCAATGCCCGTAGCGTTGAGTCCTGTCGTTGACTGTTTATTGGCGAGATGTTGCTAATACTCCACCTACTCTTATGATTCAAAATGCATTCAACACAACGAGAGATTCCAGATGCCTTTTGCTTCCTGGTCCAATAACCTTTTCAGCGTGTATGTGGCGGCAAATCTTTGGCCAAATGTTTTGCAACTCCGAATCGAAACTGCAACCACTAAAGCCCACGTTTTCAGCTGCTCACTGCTAACAATAGACAAAGGGCTACATACTTTTTGTGAGGCCTCTACTAAAAAGCCCTTAAACAAAATTTGGGGGCTTCTCATCGCATCGACACACGCAACGACGCGCAAAATCTGATGTCTCGCGGCAAAAAATCTTCATCACCGTTCACGAAAAGGGCGTCAAAAAGGCAACTTTGTGCAGCAGGTTTACCGCCTACTCATCCTGGTAAAGCATCCTATCAACAAAGCAGATAGTAGCTTACCATCATGTCATCGCCATCGGTGCCACCGTCGGAAGGAGATGAAGTAGCTCAAGCGGCTGAGAACCCAGTCATAACGTCGCGAAGCCTAATGGTGGGTTCTTCACCAATCAGCCCCGGAAACAGCAGTAGCGGCAGCCTTGATGTCAGCAATAGAAGCAACGCATCCACAGTAAGACAATCGGCTGCATCAGCACCACAATCAAATCCTTACCATATCGAAGATCTAGTTCCCGTTTCCGTGGCCGACTGCTCAAGTTGTCTTCGTCCGTGGAATTACTCACACACCTGGTCTCACAACTGTGGCTGGTGCTAGACGTACTTTGCTCCAAGGTCTTGATGAATTGG
>Ga0209652_1003675_pt1 | contig 11141 bp, 10 predicted proteins | sample SaaInl74LU_5_DNA_FD_184641 | JGI IMG/M metagenome (GOLD analysis project Ga0209652, IMG submission 184641) | Marine microbial communities from expanding oxygen minimum zones in the Saanich Inlet - ESP_74LU_5_DNA (SPAdes) (version 2) | ecosystem: Environmental > Aquatic > Marine > Intertidal zone...
AACATCATCGCAATCGCATGTTCGGCGGTTGTGGTCATGTTGCCGAAAGGGGTGTTCATCACGATGATGCCCTTTTTCGACGCGGCGTCTTTGTCGATGTTGTCTGTGCCAATTCCTGCACGGCCAATGACCTTCAGACTGTCAGCCGCGTTGATGATTTTCTCAGTCGCTTTGGTGGCAGAGCGAATGGCCAAACCGTCATATTTTGGAATGGCGGCCAGCAGGGCTTCTTTGTCTTTGCCGAGGTCGGGCATGAAGTCCACATCAATGCCGCGATCACGGAAAATTTGAACTGCTGCTTCTGAAAGTTTGTCGGAAATAAGTACTTTAGGGGCCATGGTGCATGTCCTTTTGAATAAATGCCCCCGATGCGTTTGCGCGATCTGATGGGGCTGAATTTTGAGAGTGGGGAGGGCGCGAGGCGTTTGCCTCGCGGTATCAATTAAGCGTCAAGCTCGGCGTGGAACGCCCAGTGTAGCCACGGCAACATTGCTTCAATGTCCGAGGTTTCAACCGTGCCGCCACACCAGATGCGCAGTCCGGCCGGTGCATCGCGGTAGGCACCCACATCAAGGGCAACACCTTCTGCTTCCAGCCGTTTCGCGACCGCTTTCGCAAAGGCGGCACCATCTGTGATGCGTGGATCTGTGAACTTTAGACACACAGACGTGACCGAGCGCGTTGTGGGATCAACGGCCAGATTGTCGATCCAATCGTTGTTGTCGCAGAAATCCCAAATCGCCTGCGCGTTTGCTTGTGCGCGTGCCTTGAGGCCAGTGAGGCCGCCAACAGATTTGGCCCACTCAAGAGCGAACAGATAGTCTTCGACGCACAGCATTGAGGGTGTGTTGATCGTCGCACCAGAGAAAATACCATCGATTAATTTACCACCTTTGGTCAGGCGGAAAATCTTTGGCAACGGCCATGGTGGCGTGTAGCTTTCAAGGCGCTCAACCGCGCGTGGGCTAAGGATCAAAATGCCGTGTGCCGCTTCGCCGCCCAGAACTTTTTGCCAAGAGAACGTCGTTACATCCAGTTTATCCCACGGCAAAGACATCGCAAACGCTGCCGATGTGGCGTCGCACAAGGTAAGACCCGCGCGGTCAGACGGGATCGCATGGCCGTTCGCCATACGAACACCGGACGTAGTGCCGTTCCACGTAAAGCAGACATCATTATCATAATTCAGAGAGGCCATGTCCACGATTTCGCCGTACTCGGCGGTGTGAACGGTGTGTTCGATTTTCAGCTGTTTGACAGCGTCAGTAACCCAGCCCGCGCCAAAGCTTTCCCACGCAACCATCTCGGCAGGACGCTCACCAAGCAGTGACCACATGGCCATTTCATAAGCACCCGTGTCAGACGCGGGAACAATGCCAATTTTGTAATCAGCAGGAATATCAAGGATTTCACGTGTGGTCTCGATTGCTGCCTTCAGCTTGTCTTTGCCAACAGCTGCGCGGTGCGAGCGGCCCAGAGGCGCGTCACGAAGTGCATCAAGTGTCCAAGTGGGGGGTTTTGCGCATGGTCCGGATGAGAATCGCGGATTAAGCGGCTTTGTCGCCGGTTTCGTCGTCGTCATAATATCTATCCTTACAGATAAGTGCCCTTCGTTGGGGAAGGGTGTCCCACCGCCGGACATACGGGTGCTGCACCTGCGAAACAACTCCGAAAATGGTCCTGTGGCGGCAGGTCGCACACTTTTTGCGACTTATTTTGAGCGGATTGGAAACTTTTGCTGAAAAATCGCCGCTTTGCGGGGGCGCAAACAGGCCAGAGGGGTTGTGGCTTTGCGGGTGCTGGTGTGAATAGGAGCAAAGGAGACCCGCCATGTATATTGCTTCGCTTATTGGCCCCCGTTTGGATGCAGCTTTGGTTGATGCGTTGCGTATGGCGTGGGGTGGCCAAGAACCGGTTCATCTTTGCCCGGGCGAGGCCGCGGAGTTTGCCATCGCAGATACCCCTTCCAATTTGTGGGACGTGTGGGCTGATCTTCAGCGTGAGCATGTTGATCTGGTCGTACAGCCTGCCTTTGGTCGTAAAAAAGCGATGCTTTTGGCTGACATGGACAGCACTATGATTCGCCAAGAATGCATTGATGAGCTGGCTGATGAGGCGGGTTTTGGGGAACGCGTTGCCGCGATCACAACGCGCGCCATGAACGGTGAGTTGGACTTTGAGGAAGCAATTATCGAACGGGTCGGCTTGCTTAAGGGATTGCCCGAAGCAGTTATTCAAAAAGTGCTGGATACGCGTATTGAGATGATGCCCGGTGGGGCCACTTTGCTTGCTACGATGCGGGCAAATGGCGGTTACGCTGCGCTTGTTTCGGGTGGCTTCACGGCGTTCACAGAGGCCGTTGCCGCACAGCTTGGTTTTGATGAAAATCGCGCCAACACACTTTGCGCCGAAGCTGGCGTTCTGACGGGTGAGGTTGGCCGTCCAATTCTGGGACAACAAGCCAAAGTAGATGCACTGGAACAAATCACGGCACGCCTTGGGATTGAGGCTGACGACGTGATTGCCGTTGGTGATGGCGCCAATGATCTGGGCATGCTGTCGCGCGCAGGAACTGGTGTTGCGCTTCATGCCAAACCATCAGTTGCTGAGCAGTGCAGTGTGCGCGTCAACCACGGTGATTTGACTGCGTTGCTCTATCTTCAGGGATATTCGAGAGACCAGTTTGTTTGAGGTCGGCCCGGAGCTTCTTGTGCTTTTGCTGGCGGTCGCTTTTATTGCGGGCTTTGTCGACAGCATCGCGGGAGGCGGCGGCCTGATTACGTTGCCAGTGTTGTTGCTGGCGGGGGCAACCCCGCTTCAGGCGCTAAGCACCAACAAAGTTCAGGGGTGTTTCGGCTCGGCCACGGCTGCGATCAGTTATGCGCACGCGGGATTGGTCAATTGGCGTAGCCAGTTTCGGTGGGCGGTGCTTGCGTTTGGTGCCTCATTGATAGGCGCTTTCGTTGCAAGCGCGCTGCCTATTGGGTTGATCCGCGGCATCTTGCCGGTGGTTTTGATTGGGGTCGCACTGTTCTTTGCTTTTAAGCCTGACCTTGGAAACCTAGACCGCAAAGCGCGGCTGGCGCCGGTGGTGTTTGGGCTGATCTGTGTGCCAATCGTTGGGTTCTATGACGGTGTTTTGGGGCCGGGTGCGGGTTCCTTTTATATGCTGGCGTTCGTCATGTTTGCGGGGTTCGGGGTGCTGAAGGCGACGGCGCACACGAAACTTCTCAATTTTGCCAGTAACATCGGTGGACTGGTGATGTTTGCGTTGGTAGCTGACATCTGGTGGGCCACGGGCCTTGCCATGGGTGTCGCGCAAATTGGTGGTGCAAGTGTGGGTGCGCGATTTGCAATGCGTGCCGGAGCGCGTGTCATCAAGGGTTTGGTGGTTGTGACTTCCGTGGCGTTGGCGCTGCGGTTAATGTGGGAATGGATCTGAGGAGTGCTGAGATGAAGCCTGTAGTTTTGTGTATTTTGGACGGTTGGGGACTGCGTGAGGAAGCGGATTTCAACGCGCCAAAACTCGCCCGTACGCCAAACTTTGATCGCATAATGCAGGGCCCTTCTGCGCAGCTTTTGACACACGGAAATGACGCCGGTCTGCCAACAGGTCAGATGGGTAATTCCGAGGTTGGTCACACAAACATTGGTGCGGGCCGCGTCGTCGCGATGGATTTGGGGCAAATTGATCTGGCGATTGAGGATGGCTCGTTCTTTGAAAATGCCCAGTTGCAGACGTTTATTTCGACACTTCAACAAAGCGGGGGCACTGCGCATTTGATGGGTGTTGTCAGTGACGGTGGTGTGCATGGACACTTGTTGCACATTGCGGCGGCGGCAAAAGCCGTCTGCGACGCAGGGGTGCCGTGCGTGGTGCACGCCATTACAGATGGGCGCGATGTTGCGCCAAAATCCGCAAATCACTTTATGGCCGAATTGGCAGCAGCCTTACCACAGCAGGCCCGTATCGTGAGCGTTACAGGTCGCTACTTTGCGATGGACCGCGACAACCGTTGGGAACGCGTCAGCACTGCATATAACGCGATGATCCGTGCCAAAGGTAATGCCGCCCAAGCCGCAGATGATGTCGTGCAAGGGGGCTATGCGCAGGACATCACTGATGAGTTTTTGCCCGCCAGCGTCCTTGACGGTTACGAGGGTGCCAAAGATGGTGACGGCTTTTTCTGTCTGAATTTCCGTGCTGATCGTGCGCGCGAGATTATGGCCGCTATCGCTGTACCCGCGTTCGATGGCTTTGATCGCGGGACCCCCGTTAAATGGGCTGCTGTCTTGGGTATGGTCAGCTATTCTGATGCGCATTCACGCTATATGTCGGTGGCCTATCCCAAGCAAAAAATCATCAACACTCTGGGCGCTTGGGTAGCCAAGCAAGGCAAGCGCCAATTCCGTCTGGCCGAGACAGAAAAATACCCACATGTGACGTTCTTTTTGAACGGAGGCCAAGAAGAACCAGAGGTTGGCGAAGATCGCTATATGGCGCCGTCGCCCAAAGTCGCCACTTATGATTTGCAGCCTGAAATGTCGTGCAACGAAGTGACAGAAAAGTTCGTTGAGGCGATTGGCGCGGGGTATGATTTGATCGTCACCAACTATGCCAACCCTGACATGGTTGGACACACGGGTGATTTGGACGCTGCCATTGCTGCGTGCGAAGCTGTTGATGCAGGTTTGGGGCGGGTTCTGTCAGCGCTTGAAGCCGCCGGTGGTGTGATGATTCTGACCGCAGATCATGGCAACTGTGAGGTCATGTGGGACGCTGAAACGAACGGGCCGCACACTGCGCATACGTTGAATCCAGTGCCTGTGGCGTTGGTTGGGCATGACGCAGAACTGCGCAACGGTCGCTTGGCTGATTTGGCGCCAAGCCTTCTCAAATTGATGGGCCTACCCAAGCCCGACGAGATGACCGGAGACGCGCTCTTTTGATCCGAACGGCCTTCATATGTCTTTTGTTGGTCAGTACATTTTTTGCGCCGCAGGTTTCATTGGCGCAAAACGCTGGCATGACCGCGCAAGAAGCGGCAGACGCGGCCGCTAACGAATTGATCCGTGCGTCAATCGCGCTTGAGAATGCCGAAAGCGCGCCAGATCGGATCACCGCGTTGACCGAAGTTGTTGATGCCTATGAAGCGGGCCTGAGTGCGCTGCGTTCAGAGGTGCGGCGCGCGGCCCTTCGTGAACAGGTGCTGTCCCGTGAGCTGTCAGAGAAATCTGCGGAAATTTCGGGACTGTTGGCGGTGATGCAGACAGTTGGCCAAGCGCGCGGCCCACAAGTAACGCTTCATCCCAACGGAGCATTAGGCACAGCGCGGGCGGGCATGATGGTGGGTGCTGTGGTGCCTGCACTTCAATCGCAAGCTGGATCGCTTTCGGCGCAACTGACCGAATTACAGATTGTCAGGTCCTTACAGGATGCGGCGCGTGAAGATTTGCTGGCGGGGCTGGACGGGGTGCAAACCGCACGCACAGAACTAAGCGAGGCAATTTCACGCCGCACAGATCGGCCCAGACGGTTTTCCGAAGACCCCGTGCGCATGGCGTTGTTGCTGGATGCCAGTGAAACGCTGGCGGCTTTTGCCTCGGGGCTTGCTAACCGTGGTGCTGCAGAAATTGATGCAATCACACCTCTGAAAGGTAAGCTTTCGTTGCCGGTAGATGGTGCTGTCTTGCGCCGTTTTGGTCAGCCCGATGCGGCAGGCATCGTACGGCCCGGCTGGATCATGGCGACTGCACCGCAGGCGCGGGTTACAACGCCAATGGCGGCGACTGTGCGGTATCTCGGCCCGTTTTTGGACTATGGCAATGTCATCATTCTTGAGCCGGCAACGGATGTTTTGGTTGTTTTGGCAGGGATGAAACGGGTTTTCGGCTCTGTCGGGCAGGTTCTTGAGGCCGGTGATGTTGTCGGGCTGATGGGCGGATCTGACGTAATTTTGAGCGAAACGACGCAGGTGGGTGGCGCATCACGCTCAGAAACGCTCTATATAGAATTAAGAGAAAACGATACGCCGGTGGATCCCGCCGAGTGGTTTGCACAGTAAAAATAAGCTGGGCCGTGCCGTAGCACCATGTTGGCCCCAGAGAGGAATGTGATGAAGAAACTTGTGATGGCTGCCGCCGTTGGCACTCTTTCGAGCGTTATTTTGACAACCCAAGTTGCCGCACCGTTGTTGGCGCAGGACACCCAATCCTCCGGCAATGTGTATCAACAACTTGATCTGTTCGGTGACATTTTTGAGCGCATCCGTAGCCAATATGTTGAGGAAGTAGACGAGGGTGAGTTGATTGAAGCGGCGATTAACGGCATGCTTACGTCGCTTGATCCGCACTCAAGTTATTTGCCACCTGCGGACGCAGAAGCGATGCAGGTTCAAACCCGTGGCGAGTTTGGTGGCTTGGGCATTGAAGTGACCCAAGAAGAGGGTTTCGTGAAAGTTGTGGCGCCCATGGACGGAACGCCTGCGGATGAAGCGGGCATTCTTGCGGGTGACTTCATCACCCACGTGGACGGTGAAGGTCTTCTTGGCTTGGGCCTTGATGAAGCTGTTGAAATGATGCGCGGCTTGGTTGGCACGGACATTGTCCTGACGGTCGTGCGCGAAGATATTGACGAGCCGTTTGATGTCACAATCACGCGCGATGTGATCAAGCTAACGGCTGTGCGTGCCCGTACTGAAGGTGACACTGTTGTGTTGCGCGTCAGCACGTTCAACGATCAGACCTATCCAAACCTGAAAGATGGCCTGGAAGAGGAAATCGAGAAAGCTGGTGGTCTTGATGATATCAACGGTGTTATACTTGATTTGCGCAACAACCCCGGCGGGCTTTTGACCCAATCGATCCGGGTCTCAGACGCATTTCTGGAGAAGGGCGAGATCGTATCTACTCGTGGCCGTGAGGCAAATCAGGGCGAGCGTTTCAATGCCACACCAGGTGACTTGATTGACGGAAAGCCGCTGGTGGTTTTGATCAACGGTGGTTCTGCGTCTGCGTCTGAAATTGTTGCGGGTGCGCTTCAGGATCATCGCCGTGCAATTGTGATTGGGACGAAAAGCTTTGGTAAAGGCTCGGTTCAAACTGTCATGCGGATGCGTGGCGATGGTGCGATCCGCCTGACGACTGCGCGGTACTACACGCCTTCGGGCCGCTCTATTCAGTCGCTTGGGGTGTCACCCGATATCATTGTTGAACAGCCCCGCTTAGATCCCACGGACGCGGAAGATACGGATGCACCCGCGCGTGCGTCACGTTCCGAGGCAGACTTGCGCGGTTCACTTAACAACGACAGCTTGACCGAGGATGAGATTGAACAGATTGAAGCAGACCGCGAGCGTGCGCGTGCAGCCGCAGAACTTCGCACGGAAGATTATCAACTGGCCTATGCGATTGATATTCTCAAAGGGCTTAGTGCCCTTGGCCCGCAGGAGTAAGCAACCGTGACACCTGATGAAATTGCGGCGCTGCCGTATCGTCCTAACGTTGGCATTATGCTGGCAAACAAAGACGGCCATGTGTTTATGGCACAACGTTTGGACCGGTTTTCAGATGCGTGGCAAATGCCGCAGGGTGGCATAGACGAGGGTGAAGATGCCCAAGTCGCCGCACTGCGCGAGCTTGAAGAAGAGACTGGTGTGCCTGCGTCTGCCGTAACAGTTGAGGCCGAAACGGATGGGTGGATTCCGTATGATCTACCCCATGATTTGGTGCCGCAATTATGGAAAGGGCGCTATCGCGGCCAAGAACAGAAGTGGTTCCTTTTGCGGTTCCATGGGGATGACGCGTTGATCAACATCGCCACTGAAGAGCCTGAGTTCTCAACGTGGAAATGGATGCCTGCATCGCAGATTGTCGATGCGATTGTGCCGTTTAAGCGCGGTGTTTACGAGGCCGTTTTGGCAGAGTTTCAGCATAGACTATGAGCGTTTTTCGCGGCGCGCTATTGGCGGTGATGCTTTGCACGGCGGGACAAGCGCAGGCGCTGAGTTGTTTGCGCGCAGATGTTGCTACTACTTATTTGAAAGCCGCAAATTCAGATAGGCAATACATGGTGGTTTTGGGGCGTTTTCTTTTTGATGAGAGTGCGTTGAAAACCGCCGCAGAAGATATGAAGCAGTCACGCCAAGCGCGACAAACGCCAGCGCGATTTAGTGGCCATTATCTGACGAAGACTGGCTTTGTCGCGCCTTGGAGCAGCACGATTGGCCTGCAGGTGGATTGTGCGGCTTCATGGTGTGGAGGCCTGCAAAGCGGTGTGCAAACCCTCGCATTTGTGCAAACCAACGGGGCGGATCACACACTGCATCTTTCGCCGTGTGGTGACACAACATTCGTCAATCCGCATGCAGGCGATATCGGCAGTGTCGTTGCGTGTCACAAGGGCCGCCAGTGTGGATCGAGCACGACACGCTAAATGCGCTGGCAAAAGCTACCAAGTCCTACTACGAATTTATGTATGATTAACCAACGTATTGATACCCGTGCGATCGGACTTGATGTCGGCCTGAAATTTATGTCATGGCTGACGGGCGCTGAAAATCTTCACTACGGACTATGGACCGGTCTTGAGGTGAATGCCGCCAACCTTGGTGCTGCTCAGGCTGCCTATACCGATAAACTTTTCAAGCTTTTGCCGCCTGCACCGGCGCGTATTTTGGATATCGGGGGCGGGGCCGGTGAGACGGCGCGTAAGCTGATCGATCTTGGCTATGATGTTGATATTGTCGTGCCGTCAGAATTTTTGGCAACGCGCTGCCGCGAGAACGCGCCTGCTGCCCGTGTGCATTTGATGAAGTTCGAAGATTTCGAAACGGCTGATCGTTTTGATGTATGTCTGTTCTCTGAAAGCTTTCAATATATTACTGTCGATCAAAGTTTGCCGAAAGCGAATACCTTGTTGCGGAAAGGCGGCGTGATTGTCATCGCTGATTGCTTCCGCTCGGAAAACTTTGTCCGTGAGGATTTGAACCATAAAGTTGGCGGGGGGCACGCGCTTCAGCTCTTCCAAGATGCGGTGCCGCGACATGGGTTTGTTGTGACATTTGAAGAAGATATCACAGCGGCGGTCGCCCCATCTGTTGATCTTGAACAGCAGCTTTTCAACGTAATCGGTTTCGCTACGACGCGCATCGATGCAGAGTTGCAGGTGAAAAAGCCAAAAACGCGGTGGTTTATCACACGGGCATTTGGGCTCTTTTCAAGTAAGCGGCGGCGTGTTCGGCTTGACCAACGGTTGAACCACAAAACCCGTAACGCAGGTGCGTTTTGTTACAACAACCGGTATCTGATGCTGATCTTAGAGCGGACTTAAGTCCTCTAGCGCAGGGCTTTGAGTATGCTTAATGACGGGTAGCCATCCGGTATCGCGCCCACGCTTCGTTGATATGCGCGGACGGCACTAATAGTGTTCGGTCCTATTTTACCGTCCACGCCTTGGGTGCTAAAACCCGCGGCACTTAGCCGTTCTTGCAATTCTTTACGCTCTGCAAATTTCAGGGCGCGGTCACCACGTGGCCATGACGCGCGGATCGGGCCGTCACCTTTCAGCCGGTCTCCCAGATGACCCACACCGATCACATAGGCGTCCGCTGCATTATAACGCTCAATCACGTTGAAGTTTTTGAAGATCATAAAGGCTGCACCTTGCGCGCCGGCGGGCAAAAGAAGCGAGGCCGCGCCATAATCCCGCACTCTTTCCCCGCTCATATCGCGAACACCAAGGTCTGCCCAGTCTGAGGGCATCTTTTTGATCTTCCGGCTTGCCAGTGCGTAATTGAATCCCCGTGGCAGCTGCACTTCTACACCCCAAGGCATGCCTTTGACCCAGCCAAAGCGCTTCAGATATGCCGCTGTTGATGCAAGCGCATCTGTTGGATCATCGGACCAAATATCGCGCTTGCCGTCGCCTGTGAAATCTACCGCATAGGCCAGATAAGAGGTTGGGATGAACTGCGTGTGGCCCATTGCCCCTGCCCAAGAGCCGGTCATGTTCCGCGGACTGACGTCCCCGTTATCAAGGATCTCAAGTGCTGCGATCAACTGCTGTTCAAAGAAGCGGCCGCGCCGTCCGTCAAAGGCCAAAGTAGCCAATGCTTCGATGATGTCTTCGTTTCCGCGAAACTCTCCGTAGGCGCTTTCAAGGCCCCAAACGGCTGCAACGATTTCTCGCTCAACGCCGTATTTTGCCTCAATCGCGTCGAATGCTTTGCGGTGCTTGCGCAATGCAGCTTTGCCGTTTGTGACCCTTGATGCAGAAGCGGCACTATCGAGGTAGTCCCAAATTGTTTTGGTGAATTCAGATTGGTTACGATCACGCTCAATAATTTTTGTGTCATAGCGGACGCCTTCAAATGCGTTGTCAATTGTGCGCTGTGAAATACCTTTGGCGCGTGCGCGCGATTTGAATGATCGTACCCAGCGGGTGAAGCGTGCGTTGTCTTGTGTGGTGCTGGCTTGGACCAAAACGGCTTCCTTCTTGGGGGCAACTTGCGTGCTAGCGCCGCGCATTTTGGGCCGAAGGGATCGGCCTTGTAGTAACGTGATCGGTTGGGTGGCCTGCGCCGCAGTCAGTTGTACTGCTTGGGGTATTTCGCGCAACGTCGGGCGCAAAGATGAGGTTGGCGCATTGGCTTGCGCAGGCAAAACGAGCGCACATGAAAGTGCAAAAGACGCCAAGATCGAAACTTTTAAGCACCGCATAGCATTCAGCCCGCCTGATAAAGTACCCTCGTCTTAGCAGATTAGTCGTCGTTTTTGCGGCAAACGCAAGTGATGCGGCGAATTGTTGCGTGTTCAGGCCCAATCAGCTGCGCGTGCGTGTTACTTTGCGTTTGGTTTTGGCGGCTTTCTTCTTGAATTTACCGCCCTTTGGTCCTGAAGATTTTCCTTTAGGCCCAGCCTTACCGCGGCCATAGCGTTTCTTGCCTGATGGCCCTTTGGCGATGGTCTCACCATCAATCGTGAGCAGTTCAAGCTCAATCCCGCCTGTCATGGCGACCGCTTCGGCAAGCCGCACGGTAACACGTTGACCAAGGCCGATCACACGGCCTGTATCGCTTCCCATCAGGGTCTGTTCATCCGCATCGTGGTGGAAATATTCAGAGCCAATTGTACGCACAGGC
>Ga0209652_1003676_pt1 | contig 11141 bp, 12 predicted proteins | sample SaaInl74LU_5_DNA_FD_184641 | JGI IMG/M metagenome (GOLD analysis project Ga0209652, IMG submission 184641) | Marine microbial communities from expanding oxygen minimum zones in the Saanich Inlet - ESP_74LU_5_DNA (SPAdes) (version 2) | ecosystem: Environmental > Aquatic > Marine > Intertidal zone...
TGTCATGCAGTCAGACTTGAAGGAGGCTGACGGTTTGTCTAAGGTGGTACACATTGTCAAGAAGCACATGCTCCCCGTACCTATTGTGGAGTTTGGTGTAGAAGACATTGTCCGAAGCGACATGACAAAGCTGTGGGTAGAAACATTCATCAAAGAGGGTCTGTGATGACACCTAACTATCAGTGGAAGTGGGACGACCAGGAGGACTGGGTAGATGTCTATGTAGACCCAAAGGATGGCAGTGTTCTAGAGTACCCCAGTGGGTACACGTACAGTAACACCCGTTGGGTTGACTTCGAGAAGTGTATTGATATCGAGACCAGACCCTACAAAGAGGACAGGGTCAACAGCCCCTCTCACTATGGCCAGGGTGTAATCGAATGTATTGACTACATCGAAGACTTCCTGACCAAGGAGGAGTTCATCGGTTACCTTCGTGGGAACATCGCCAAGTATATGCACCGCTGGCGCTACAAGAATGGTCTTGAAGATCTGAAGAAGGCACAGTGGTATCAGAACAGGCTGATCGAGGTGGTGTCCAATGACGATCTTTGAGTGGATCTTGGTCGCCAACCTGGTCCTTGGTCTGTACCTAGCCTACGTCACTTACCAGCAGGGGCAGGAGTTGGACGAACTGGGGGAACTCTTCGGTATGCAGGCAGAGATTAACGCTAGGTTCATGAAGAAGATCGTGAAAGAGAAGTTAGAATCTGGGGAGTGGACAGAACATGAAACCTTTTAATGAGGGGATCAAAGCATTCAAGGAGGGTAGACTTGGAAACCCGTACAGGCAAAACACAAAAGACTACAGAGACTGGGAGTTTGGGTTCAGCAAAGCCTACTTCTCCAACCTCGACCGAGTTAGAGAACGAGAACAGTCTAGAACAGGAGGCTATCAGGTTCAGGGCATCAAGGAAGAAAGTCCTTACACCCCCGCCTAAGCCTGGAGAGCTTACGAACAGAACCTATCTTGCTGGTCAGGCTATGAACGCACTACTGATCAATAGCAGGGGCCAAGCCAGGATGGGGGATGTGAAGCAGGAAGCATATCAGTGGGCTGACTTCTTCCTGCGAGATGACTAATAAGAAACTAGAGTAATGACTAAGGGGGCTACCTTTCGGTGGCCCCCTCTTTTTATCTGCCTAGCTGTTGAACATCCGCCCTGATGATCTCTGCCCAGGTCATAATCTTTTCCCTGCGGGCTAGTTCATCCTCGATGGTGTCAGAGTCAACAATGAAGTCTCTTGCACTGTCAAACTGTTGACCAAACTGTACCTGAGAAAATGCTCTGACAGCATCATCATAGATGTCACCTGAGTAACCTCTTGACAGTTTTGCTTCCTCCATGACGTACAGGTTTCTAAGGTAGCCCGATGCAGCCCTTGGGTCGTCCCGTCTGAGTTGATTCCAGAGGTGTTCAGTCTCCTCAACTTCCCTAAGTATCTCAGCCGTAACAAAGCCAGTAAACATGTTACGTCTCTGTTCCAAGTTCTCAACTTCATTGTATGGTACACCACCAGCAAGAGCGCCTGTTTGACCTACACCCTCTGCCCAGACTTGAAACCTGTCGTTAAGACTCTCAGACAGTCTTTTCTCTACCACCCAAGCAACGGCAGGGTTAGGTACTTTACTTCTTGAGTAGAGGTCAAACTCTCTGATGTTGAGTCTGGCCATCTCTCTCTGGATTTCAGTAGGTCTAGGTCTAGAACTAAAACCAAACTGGCGGGACAGGGGGTTGAATGCCCCAACAGGCTGACCTCCACTAAAGGGAGAGAAGGTCGGGATGTCATTCCTACCATTCAGAGTCTGTGTCTGCTGACGAATACTCCAGTCGGGTAGCATTCTACTGGCTCTCATCTGCAGGGTGTCAAGGTAGTTCTCTTCACCAGCCAGTGTACCTACAATCACATCACCTGCAGTAGCCTCACCAGCAAGGCTGGGCCTGTCAGTCGGACCCATGAACACATCACGAGTGAAGGGTGTAGGAGCAGAAGCAGGATCAAGCATACCCTGGAAGTCTCTTGCGATAGTTAGCGGGTAGGTGAATGTGGCTGCAATGTCACCGAGGAATCTCTGGAGATCAGGACTAAACTCTTTCTCCTCCACACTCTCAACAACAGCGTTGACGAAGCTGGTGTCAAAGCCAAGGTCACCCATGCCTGCCGCAATCTCCATCATCTCTGATCCGACATTCTCAGGGTAGGGCATCTCATTACGCCAGCGATACAACAAGTCACCGATAAAGAAATTGGCTAACCAGGGACCAGCGGTACGGGAGATGTCTACAACACCTGTCTCTGTTTCCCGTTCATCATAGAAGACTTCTCCCTCGGTGGATGCAGCGGTGCTGTAACCCAGGAGGACCAGAGACATACCAGTCATCTGACGGGCAAAACGATCCTGACCAGTCTTAAACTGATCACCGAACATAATATTGTCCAACCTGTTCAGGCCACCCGTAGCTACACCAATGAGGGTGTAGTCGTTAATGTGTTCAAGGTGGTTGGCAATATAACGGGGGAAGGGTACACCAACACCAGCGGAGATAACAAACGGAAGCTTCTGGTGTGCAGACTCCAGGGCTGAAGCTGCCCTGCCGAAGGCACTCTCATCACCGTAGTAGCTACGCTGAAAGGTAAAACGACGTGCATCGTCCATAGCACCATCAACGATCTGCTGGGGTAGATCATCCAGTCGTCTACCTGTGGCTAGGAATTCTCTGATGTTTGTACCAATCTGAGGGTTGTTCACTTCTCTGAGTCTTCTATCCAGACCAGAATAAAAGCTGGCCTGTTTGAACACGCTGTCTGTAGCACTGTTCATAGTGTTGACGAATCTACCAATCCGAGCAGCAAAGCTCTGACCTTCCATAGCCGCCTCTGCTCTGCCTGTCTCAAAGAAAAGATTTCTGTATTCGAGGGGGTAGGATTCCTCAAGAAGACCTCTAGTGATACGAGCCTCATCCCGAGTCAGAGTCATACCCCTCAGGGTGGAAAGACTACCCCCCATCCAGTTTCTCTGTACCTGATCCCCAACCTGTCTGCCATAAGTAACACTGGCAAAGTTCTTCCAGAACTGGTTGGACATGTCGATGAGGAGGTTGCCAGAGGAGGTCACAGTGTTGGCCATAGTGGTGCCAAGCTGAGAAGTCATGAAGGCAATACGGATACTGTCTGCTTCCTGAAGACCCCTGTACATGGTTCTAAGAGGATTGGTTGTGTCGTAGGTGTCTGCCACAATGGTAGCCACAGTCCTGTCGTTCAGGCTGGACAGACCACGGCCACTGACATCAGCCAACTCTTCTGTTGCTGAAGCAAAGTCCTGCGTAGCCTGGGTTACAGCCCGTTCTGCTGCACCACGACCAGCACGGTCTGCGGCTCTGGCAATAATACTTGCTTCACCAAGGACTCGACCAGCACGAGACAGGTCCGACAGGTATATGTAAGAAAACTCTTCTCGGGACAGATTATATTTTGCCCTAATGTCATTCAATACTTCAGGGTCAATACTTTCGTTTTGAATACCCCGAACAACAGCGGATGTAATTCTTTCATTCGGCCCAACACTAAGACCCCTAGTACCTAACTCATCAAGAAGATCGAGGGTTGCCGCAGTTACACCCCGAAGCGTGTCAACAGACAGGGACTGAGTGATGTTGCGGTCTGTGTTTGTCGCACCGAGAATTTCTCTGCGTAGTCTGTTACCCTCTTCAACAAACTCTTTGCTGAGGGGATCAAGACGACGACCCGACTCCCTTGCTGACAAAATGTTTGCCACCTCAATAGCACGATCTGCCGCAGCCTGGGAAGCCTCTGCGGGTGCAGCAGACAGTCTCTCATTGGCAGTCTGTCTCGCAGCAGCACGGGCCTGCTGTCCTGCAGACTCACGAGTAGCAAACTCCTCCACCACACGACGCTGAGTTCTCACATCCAAGGCTCTGGTTGCAGACCCAAGGGCACCGCCAATAGTGGCACTGATTACTGCATCACGCAGGAGGTCACCTGTTCCGTACTCCTGGTCTGTGGTCTCCTCACGAATCTCACCCAGCATGGCACCCTGACCAGCGCCGATGGCACCTTCTGCAGCAGCCGAAGCAACAGCCCCACGTACTGCACCACCCCGTACCGTGCCAGCAACAGTATCCTGCACAGCACGGGTAGCCACACCACGGTGAACAAGGTCAGCAATCTGCGCTCTGACCATAGCCTGTGCAGACTTGCCAGCCGCCCTTGCAGCCAACTTAGAACCTACGCCCCAACCACCTGTGGCAACAGTAGCACCAGTGGAGGGAGAGGTGATAAAGGCAGAGATGTAGTCAATGGCACCATCAACCATGCCCGTCCCACCACCAGCCGATCTGTCAAAGGCTGTGATTAAACCCCCGAATGCCTGCAGTTCTCTCTCAGAGGTACGTTCCCTGTCCCTAACATAAGACAAGTCCTGAAGTGCAGTATATTCATTGGTAGACTGCCAACGCATGTGTTCCACAAAACGTTCTGCAAGACCCTGGGGTCCAGCCTCTGCAATCTCCTCCCTAGACATACCGTACCTAGACCCAGAAAAGAACCGAACAAGATCCCTCTGGAAGTCTGGGTTATCAGCCAGGTCTATGAACTTTTTTTCTTCTACTTCTTCTTCCAGATAAGAGGTCATCTGTTAAGCTCTTCATCTATGATAGAGTTAAAATCCCCAGGCTGCGTAGCCCCAGGAGTCCCACCTGTCATAGCAGTCATCGCATCTCCCATATCACTGTCACCTGGGACTGGGATTGCTACAGGTTCAACCGTTGACAGAGTTTCGAAGAAGGCTTGAGGGCCATCCTCAAAAAGTGTTGGGAGAACTTCGTTAATTTTAGCTGCATCTGGAATAGTCTGGTATGCCTGCACGACAGGGTTGGTAAAGTAACGGATGGCAGTCACTTCATTCATCCGACTGCCACCTGGAGTACTAATAGCATCAACAGCAGCGTCGGTTAGGTTGTTGACCATAACTCTTAGATCAGCAGGGGCATTAGCAGCAAAACTAAAACCACTTTCCCCGCTAACAATAAGGTTAGGTCCAAAAGTTCCCTGCAGCCTACGCATAATCCCGTCTGTAACTTTCTTTTCTAAGTCGAGGTCAACTTCAGTTGTGCTAAGAGAGATGTCAAAAGGGGGAAGACGGTCGCTGTACCTACTGGGTGTATACAAGTCTTGAAGGCTTTCAATATCCTGGTTATTAAACACAGACTCAACGATAGCAAGAGTGGTCTGCTCAGGATTATTCAAGTCAGCACCACTTTCGAATACACCAAGAATTGTGGCAGCAACAGTGTTAGTGTCAGCCATGTCACCCAGTTGACGGGCTACCTCTTCGTTTACAGCAGAGATTTTTTCTGGGGAGTAGTTGTTCTCTTTAGCCTGTGAGAGGATTAGATCAAGTTGTCCAGATCTATACAAGGCTTCTGAGACAGGTCTATTGAAACCGAGGGCAACACCAGAGTTGATGCCCTGTTGGATAACTTCATCTTCTGCTCGTCTTTGTAGAAGGATGGGGAGAACAGCCTGACGGTAACTGTCAACCCTAGCCTGCTCAATAGCACGACGACGGTCTTCTCGATCCTCTTCACGAATACGGCGAGCTTCCTCACGATCCATCTCTCTGTCACGTCTCTCACGGATGCCCTGCATCCCGAGGTAAAGACCTTCCCACATACCCATATCAAGCTCTCCTTGCCATCAAGCCAACAGGCTGTTCTTCGGTCATCATCTCAGGCTCTTCCTCTACCTGAGGTCTCTCAGCCTTCATAGCAGGGGCTACAGGTTCAATACCCATCTTCTGCATCTTCTTCTCTGCAAGGGTAGCATTGCGGGCATAGGAGCGTTGCTGTCTGATCTCTTTGTTGTCGAAACCTTCCTCGTATTCTACACCCAGAGCATCAGCAGTAGACTTGATGTACTCGTGGATAACAGGTGCAATGATTAGGCTGACATCAACAGTGTGAATGCCACCCATTACAGCACTACGCAGGATACCCTCAACAAGCGTAACTAGATCCACCCCAACCTCAAGGAAGTACATAGCGTCTTCCATACGGTCAGGATCAGTCAGTCTGTCCAGGTGAATCTGCAGAGCCTGCTCAGGATCAACAACCTCAGGAGGTCTCTCGTAGGGAGCATTCCGAGGGGTTGTGGTCAGAGACTGGCCAGGGATAGGTCTGTCAAACATTGTCATTGTTATTGCCCCGAGAAATCGTTGTAGTATGTGCTTAGCCTAGTTCCAAATTTATCACCAGGGTTGTAATTACCGCCAGAGCGTACAAACTGACGCATACCGCCAATACCACCAAGGTGTGCTACAGCACGAAGACCATCTCGGGTATAACCCTGATCAAGAAAACCACTTCTTTCGATGGCACGATCAATATCTGCCATATGCCAAGCAAAGACATCATCCTGCAGCCTAGGGTCTAGACGAAATTCTTCAGTGCTAAAGGATGCACCTGTATCATTCATATACTCTTCAAGACGGTCATCAGTAAACTGATAGCGTCCAGTTACATTCTGTTCCTTACCACCACTTGTGGCTTGAATCTGGATATCGTAGCGATTGCTACTTTCCCTCATACCAAGTCTGTCAGCAAAGTCTGTAACCTCACCGAAGTCAAAAGTGCCAGAGGGTCTGTCAGAGGGTTCCCGATCAACCTCTGTAAGGTATTCTTCGATAGCATCCGCAGGATTACTCTGACGGATGTTTGAGATGTACCCAGATATAAGGTTTGCAATACCCTCATCAGAGTCTTCAGAGACCTGCTGCATTGCTTCCTGTCTTCTACGAACAAGACCCTGACTTGCTTGGTCGATAAACTTAGAAGCAGTGCGACTCTCTGGCTTTGCTATATTCTCTTGAATAATGTCTGCCATCTCGGAGGCTTTTTTGTAGAGATTCTTATACATTCATATCATCCTAGAAGATGTCAAAGATGCTGCCACTGTCACTGCCACCACCACCGAACAAGAGGTCGGTCATGAATGCTGACCTGTAAGTAGACTCTCTGCTGTCAATCTGATTTCTCACAGCCTCCAAGTCTTTGTCTGCAAGGAGGATAGCCAACTGTCTGTCAAGACCACTCTGCTGTGCAGTGAAGGAGTAGCTCATGATGTCACGCTCCCTCTGCCAGATCTGAGCCAGGGATGCAGACGACAGGGCATTGACAGTCTTTGCAAACTCCATGTTGGCTTCGTTCTGAGCAGCGGTGTTAATGGTTGTAACATTCTGACGCCACTGGGCATTGGCCTGCTCAACGATCAGAGAGTTCTGAGCATTGAACAAGTCTCTCTGCTGTCTCAGTTCTGCATTGAACTGACTTACAGCATTGGTCTGCCCAGCGTTGAACTGGTTGACTGCGTTAGTCTGAACAGCATTGAACTGAGAAGTCTGGGAGGCAAGGCTCTGGAAGAACTGTTCTGTCTGGTTTTCACTAGCAGCATTGAACTGGGCGGCAGCATTACGTGCAGCCTGGTCTGTGAACAACGACTGAATGTTCTGCTGAGTCTTGAACAACTCTGTCTGCTGTTGATTAGACAGATTGGTCAGGTCCATCTGCAGGAAGTTCTGAGCATTCTGAACAGCAGCCTGTTGACGATTGTTCAGGTTTGACATGTCAAGGTTTGCAAGAGCAGAGGCTTCTGCAAGAACCATAGCCTGTCTATTGTTCAGATTCTGTAGATTGGTTGTGTTAGCAATACGGCTATTCTCAAGAGCCACCTGCTGTTCAGCAGTAAAGTTCATGTTTGCTACATCAGCAATACGTGCAGCATTTGCTACGCGAGACTGGAATGCCTGATCAAACTCTAGGCCAATAAATTGTGCCCGCTGTTGTGCAGCAAGCATAGCACGTTGCTGTCTGTTTGACAAGTTCTGAACTTCAAACTGAGCAACAGTCTGAGCATCTGCCGCAGCAACAGGCAGAGCAGACTCCATAGCAGCCTGCACAATAGCCTGACCAGCCATACTGGATGCACCCAGACCCCTAGCAGCCATAGTGGCTGTAGCTGCCCTCATAGCTCCTGCAGCCCAGGAGGGAGTAGCACCACCCTCGAACTGATTCATCAGGCCTTCGAGTTGACCCTGTACAGTAGCCTGCTTGGAGGGGGTAGCTTCTGCAGCCTGAACCTGTTCTGCAAAGGATGCAGCCTTAGCAGCATCAGCAGCACCAGTAATCAACTCACCATCCTGGATCTGTCTCTGGACAGGATTGTCCATCAGGATTGCAGTACCCTGAGCAGCCTCTAGGTTGGCTACAGAAGTCTGAGTCTGTTGTGCAGCGGTTACTTGAGCCTCAGGAGCCACCTGACCCTGAACAGCCTGTAGTGCTGCAGTTTGTGCCTGAACCTGGGGTGCTGCAGTCACAGCCTGCATAACAGACGCAGGGGTAGGAATAGCAACAGGTGCCTGAGCAGCAGTAGGGGCAGTAGTGGCAGTGATCGTTGGGGCAGGTGCAGCAGTCTGACCAGCACTGGGTGTGGTTATTAAACCCTGAGTTACATCCATAGGAGTAACCTGTGCAGTCTGCAGGGGTTGAGAAGCCTGTAGTGCCAGTTGTTGCTGACCCTGCTGTAGCTGCTCAACTGAACCACCAGTCTGAAAACCACGGATAGGGTTGTCCCCAACCATCTGCTTCATAGTCTCCTGGTACTTACCCATACGAGAAGCAGCAGCAGGGTTAGCAGCCAGAAACTGGTCAACACTCTGTTGGTCTGCTGGCCCACTATAACCAAACATACGAGCAAGGATACTTGCAGACTGTTGTGGTGTCATCATGTTTTTTCTCTTCTCGGTTATAGTGTAGTAAACAATTACTGTTCGTCAGCAGGCAGCGGTTCGTTGCCCTCGGCCAGCCACTCAAGATACTCTTGGTAGTCCGTGTTGGCGGGGTCGAAGGGGATGAAGGCGTTGTCCGCGAGGCGCTTGATGCACTGGGCGGGGCCAAACACGTTGTCAGGAAGAAGTTGATACATGGTCACAGCTCCGCGCTGAAAGTAATTCGAGCAGACGCATCATTGTTTGAAAGTAGCAACGCTCCACCATTTGTTGTTAAGCCAGAGCTAAATCCAGAACAGGCAATAGACGAGGTGGTGGCGTCACTAAAGCCAACAGAAGTTGTTGTGCTTACAACATAAGCGCCGTGATAGACCGCAGTGGTGCCAGATGCCGATGCCGTAGGAGCGGCCCGCATTTGAACAGGAAAAACAAAAGAAAAGACAGCCTCACCCGCAGCGGGAACAAAGCCACTGAAAAATCTGGTGTAAGTCACCCCACCAAGAGCTTGAAAATACCGCATACACAGCGCCAACTCCTGCCCGTAGCTGCGGTGTTCGAAAGGCGTGGCGGTGTCGCCAGCTTCGAGTTGGACGCCTGTGATTTTTGCGCCTGCGGGGTGTGCGTATTCAAAATCTAATACGTTGTTTGTGGATGCGGGCGAAACACTTAACGTAAACGGAATTACAACCCTTGCCCATGATGTTGTAACATTAAATGTTGGGTTTGCCGCTACCGCTTGTGTGGTGTTTGTTCCGCTTGCGTGAGCGTTGCGCCATGTAATTGGCAATGTAAGTCCAGAGGACGCACTTGAGCCTTTCACCCAAAATGAAAGAGTGTAAGTGTTACCCACAACAAACGGAGCGGCATTTCCTTGTTTAGTCAACTCCACATTTGTCCCAGAAGGCAGCTCCGCATTTGTGTTGTTGAACAGAGAATACGCGAATCCCTCGCCACTTGGCACATCCGTGCTTTGCTCAATGGTTCCAGATGTTGCGCCGCCGCCATTATAAAACCAAAAACGGTCAACGCAAAAATTTGCACCGCCAAAGCTATTATACGCAAAACTCGTCCCCCGCTGCCATACCTGCATAGCGCCGTTGATGATCTTGTTGCGGTTCGACAGCGCGCCGTCACTGTAGGCGTTGCCAAGTTGGGCCAAACCAAAGGCTTTGCTGGTCATAGCTTACGCCCCCAGAAGAACGTCGAGCGTCAGAGCCTTCAGCGCGTCAGGGGTGGCAGCGCCAGCAATCCGTGCATCCGCAGTCACATCCCGCAGGGCTTGCTTCTCAGCAGCGATAGCAGCCGTGTCGCCGCTGGTCTCCAGCGCCTTCATGTAGGCCACATCCAGCGCAGCAAGGAGAGGTCCACGTTCAGCCCGCAGATGATCCTTGTGGATACCACGCGCTGCGGTCATGTCAATCTCGACAGCATTGCCGTCAAACTGCCAAGCACCTCTGAAAGTACGATCAGTGGGAACAGTGAGGGATGCCGCATCACGGACATCACCATTGATGTTGATGTAAGTTGTCATGCTGCAATCTCCATGTCAGCTTCTTGGTTGATCTTCCAAGCGTTACGGAATGAACGGTCGGAAGGAATGAGTTCTACAGGAACGATCCTGAGGATCACTCTGTTACCCTTGTAGTCACGCCATACGGCAGGCGAGATGTCTTTCTGGATCAGGTATTCGATAGCCTGCTCCTCGGTCATTGCACCGACAGGCTCCGCATAGGGATGCTCTTTCGGCTGTCCGTCAGGCACATCACGATCCCGCAGGTAGGTCTCAATCGGAGGCAGGACGCCACCAGCCAATGCAGCGGCCATCCAGTTGGGGTCAGGCACAAGCACAGCGGCAGGCGCATCAGGCTGCGACGGGTCTTCGAACAGCACACGATACTTGCTCTGCACAGGTGCAAGGCGAGACTTGGCTTCGGCAAGACGGTCCCAGAGGTGCGTCATGCGAGGTCTCCGTAGTGCAGCAGGTTGATGTCTGCCACATCGGTTAACAAGGTGTTTTGAAAACTTACACCTATTCTTGTAAGACCTGTTTGTTTCCATGAAGTTCTGGCAAGATTGGGTGGAGAGGTAATCCAAACGGTCCCATTAATGTTATCATTTCCTCCAAATCCTGAAGAAGCATAGTTTGTATTGTCAAAAGCATTTGTCAAAGAGACAGTAAAATCTCCAAGACCATTATCCGTGAGCGAAGACAAGTTCAGGCTATCCCGAGCCGCAATAGTATCAATGCCGCTAAAATTCACCCACGCCTTCGCAGACCCGTTGGTCACATAGGTGGTGGGGATGGACAGGGTGCCGTCGCTGAGGTTTGAAACGATGA
>Ga0209652_1003679_pt1 | contig 11136 bp, 9 predicted proteins | sample SaaInl74LU_5_DNA_FD_184641 | JGI IMG/M metagenome (GOLD analysis project Ga0209652, IMG submission 184641) | Marine microbial communities from expanding oxygen minimum zones in the Saanich Inlet - ESP_74LU_5_DNA (SPAdes) (version 2) | ecosystem: Environmental > Aquatic > Marine > Intertidal zone ...
GTCGAGAATATGCAAACCGCCGTTTTCGTCGCGGACCATGACCTTTTGCCAAAGCCGACCGCCGATCTCGCGCAGTTCAAGGTAGCGGACATCCGAATTGGTCCAGACCATTGGATAGCCGCGCTGGACCATCATGCCAAAATTGGCGGAATTGCCGAACATTCCCTGGATCATCGGACTGGCATAGGTCCAGGCCATTTCGACGTCGCGCTGGTTGAACGCCTCCAACTGCCCGCCGATCACATCCTCGATCGCACCACTGTCCTGCGCCCGAACCATCCCGGCCAAGGCCAGCAGCATCGCACATGCCGCAAGAAACTGTCGCATCTGTCACACCTCCGTTTGCTTTCCCTGTGGGAAGATACGTGCAGCGCGGAACAATAGTTTCAAATGAATTCGCGGTGGGACCCGCCAAGGTTCAGGACATCAGTTCTCCGGCCAGACCGCTCTCGATCAGCCTGATGCTCTCGTCGACACCGTAAAGCGCGATGAATCCACCAAAGCGCGGACCTTCCGAGGCGCCCAGAAGCACTTCGTAAAGGGCCTTGAACCAATCTCGCAACGGGTCGAATTCATGGGCTTTGCCAACTGCGAAGACCATGGATTGCAGCGCATCCGCATCGACCCCACCTTCCCATGCCTTCAGTCGGCCCAAAAGGTCGTCCATCGCCGCGCGTTCCTTGTCGCTGGGGGCGCGGTAGGTTTTGCCCGGCTTCACAAAGTCCTGGTAATAGCGCACGGCAAAGCCTGCCGCGGCATCAAGGCCCGGATGGCTTTCCGGTGCGGCCTCAGGGGCATAGCGCTGGATAAAGCCCCAAAGCGTCGCCTTGTCCTCGGCGCCGGAAACCGAGGCCAGGTTCAGAAGCATCGCGAATGGGACCACCATGTCCGAGGTGGGCACACTGTGCCCGTGGATGTGAAACACCGGATTGGCCAGCCTCTGGGTGGGGTCCTGCCCGGCATAGGCGCGCAGCTGCTGCTGGTACTCGTCGACCATCTTGGGGATGACATCGAAATGCATCCGCTTGGCGGTCTTGGGCTTGAGGAACATGAAGTAGCTCAACGATTCGGTCGCAGCATAGCTCAGCCACTCGTCGATGGTCAGGCCGTTGCCCTTGGACTTCGAAATCTTCTGACCGTTCTCGTCCAGAAACAACTCGTAGGAGAAATGGTTGGGCTTCTTGCCGCCCAGCACTTCGCAGATGCCGTCGTAGATCGGGGTATTGGTCGAATGATCTTTGCCGTACATCTCGAAGTCGACGCCCAGCGCCGCCCAGCGGGCACCGAAGTCGGGCTTCCACTGCAGCTTGACGTTGCCGCCCGTGACCGGAAGGGTCCATTCGCGGCCGGTTTCATCGTCAAAGGTGATCGTGCCGTCCTTGGCGTTGACCTCCTTCATCGGGACATAAAGAACGCGCCCGGTTTCGGGATGGATCGGCAGGAAACAGGAATAGGTCTGCTGTCGCTCTTCGCGCAAGGAGGCCAGCATGATCGCCATGATGTCATCATACCGCTCGGCCGCCAGCCGCAGGGTCGGATCGAACCGGCCAGAGCCATAGAATTCGGTGGCTGAATAGAATTCGTAGTCAAATCCAAAGGTATCAAGGAACCGGCGCAGCATGGCGTTGTTGTGATCGCCAAACGAGGGGTACTCGCCAAACGGATCCGGCACGCTGGTCAGCGGCTTTTGCACATGCTCCTGGAGCATGTCCCGGTTCGGCACGTTGTCGGGGATCTTGCGCATGCCATCCAGATCGTCGGAAAAACAGATCAGGCGCGTCGGGATGTCCGAAATCAGCTCGAAAGCACGGCGGATCATGGTTGTGCGCAGCACCTCTCCGAAGGTGCCGATATGGGGCAGACCGGAGGGGCCGTAGCCGGTTTCAAACAGAACATGTCCCTTGGCAGGCGGAGCCTTGGCATAGCGTTTGAGAAGGGCGCGGGCCTCTTCAAACGGCCAGGCCTTGCTTGTCATCGCCACGTCGCGCAGATCGGTCATGTCTTACCCCTTGGGCCCGCGTCCCAGCGACGCGGGAGCCTTCGTTTGGCGCATCCCTATTGCGGCTGCGGCGGGGCGTCAATAAAACCGGCGGCAACCCAAAGGATGTATGCCATGACCGACACAGCCTCGATGACCGCACAGGATGCGCTGGCCGCCCTGATGATCGCCGTCTCAGCCGCCGACGAAGACATCCGGACCGCCGAACTTGTCCAGATCTCGAACATCGTGAACAACCTGCCTGTATTTGCCGACTATGACGCTGATCAGCTCCCCCGGATCAGCCGAACCGTCTTTGACCTTCTAGAACAGGAAGACGGGCTTGATGCCCTGTTCGGCCTGATCCGTCAGGCACTGCCAGAGCGGCTCTATGAAACCGCCTATGCCATGGCCTGCGACGTAAGTGCGGCAGACGGACACATCACCTCCTCCGAAGGTCGGATGCTGGAAGAGATCCGGTATGAGTTGAACATCGACCGCCTGCATGCCGCCGCGATCGAGCGGGGAGCTCGGGCCCGGCACATGACGCTCTGATCACTGCCGTATGGTGGGTCATGACCCACCTTACCTTCGAAAATTTTGGCACAAAATTTTGTGTCCTGGCGGCTAGATCCCAAAGACGACGCCCCACCGCTGTAGCAGACGTTGCTGCAATCGGCGGGATCGACCATTCCACGCGCGTGCGCCGTCCGGCACTTCCTCGATATCGGCCTTTGCCGCCTCGCGGGCATCCATCTCGGCCGTAAATATGGCAAAAACCATTTCCTTGCCTGTCTCCGTACGCAGATGGCCTGCAAGGGCACTGACAAAGTTCAACGTGCCGGTTTTTGCCTCCACCTCGAGAGCCGGATCGACGAGGGCGTCGCCGTCGCCATTGACAAGGACCACGTCCTTCAACAGCGCGCGGACCGGGTCATTGGCACCCGCACCCGACAGGATGCGCGTCATATCCCTTGCGCTGATCCGCGACCGGTCGCCCAGGCCAGAGTGATCAACGAGGACCGCCCTCGCTCCATAGCGGACGGCCACCCAACCGTTCATCACGGCGGCAGAGTTGGCCAGCGTTTCTGGCTGCACGCCCAGCGACTTGGCTGAAGTCAGCCCCAGAACCTCTGCGGTCAGATTGGTCGAGTACCGCAACATGCCCTCGATCAACGCGTCCAGCGGCGGGCTTTGGTGACTGACGACCTCGCTGGCACCCTCTGGCAGGTCTTGGAGCTTGACGGCGGGCGCCAGGTTGATGCCGTGCGACCGCGCCATGCTGCGAAAGACATCCCCTGCGTAAAGGGCCGGATTGCGAACTGGCAACCAGCGGGCCCCTTCTGTCCCGAGGGCGGCGCGCGCGACCGTCCAGTCATCCAGTCCTTCGCCCGCAGCATAGGTGTATACCGGCAGCGAACGGTCCACCACGCGCATGCGGGCCATGCCGACCTCGGGCCGGTGCTGATCCGTCCGGGCATCCATCGTGACAACATAGTCCTGGCCCTGCAGGGTCCAGCCAAAGTGCACCCTGTTAAAGTTCAGATTCAGTCCGGAAATGGCGGGATTGTAGCCAAAATGGGACTGTTGGTCCGGGTCGATCTCCGACACCTCCGGCAAGGCACCACCCCATACGGCGAACCGGCCCGACACGGCCCGGACCCCAGCCTCAGACAGGGCGGCCGCCATCGTGACAAGGTCATCCGTTCCCAGCACCGGATCGCCCCCCCCTGCAAGGATCAGGTCACCTTGCAGCACCCCGTCCACGACCGGCCCTGTCGCCATAAGCCGGGTTGTAAATCTGTGGGCCGGGCCAAGTTGTTCGTAGGCAAAGTGGGCGGTGACGGCCTTGGCCACGCTGGCCGGCGGCAAGGCAGCATCCGCGAGCCGGCTTTCGATCACTGTGCCTGAGGCTGTATCCGCAAGGACAAAGGCGACGGTCCCGCCAATCCCCGCCTCCCGCACGATGTCTTCGACCGAAGGTCGGGCAACCGGCCTCTTGCCGGGCCGTTCCAGCAGACCCAACGTTTGCTGACCCGGCCGGGCAAGCGGTCGCAGACTTGCAAGTGGCGCATCCGCCAGGGCGGCTGTTCCCAGCGCCGCAAGTCCACCCCCAAGAAGTGCCCGTCTGGTCAAGACCTTTGTCATGGTCCGCCCCTAGACCGCCGATTGTCCGGGCATCAACAACCTCCCGGTCACAACTTCACAGTCTCAAGTGACCATTCGCCCCGCGCCCTGATCGCACTAGAACTGTCGGGCCGCATAGGGACATTTAGAAAGCACCATTTTGGCGCCTCCGACAGGCCCAGAAGATGAGAGGCCCGTCCCTGCAATCGGTCAGACCGATACAGCCGGGCCGCCTTCGACACCCGTGCCGACGTGCGCTCACCCGGTCGGGCAAGGACGCCGACCGGGACCGTTTCCATGATGCCCCGCCAGTCCTGCCAACGATGGAACTGCGCCAGGTTGTCGGCGCCCATCAGCCAGACGAACCGGACATTCGGATAGGTGGCCGTCAGCGCAGTGATGGTTTGGGCGGTGTAGCGCGTACCAAAGCGGGCCTCGATATCGGTCACCTCGATCCCTGGATGGTCGACCAATGCCCGCGCAGCCGCCATCCTTTTGGCCAGGGCTGCGGGCCCCCGCTCTTTGAGGGGGTTGCCCGGGCTGACCAGCCACCAGACCCGATCTAGGGCGAACCGGGTCATGGCCGCCCGGGTGATATGGACGTGCCCGCGATGTGGCGGGTCAAAAGACCCGCCCAAAAGACCGATCACCTGGCCAGCAGCCGCATGTGGAATATCCCACCGCATTACCGCTGCCTGCTCCAAGGCAACACGGGAGTCGAGGGGGGCAACCCGGCAAGAGCCATCCGATCAGGCCTGGTAGCGCATGAAAGCAAACGCGCTCCCATCCGGGGACCAGCACGGCACGTTCATCGTTCCTTGCCCACCGAACAGATCGCACAGCCACTTGGTTGGTCCACCGTCCTGCGGCATCAGGCGCAGGCTGACCTTCAGATTGCCAGGATGGCCCAGGGTGCCCGTGGGGTAGGCCAGATACAGGACATGGCGGCCGTCCGGAGAGGGGTGTGGAAACCAGTTGATAGCCGCATCATCGGTCATCTGCTCGAGCGCCGATCCATCGGGCCGAACCCGCCACAACTCGACCGTCCCGTCTCGCTCCCCGTTAAACCAGATCCAGGCGCCATCGGGCGTCAGGTCCGGCCCGTCCACATGATCGAAACCATCGGCAATCAGCTGCTCGTCACTGCCATCCACGGCGCAACTGTAAAGGCGAAGAACCCGGTCCCCCCTTGCCCCGGGATAGACCATCCTTTGCCCATCCGGCGTCCAGGCATGCCACCAGGACGGGGTATGCTCGGTCACCCTTCGCGGGGTCCCACCGCTGATCGGCAGGACATAGATGCAGGACTGGCCGGTCTGGCTGTTGTCGGAAATGGCCAGCTGGGTGCCATCCGGTGAAACCCCGTGATCGTTGTTGCAACCAATGGCAAAGCCGGTGTCGATCCGCTCCAGCCTCGGGTTGTCCAGAGGGACGCGGTAGATCAGCCCGCCGCCATTCACGATCAGATACCCATCGGGGTGCCAGTTCGGGGCCTCGATGTGGCCCTCATAGGACATCAGGACACGGGCCGCTCCCGTCGCCATGTCCCAGATGCACAGTTCACTGATCACACCACACCATCCGGCACATATGAGAAGCGGTCAAACCGAGCCTCTTTCCCCTGCCCTGTCAAGTCAAAGGCAACCATACCAACAAAGGCCCCTGTGAACGACGCATGTTCGCCCCGGCCGCCCTCGTCCGAGATGACGCTGGCATTCAGAACAGGGCCCAAGGGCTGCCAGTCCCCGGCCTGACGCCACCAGAACTGCTGCGTGGCGCCGCTGACGACAACCCGCAACGCCACCGTGCCATCGGCAAGTGGGACCGGCGCACAAGGCCAGCTCAGCGCACAGTCAGGCCAGTCACCGGGGCAGGACATCAGGACCAATGCCCGGCCAATTCCCGGCTCATGGCTGACAAGAGCCGCATGAAACTTGTGGCGATTGTAGTAAGTCGTGAGACCCGCCGCCTGCTGATAGGTGGTGGGGGCGATGTCGACCTGCGTTTCGGCCGTATAGCTCAGGTGCTCCTGCCTGCGGGCGACCAATGCCTGTTCGAACCAGCTTCCGATGCTCTCCCGGCCGATCAGGACAAGCGCGTCAGGGTCCATGCGGAAAATACGGTCAGGCTCAGGGGTGCGCAGCCATTGAAACTCTTCCGGCAAGGCACCGCCCAGATCGCGGTGGATCGCGCGAGGCGGCGCAGGCTCCACCGGCGTCGGCGACGGAACTTCGGCCCGAGGGACCATGCCGCCCTCCGCCAGCCACAGCCATCCGTCGCGCCAGACGACCTCTTCCAGCCCTGCCTCGCGGCCCAGGGGACAAAAGCGGCCGGTTCCGTCAGGCCCGGGAATTGGGCGGCCCATCAGGAACGAATGGTAGTGACGGCCCCAATGGGTCTCAACGTACTGGCCATGACCGGCCCTCTGAACCGGCCCGTCCGAGCCCTTGGCGCTGATCACATGCAGGGCAGGATGGGTCTCATAGGGCCCCGCGATGTCGCGGGACCGCGCCATGGTCACGGCATGGTCATACCCAGTGCCGCCTTCGGCCACGGTCAGGTAGTACCAACCATCGCGCTTGAACAGATGCGGCGCCTCGGTCAGGCCGCGCTCCGTGCCATCGTATATCTGGGTAACCGGTCCGGTCAGACCGGCCTCGGGCGACCACTCCTGCAAGAGGATACCGTCAAACGAGGCGTTAACAGGGTTGCCACCCGTGCCCCGGCCGCGATGGTTCCATTGCATGTTCACAAACCATTTACGGCCATCCTCGTCATGAAACAGGGACGGGTCAAAACCGCTGGAATTGACATACCAGGGATCAGACCACTCCCCGTCCACTGTCTCGCAACAGGTGATGTAGTTGGGGGCATCCTTGAACGCCCCGTCCAGCCGCTTCACATCCGTATAGACCAGCCAGAATCGGTCACCGTCATGGCTCAGGCAGGGGGCCCAGATCCCGCAACTATCGGGATTGCCCCGCATGTCCAAAAGGGCCGGCCGGTTCAAGGGCCGGGCCACCAGACGCCAATCCACCAGATCGCGGGAATGGTGGATTTGCACTCCCGGAAACCACTCGAAGGTCGAGGTGGCAAGGTAATAGTCCTCGCCCACCCTCAGGAACGAAGGGTCGGCATTGAACCCCGGCAGCACTGGGTTACGGATCATGATCCTATCCTCATCTCGCCAAAAATATCCTCGGGGGGAAGGGCCGAAGGCCCGCTGGGGGGCAGACAGCCCCCCTAATCAATCTCCGCAGAGCGCGCCCAAAGGTTTATCTGCTCCTCATCGGCATATTCATCTATCAGCGCTAATTCATCGGCGGTGAACTCCAGATTGCTGATAGCGCCCACGCAATCGATCACCTGAGACGGGCGTGATGCCCCGATCAAAGCCGTCGTGATGCCGCCCTCGCGCAGGACCCAGGCAATCGCCATCTGTGCCAGCGTCTGCCCCCGGCCCTCTGCAATCTCGTTCAGCTTGCGGATGTTGTCGATGGCCCGGTCCGACAACATCGTGGGCTTCAGGCTCTTGTCCTGCGCCGCCCGGCTGTCCTCGGGGATGCCGCCCAGATATTTCTTGGTGAGCATGCCTTGCGCCAGCGGCGTAAAGGCGATCGAGCCCACGCCAAGTTCCTGCAGCGTCTCCTTCAGCCCATCCCGCTCGACCCAGCGATTGAGCATGTTGTAGGAGGGCTGGTGGATCACGCAGGGCGTGCCGAGATCCTTCAGGATCGCAACCGCTTCGCGGGTCCGCTCGGCGTTGTAGCTTGAGATGCCTGCATAAAGCGCGCGGCCCGACCGCACGATGTAATCGAGTGCGCCCATCGTCTCTTCCAGCGGCGTGTCCGGGTCGTAGCGGTGCGAATAGAAGATATCGACATAGTCGAGGCCCATCCGTTTGAGGCTCTGATCACAGGAGGCGACAAGGTACTTGCGGCTCCCCCATTCGCCGTAGGGGCCGGGCCACATCAGGTAACCCGCCTTGGACGAAATGATCAGCTCGTCCCGGTAGGGGGCGAGATCTTCCGCCAGGATCGACCCAAAGGCATGCTCGGCGCTACCTGGCGGCGGGCCGTAATTGTTGGCCAGGTCAAAATGCGTAATGCCATGGTCAAATGCGGTCAGGCAGATGTCCCGCTTGGTCTGATGCGGCAAGTCGTGGCCAAAATTGTGCCACAGACCAAGGCTTATTGCGGGCAGTTGCAGGCCGGACCTGCCACACCGGCGATAGACCATCCGTTCATAGCGATCGTCGGCTGCGACATACATATGCGGTTCTCCCTAAATCGATTTCGATATGCTTCCCATCACCCGGCCATCTTGTCAAACGGGGAGTCCGTCGAAACAGCGCCCGACCCGATTGCCCCCGCGCCCGCCCCCGGTTAAGGAGAGCATCGACCCGCAAACAAAGGAGACAGCCAATGGCCGCCTATCAATATGTGTATTTCATGGATGGCGTGTCCAAGGCCTATCCCGGCGGCAAGAAGGTGTTCGAGAACATTCGCCTGAACTTCCTTCCCGGCGTCAAGATCGGCGTTGTCGGCGTGAACGGCGCGGGTAAGTCGACCCTTCTCAAGATCATGGCCGGGATGGACAAGGATTTTCAAGGTGAGGCCTGGGCCGCCGAAGGCGCGCGCGTGGGCTACCTGCCGCAGGAACCCGTCCTCGACGAGACCAAGACAGTCCGCGAGAATGTGATGGACGGCGTCGCGGCAAAACGAGCGATCCTGGAGCGCTACAACGAACTGGCGATGAACTACTCGGACGAGACTGCCGACGAAATGGCGCAGTTGCAGGACGAAATCGACGCCCAGAACCTTTGGGACCTCGATGCACAGGTCGACGTCTCGATGGAGGCACTGCGCTGCCCGCCTGATGACGCCGATGTGTCGACCCTGTCGGGTGGTGAGCGTCGTCGCGTCGCCCTTTGCAAGCTTTTGCTTGAGGCGCCAGACATGCTGCTCTTGGACGAACCGACCAACCACCTGGACGCCGAGACCATTGCCTGGCTGCAAAACCACCTGATCGCCTATAACGGCACGATCCTTGTCGTCACTCACGACCGCTACTTTCTGGACGACATTACCGGCTGGATCCTCGAACTCGACCGGGGTCGGGGCATTCCCTACGAGGGCAACTATTCCAGCTGGCTGGAACAAAAGGCCAAACGCCTTGAGCAGGAAAGCCGCGACGACAAGGCCAAGCAAAAGACACTTGAGCGCGAATTGGAATGGATGCGCCAGGGCGCCAAGGCCCGCCAGGCCAAATCCAAGGCCCGGATCAGCGCCTACGAAGAAATGGCCAACCAGTCAGAGCGTGAAAAGGTTGGCCGTGCCCAGATCATCATCCCCCACGGCCCTCGCCTTGGCGGCAAGGTGATCGAGGTAGAGAATCTCTCAAAGGCGATGGGCGACAAGCTGTTGATCGAGGATCTGAGCTTTTCCATTCCGCCCGGCGCAATCGTCGGCGTGATCGGGCCAAACGGCGCTGGCAAATCCACGCTGTTTTCCATGTTCACCGGCCAGAACCAGCCCGACGGCGGCGAGATTAGCTTTGGTGACACTGTCAAACTGGCATTCGTGGACCAGTCGCGCGACTCCCTGAGGGCAGATGCCACGGTCTGGGAGGAAATCTCGGGCGGGGCCGAACTGATCAAGCTTGGTGACGCCGAGATCAACAGCCGCGCCTATTGCGGGGCATTCAACTTCAAGGGCGGTGACCAGCAAAAGAAGGTCGGCCTCCTGTCAGGTGGTGAACGTAACCGGGTCCACATGGCCAAGCTTTTGAAATCCGGCGGCAATGTTCTTCTGCTTGACGAACCGACCAACGATCTGGACGTCGAGACCCTGCGCGCGCTTGAAGATGCCTTAGTCGATTTTGCCGGTTGCGCTGTCGTGATCTCGCACGACCGCTTCTTCCTCGACCGGATCTGCACCCATATCCTCGCCTTTGAAGGGGATGCCCACGTCGAATGGTTTGAAGGCAACTTCGAAGACTACGAAGAAGACAAGAAGCGCCGCCTTGGCACGGATGCCCTTGAGCCCAAGCGGGTCAAGTTCAAGAAGTTCGTTCGCTGAAGAATTGGGAACCGCCCTGGCACCTGAGAAAGCCGGGGCGGTTCCACCGAGACTGACTTAGGTCAATCTCCGGCCGCCTGGTTTGGGCTACTCTCTGGCTATCCCGTGAGCCAAAGGAGACTTCCGATGCCCGATACACAACCCAAGTCCCCACAGCCAAAACCCAAACGCACGTGGACCCAAGAGTTTGAGGTCGCAGGCGATCAATTGGACGGTTCAGTCAAGCGCCTCGCAGCCGAAGGTCAGGTACGTCGGATAAGATTCACCGAACCGGACGGCGATCTGGTCCTTGAAATGCCGCTCACCATCGAAGCGATCGCCGGCGGGGCGGTTGTCATAGCCGCACCATTGCTTGCCGTAATTGGCGCGCTTGCGGCCAAAGTCCACGTCGAGGTGGTCCGCGACCCCCCCCCGGCAGAAACCTGATAGCTGGAACGCGGCGTCAGTCCGCCGCGTCCATCTCTCTTGTGTCGTCTTGCTTTTGCGTCATCCGCTTGTCGAGGGCGGCAAAAAGCTGACGCTGCTCCTCCTCGGTCGGCTTGTCTGGCAAAGGGCGACCGGTGTAGGACATGAGGGCGTCGCATGCAGTCGGCCCAGACCAGAGCCGGCGCGCCGAAATCATGCGGGTGCGCAACTCGGGCGGCTGCTTCATTCCGCCAGCCTCAGGCGACCAATCCGAATCGAGAGCGGCAGCGGCCACGGTGCGCAGCGCCTTGACGTTCAGTTTGCCCCGTCCCGACAGGATGCCAAGGAAGACGCCCTTACCAGCATAAGCAAATCGGGCCTTGGTCGGAACGATTGACCCAGCGATCGCTGCGGCTGTCGCCTCGACCTGATAGCGGAACTGGGTCGGAGAAACCGCCCGGTAGATCGACCGCGCCTCTGCAATCTCGACCGAAAAAAGGCTCATCTGATAGCAGCGCTGCGGCAACCGAAGCAAATGGTTCTCAA
>Ga0209652_1003680_pt1 | contig 11136 bp, 2 predicted proteins | sample SaaInl74LU_5_DNA_FD_184641 | JGI IMG/M metagenome (GOLD analysis project Ga0209652, IMG submission 184641) | Marine microbial communities from expanding oxygen minimum zones in the Saanich Inlet - ESP_74LU_5_DNA (SPAdes) (version 2) | ecosystem: Environmental > Aquatic > Marine > Intertidal zone ...
TTTGGATACTGTTGCAACTAGTACGTTGTTTGTGTAAAGTTTAACTACAACATGATCTGTAGCGCCAGTGTCTGTAACTGTTTCAACAATAGCACCTGATGTTCCTGTACCACTTGTAAATGATGGACCAATTGTTGTCCAAGTTGTACCATTATAAACTTTCAACTGTCCGTTAGTGGTATCCCACCAAAGGTCACCAGTAACACCACTAGCTGGAGTACTTGCACTTGCTGTACTACTACTAACAGTTTTAAATGTTGTACCATTGTAAACTTTAAGTAGGTTGTTTGTTTTGTCCCACCACATTTGACCTGCAACTGGGCTTGCTGGTGCACTAGTGTTACTAAAGTTTTCCAATAGTTTTACTAGGTTCTCGTTAAAGAATTCACCGTAACCAGCGTAGTTCTTACCAATAAGCGTAAGGTCTGTGGTTGTATCAATGGTGCCATCTGCTACTGTTGCAAGGATAGTACCGTCGGTTTTGTTAACTGTATAAGCCATTTTTTATCTGCTCCGCATGTATTCGTTAGTATTATTTATCCACTTTATAAACTTAGTATATTATATGCTACTAAGATTAGTCAGTGTTTGAATTCTAACTGTATAATCAATCTGTATAAGTCTGTTTAGACTTTTTTGTACCGGGTGAAAAACAACATGTGTTAGTAGTTTACCCGTGTTAACTGTGCCTGTCCAGCTACGCAATCCAAGCTCATCAAATGTATATGTATCATTAAAGTTGCTTGTGTTATCAAACGCTGCCTGACTGTTTGGCTCGCCGTAGTCTAGCAAACAACTTACAACGATATCTGTGTAAATCTGTCCTGCTGTATGACTTACAGTAAGTTTATTTCTTGCTGTATCTGTGTTCAAACTACTGTTATCATCTACAACTTTATAGTATGTTTGGTTATATAGGTTAGCATTTGCACCGCTGCTATTTGCAGGCAAGTATGTAATAACACCTGTTGGGTCAACACTAGTGCCGCCGTTGCCAAATGCCATCTCATGGATAAATCCAGTTGTTTTGTTTGCTACACTTAGCGCAAGTGCTTCACTCATGTTCTCATAGTGAATAGCATTACGCTTGTTCACATAATCTTCACCTGTTTCAGGATCAAAGATACGAATGTGACCTTCCATCATCACGCCACTAGTATCTTTAATAGCACTTTCGGGCTGTTGTGGTTGTTCGATATCGTCTTTGTTCATTTCTTGCTCTTCCATGATTAAACCTTAAGCATACATTCTACACTCTTTTCGCCTAAATCGCTATTTGTTTCTAATGCGATTCCGACAATTTTTCCTTGTCCGTTTGTGCTTGCTTTACCGTGATGTGTTGCAAATACTGCTTCACCTTTGGTTACTGCACCTACAATGCGCACTGGAACACGACCTACTAGTGCAACTGCTTCGCCGTCTACTGCACTGTTCATTAAGTATGCTGGTGCAGTTGAGATAACACCTGCAATATATTCATCATCTGGTCCTGCTGCAGTAATTTCTGCTTCGCCGCCAACTACTACTACTGTGCCTGGTGCATATTCTTGATCTGCAACATAAATCTCAGCCAAGTCAGCGTATTGTGCTGAAGTTGCTGTTGCTGTAACTGTGCCTGCACTAAAGTTACCACTGGCATCGCGATATACAATAGTTAAGGCTGTGTTTGCGCTTGTGGCGTTTGATGTAATTGTATATTGTGAAGCTTCGCCTGGACTACCTATAATACCAATTCCAGCACCGGTTACTGTCAACTGCTCTGCATAGTTACCAGTTGTATCGGTTCCAAGTGCTACACTGTTAGCTGCTATGGTTGCTGTTAGTGTTGCATTACCTAAGTTAGTAAGTGTTGCACTACCACTCAAGTCACCAGCAAGAGTAATAGTTGGATCACTTGTTGCTGTTGTAACAATATTAATTGCCGCACTTCCATCAAAGTTTGCAGTACCAGTTACAGCACCACTAACTTCAATTGCTCTTGTAGTTGCAAGTGCTGTTGCTGTAGCAGCATTACCTGTACAACTTCCTGAACTACCAGTTGTGTTTTGGTTAAGTGTTGCCACTCTAGCCGCTGCTACTGTACCTGTTGTTACCTGCGAACCATTAAGAGCTGTCAGTGCAGATCCATCTCCGCTATGATCACCACTTACTGTGCCTGTTGTTGTAATGTTGTTTGCACCAGTATCAACTGGCTTATTGAAAACAAACTTTGTACCACTGTGTGAATATGTTATTGTTGCACCAGCGCCATCAATTGTAATACCTGCACCGTCTGCAGCCGCACTATCAGCCGCGCCATCTGCTAGTGTAATGTTTATATCTTCAACTTTCATTTCAGCAGTATTAAGTGTTGTAGTTGTTCCGTTTACTGTTAAGTTTCCTGTAACAATAAGTCCTTGACTAACTGTAACATCACCGCCTGCTGCAATTGCAATAGCGTCTGTATCACTAGCACTGCCTATAGTTCCAGCATTTGGAATAATTAAGTTACCACCAAATGTTGTACTTGCGGCAACAATTGTTTGTTCTGCTACACCGTCTACAGTAATAACTACACTGCCTGTGCCTGTATCTATTACCTCAACTTGTGAGTTACCTTCAATAATCTTATCAGCATTAAGTCCACTTATTTGTGAATCTACATAGGCTTTAGTTGCTGCATCTTGTGCCGATCCAGGATCGCCCATGCCTGTAATTTTAGCAGTGCCCATCGCTATGGCACCACTCATAGTGCCGCCAGTTAGTGCTAGTTTTAAGTCTGCATATGCTTTTGTTGCAGCATCTTGTGCGCCAACAGGATCTACTACATTAATAATCTTTTGTGTGTTTGCATCAATATCTGCGCTAGGAGCAAATGTGAGTGTTACATCATTTGAGTTTTCTGTTGCAACAATTGGACTTGTGCCAATAATGCTTCTAAACTGCAGGGCTACACCAACTTTTGACTTGAAAATTCCGCTGCCTGAGCCTAAACTACTACCAGTGTTCGCTTCACCGCCCGATGCTCCGGGAGCAACTGCTGGTTCCCATTCTCCGTCAACTGCGTTCCAAGTTAAAACATCGTTTGCATTTGGAGTTGTAGTTGTTGTGTCAACATCACTTAGTTCGTTAATACTTGTTGCTTGAATCTTTGTTAGCACTCTTGCATCTGTATAGTAAAGGTTAGTGGCACCTTCTGGAACATTGTCTGTATCAACTTCACCAGCGCCGGCGCCAAAATCAATCATAGTTTCTTTAATTTGTCCAGCGCCAACACTGATCACGCCACTAGCTAGAGTAATACCATCACCTGCACTGAAATGTGCTCTAACTTCACTTGCACTTGGACCTACATATGTAATAACACCTGTGCTGCTATTGTATGCTAAACTTCCATCGCCGCCGCTGTCAGTGACACTGATACTTGCTCTTGCTCTGGCATCTGTGTAATATAAGTTCGTGCCTTCTGCAATGTTAGTAGTTGTGATAGTAAGTTCATTACTAGCGTTTGGTGTAACACTGTTTACACTTTTAATATAGTTGGTTTCTAGAGTATCTACTCTACCGTCTAAGTCAGTAAAGTTACCATCCAACTCAGTAAATGTAAGTGCCTGGCTTTTATTGGCTCTAAGTGTAATTGTCATTTTTTCTCATCCTCAAGTGCATTTAATGTAAACATTATACGATATTTATCAACCATTATGGTAGTACCTCAATGTAATCTTCTTCTACATATCCAGGTTGTGCAAAGTATCTGTCGTTTAGCTCTAATCTATAGTTTGGTACTTCTGCTTCACATGCCTTTAAGAAGTTAGCATTTACAGTTGAACTTTGCTGTATTCCCAAGCCATCTGCTGCAGTGCCACTGCCTGCATCGTACCATGTATTAGTATGTGTGTTTGTTGCTGGTAAAGTTTGATCTTTACCACCATCTACTACCAAGTAGCCTGGTGTAATGCGCTGCACAACTGCAGTGCCCAGTGTTCCTCTGCGTAGTTTAGTAATATAGTTGTCTGTTGTGTTGATTTCCCAATAGGTAATACGCTCGCCGCCGATAAACACAACACCAGGGTATTCACTGTTTCCGTCTATTAGTGGAAGAACACTAGCATCTTTAACATAAATTTTTGTATCTGAAACAACTGCTTGTTGAGTAACACTTGTTGTTGCATCTTTACACATTCTCAGATATTCAACATTGCCGTTCATATCCTGGAAGATTCTAAATCCAACACTTGGCTTTATAGCATTTTCACTGATATGTGTTATTACGACAACGCTGGTGCCAGTAATGGTTGCTTGTGTTGCAATACTCATTTGTATACTTGTCCCATTAGTAATATAATCACCTGGGTGTAGTCTTGCGCCATCCACTGTTACCCAGAAGTTGTTTACATTAGTAACTGTTCTATCTAGGTCATATGTACCAACTGTGCCAACAACGCTGCTACGGTCAAATGCAGCACTGTCAAAACCAACTTCGTCAAACTCGTCAATAACTGTGGTTGATCCTGTGCCCTGTCCAACATGCACAATTGTTTGCATGCGCAGTGGATCGTGATTAGCAAATGTGTTAACACGCATTACACTTGAACTTGTGAAACTTACGCCGCCATCAATAGTAATCTCAGTGCCATCGCCACTGATAGTATATTCTGCACTTGCACGATTATATACAATAACTGTATCGCCATCTGCTGGTGCTGTGAGCATAGTAATAAATGCATCACCTGCTACCGCAGTATAGTCTACGTTACGGACAGCGTTGAGTGTTGTGTTTGTTGCACGTTGTATAACTGCAACACCAATGTCGCCTGGGTTGACAATTACGGTTTCACCTGCTGTTGTTGCAATGTTAAACTGCACAGTTGAACCATCTGCAGCATGATATTTGCTGTTTGCTGGACGAAGTCTTACATCGTCGATTTCAACAACTGTGTTTGCACTATAAGGCTGTGCATAGTTTACAGTATTATCTAAACTGTATGTGTATGTGCCTGCAGTTAGTGTTGTTGTTTGTAGTTTAATCTTACTTGGTGCATCTCTGGTTGTTGCTTGATTAAATGTAAACACATGAATGTGTGCGCCATTAACTGGTGGTGTAGCAAAAGTAATAACTGTTCTGTCATCCTGCTCACCAATTGTTGGATTTACTTCAACACCATCTAAAAATACCACGCTTTGTTGTGTAAGACTTGGAATATTACTTAGAACAAATGATACAGTAGTTCCGTCACCTTCGTAGGTATACTCGCCTACCATCTTCTCGCCAGTTTGACCATATGCATAAACATGTAGTATGTCTGTCGCAGCAAGCGGGCTTGTTAGCACAACGCTCTTAGTAGCAAAGTTTATTGTAAAGTCATAAACTCTACTTGCATTTTTATACACAACCAAGTATTCAAAATCATCTGCACTCTTGTCTATTCTGCCATACTGGAAATTAGTAACTGTTCCAGTATCATCTGTGAAGCTGGTGTAACGAATTTCCATTGCGTTGCCGTCTGCTTCAAAGTCATTGCTTGCATGAGTGTAAACTTCCATATCAAGCGTGTCATAAACTCTGCCTGGGATTAGTTCTTCAGGAGCATGACTATTGTAAGTGTCAACAAATCCTGCACCGTCAACTTGAATACTTACAGGATCAATGCCTAAATCTAAATCTTGTATATATCCTAATGCTGCATATCCTGGTGCAACAAATTCATCACCTTCAATGCCCGGATCACCAAAGTCAGTGCCTCTAAAGATAGTATCAAGTCCTGCAAGAACTGCTAGACCATCACTGTCAATCTCAAAGTTGTCAAAGCCAATAACATCAAAGTTTGCACTATCAAAGCCAGGATCTTGATTAAAGTTAGGACCATCAACTTTAGTACCTAAATATCCTGTACCTCGTTGTAGTAGCTCTAAGTCATCACCAATCATTCCACTGGTTGGGTAGTAGTAAGCAGCAATTCTGTCTGCAGTATTTGCAAAGTCTTCGTCTTTTGCTATTTCAAATACAGTAAATCCATTGGCATCTTCAACGCTAAAAGTTGCACCACTTGTAAAATTGCTCTGAGCAGTATATACTTCCTGTGTTCCTTTAACGACATTTTGATAAGAAACAATATCACCTGCTGTATAAGCAGTGTTTGCTGTCCAATCTTTAACAGTGCTTGTGTATGTAATACGATCAAACTTAATAGTTGTATCAAAACTTCTTACAGTATTGTTTACAAGTCTTGGACTTACTAGTATGCCGGTGCCACTACCAGTAATTGTAATAGTTGGTTCCTGCGTATAACCACTGCCTTTGTTTGTCATTGTAATACTGATAATTGTATCGCCGTTTGTTTTTGCAACTGCAACTGCTTGTACACCGCCTGCAAGTTGTGGTGCGCTAATAGTTACTGTTGGATCTGTGATATATCCAGTACCAGCATTTACAATCTGGATACTGTCCAGTCTATAACCATAGTTCTCACTCCAAGGCTTGTTGAGTCCTTGTGCTTGTAGTATTTCATCGCCACTACGCTCGCCGCTTGGCTTACGGAAGTAGCGTAAACTTTCATCATAGTATGCATGCACATCAAAGTCTGTAGTGTCACTGCCATAAGTGTCCACCTTATCATACTTGCTTACATACTCGCGAATCTTAGTTTTGTAAGGTTTTACTTCATTAATAAAGTCCTCAATAAAGTTTGTGTTGTCAAACTTAAACGTATTGTACTGATCCAAACTGCGAATCTTATGTGCAACTGTGATAAATGATGTCTTAAACAACCAGTCTTGACTGAAGTTGTTTTCGTTAAGTGCATATTCCATCAAACGGAAGAACAGTTCGTTCATGTTTATTTCATAGTCACCAACAAGTACATCTGTCTTTAGTGCATCCACAATTTGCCTAATCTCTTGTGCAGGAACCTTATCAAATGCAGCAAAATCAAAGCCATCATTGTCAAAGCCTGTTGCTTCAAAGTTACTGTTGGTTGTTGCGAAACTATACAAACTTGCATTAAACTGTAGTGTACCGCGTTCAATAATAACTTCATCCCACCCAGTTGCAGTCTTGGCAAACATACTAAAGTTGCCTTCATCATTGCTGGTTACTTTAGCAATATCACCTGTTACTGCATCAGTGAGTGTCAGTAAGTCTGCTTCCAGTGTCACTTGATACTTTGGCACAGTTGTAACATCATAACCTGTTGCATAGTAGGTTGCATAGTTCCAATAATCACTTGTGTTATACGCCTGAATATTTGTTAGCTGCCAACTTTTGTCTGCTTGTAGTGTGTAGATAGTCCAGTAGTTGCTGTGATTTGTATCTTCTAGTACAAGTACTTTGTAGCCTGTGCTTAGGATAGCAGTATTCAAGAAGTCTCTTTCCTGGACTGTGTCAACACTTACATTGTATTCACCACTGTTAACTGTAGGGATTTTTTCACTGCTTAGTAGTTTTGTTAGACTTGCATTTCTAGCAAACGGTGCTTTTACAAGAACACTGTTGGTATACTGTGTTAGAACTTTAAGTGCAGCGGCGCGGTTAACAAACATGCCTTGACGTGGTTGTGTAAGTACACCGTACTTTTCAACTTCACTCAAGAACGGATCTGGAACCAAGTTGCCAACGCTGTCGCTGCCTGCTAGACTGTCAACAAGTTTTGTATACATTCTTGCTGGAATTGCTTGGTCAGTGTTGCCTCTGCCATAAAGTTCGAATTCGCTGTGTAGCACGCCTTCATTTTTAACTACGTCATAGTTAATGCTTAATACAGTGTCTCTGTCTGCAAAATACTGTTTACAGTTATACAGTGCAACTGCATCTGTGTTCAAGAATGCAATGTGTGGTAATCCTGCTGCTTTTGGATCTTCGATAAGACTTCTTATACTGTCTGCACTAATAGTTCTAAATTCTGCTTCTGCCGGAACACTTGTGATGTCTTTTACCCAGAAGTAATAACGAGGCTGTGTGCTATCTGTTCTGCTGTCATATACATTTGCAACATTAAATTGCGTAACATCTTTTACTGTGCCTTCGCCAGTGTACTGACTTGGCGGTGTTGTGCTTTCGATCCACTCATAAATGTCAATTCTTGATCCAGGAAATGCTTGCGCCCAATAGTTTGTACGGAAATCAATATCGCCTTGCTCTGCATTTAGATAATGCACAGTGCTTGTGTCCCACCATAGTCTATTTTTGTATTTGTAGTTCCAAAGATTATCGTACATTGCTGGATCTTGATGGCTTACATAACTAAGTTCTGCTTGAGCAACACCTGCAATTTTGCCTTTTGCTGGATCAATATAATCAAGGAATACACTAACTTGGCCTTGTTTTTTGTTGTATAGCGCAACACGGTTTATTTGACTTACATCAACTCTTGTGCCTTCACTGCGTAATACATTCCAACTACCTGCTCTCGCATTGTTATTAAACTCATATACACTACCACTGTTAGCGTAGTTTGTTGTATCGTTAGGAGCACCAACATATATTCTGTTGTCACTGTATGCAACTGCACTGCCAAACTGATCTAGTTCAAGGATGTTTGTACTCTTGAGTTGCTGTCCAAACACCATCTTACTCGGATTAGCAAGCGTTGGTGTGTTTGAGTTTAGCAGTTCATACACATATACTGCGCCGCTTTGTGTGCGTCTGTCAGTAAATGTTGTACCGCTTTCATCAAATGTGGTTGTTGCACTCAAATAATCTTCACTGTTAGTGTTAGTTTCAATGTCAAATCCTGTTGGTAGCAGTGTGCTTGCTCTGTCACTTGCAATAACAAGATTGCGTGTGTCAGTGTATTGACTTGTACCAACATGCACATGCTTGTCAAATGCTACAGTTTGTCCAAAGTTTTCATTTTCAAATGCCTGAGGATGACTAATCTTTTGTGTAAGTTTGAATGGATCAACTATTGCACCAGTTTGGAAACTGTTTCCTGTTCCAGGCATTACACTTAGCTTATTATAAAGTTCTGTGTTAGTTGTTGTAATAACTAGTTGATCAGCACTGTTCTTGCTTGCAGCTACGCCTGGGATTGCTGCATCAACAATGTCTTGTGCTAAATCTGCTGCGTCACTACTTGTTGAACCAATGGTTACTTCACGGTCATTGATAAACAATGTGTGTCCTGAAGTGACACTATAGCCACTACCTTCTTTACTGGTAACACTAGCATAGTTTTTGCCTGCGTCCTGTAGAATGAATACACTGCCTGTGTTAGGATTGGTTTCATCTTCGCCTGGTGATCCAATAGCAATGATACTGCCTTTAGTATCAATACTAACACTAATACCAAACTGCTCTTCACCGTTGGTCTCATCACCTAGATCCAACTGATCAATCTGCTGCATCTGTGTAAATGTGCCTGTGTATACTTGAATTACGTCACCTGCAGTAGGAGTATACTTGAATGTAACAGTGTTACTTGAACGAGTATAATACCCATCAGTTGACCCATCATTGTCTGTTGGAACATCTGGATTATCTGTTTCAATTTGTAATATGCCATTTACTTCAACATAGATTTTTGTTTGCAGTGTGTTAGTTGTTGTATATGCTTTTGTTGCGCCATCTGCAATGAACTTTTCAGCATACTGTGCATAAAGATATGCTTCACCGCTGTTTGCCTTGCCGTCGATAGTTGCATTAGGTGCACCAACAATAACTCTCTTACCTGTGTGATCACAGTCGATACTGTGTCCAAAGTCACCGCTGCCTGCTGTATAACTACCAATCTCTTTAAAGTAATCCTGCTGTCTTACAACAATTTGTAGACTGCTTGCAGGTGTGCTTGTAAATGTTATGTCGGCACCACTAAGTGTGAAGTCTTTTGTTGGCAAATATACTTTGCCGTTTTCATCCACAACATTAAGTGCATTGAGATCAGTAGGCGTAAAGTCCAGTGTATAGGTTGCGCCGCCACTAGTTGTAATAGTGAATGTTTTTTCGCTTGTTGTGTCTAATTCAATAAGTGTGTAAACATAAAATCTATTGTCGCCCGGTGCACCAATAAACAAATATCTGCCATCACCACTCATTGCCATACTAGTAGCAAACAAGTGACTGGTGCTAAGTGTGCTTGGACGGATAGCAGGTCTGCGATTAAATGTGCCGGCGCTATCAATGTAGTAAAGGAACGCTGCACCAACACCGCTTTGTGTATCTGGTGCGCCAATAATAGCATAGTCTGTAGCAATTGCTAGACTAGCACCAAAACTATCTAAACTGTCGCCAATGGTTGCACTACTAATGTTGCTACCTTCAATAAGTATGCCGCCTTCACTGCGCACATAAGGAACAACTGTGCCACTGCCGTTTGCAGGAGCACCAACAAGTGCTATTGTGCTGTTGCTGTTAATTGCAATGCTCTTACCATATAGGTCATCTGCGTTAATTGGGCTTTGTGTTTTTACACCAGTTGTTGTCCATGGACGAGCATTTTGCAATACTTGCCAATCGCCATCATTGTTTGCGTCAATCCACACAAGCTCTTTGTTGTCCCATCCACTTACAGGTGTGTATGTGCTTAGGTCACTTGGCTGTGCAAAACGCACACTGCTGAGTTTGTACATTGGAATGCGAATATCTTGTATGTCTGCTTCAGTTGTAGCATCTACAATTGTAAATTTATTTGGACTACTGACTTCGTAAATTTTAGCAACTTTGCCAATTGGTTGTGCTGCACGAACAATAACATAGTCATCTTTTACAAGTCCGTGATTAACGTCTGTAGTATAGATTAAGTATCCGTTGCCTGTGCTTTCAACACTGATAACTGTGCTTAGTGTTTCATCAATTCTACGCATACCCCAGGTGTTTGTGTTGTCTGTAGCAACCCAAATCTTTTTACCTTTGCCAAGTTCGCTAATGCGTGAACTTAGTGCTTCTAGTTCATCACCACTAAACACTGTAAAGTCTACATCATCCAGTCTTGCATAGCCTGCACTGTCTAAATCATTTAGTGTTAGACTGTTTGCATCTCTTGTTGCAAATATATTGCCTGTATAGTTGTTAGGCTTTTTATACAAGTCTTTTTCTTGTACATGATAATGCCCAATGTCAGTGCCGCCAGGTAGTTCACCTGCTGCGTGGAAATGCAATACAAATGGATTGTTAGCTGCTTCTTGTTCTGGAATAATTGTTTCAATAACTTGGTTACTGTCAAT
>Ga0209652_1003681_pt1 | contig 11136 bp, 7 predicted proteins | sample SaaInl74LU_5_DNA_FD_184641 | JGI IMG/M metagenome (GOLD analysis project Ga0209652, IMG submission 184641) | Marine microbial communities from expanding oxygen minimum zones in the Saanich Inlet - ESP_74LU_5_DNA (SPAdes) (version 2) | ecosystem: Environmental > Aquatic > Marine > Intertidal zone ...
GTCGGCAGTTTGCTCTGCTGCTACACAGACGGATTGATCGAGCAGGAGAACGACCAAGAAGTACCATTTGGTACCGACCGGCTGCTGGGGTTGCTCGCTCACCACAAAGGCCAGTCCCTGGAGGCCGTGCACCGAACGGTGGTCGCAACCTTGGATGCGTTCCGTGGCGACGAACCGCCTCTGGACGATACCGCCATGCTGAGCTGCCGATTCATCTAAGCTTGATTGGTCGAAGCCTGAAGGTCCAAGACCACCATCATCGCGAGAAACCCCCAAAACGGAGCGCTGGCTTTGTCCGTGTCCAGGTAGTTGTTCAAGACGCCGTGCACGAAATAAGTCACGAGGCCCAAAAACACGCCCATGGCGAGGCGTCGGTCGTCCGGGTCAAGCAACTTGCGTTGCAACTTGAATCCGAGGTGTCCTGTTGCCAAGAGCAGCGCCAACACGGCCATGAAACCAAGGAATCCCTGCTCGGAAAGGGGGCCGAGGTATTCGCTGTGGGCATTGCCTACATTCCCATTGTTGGTGCTGATCAGGGTGCGGAGGTCTGAGGTTTGGAAGGGAGCGTATTCGAATTGATACGTGCCGGGGCCCCAGCCGAAGACGGGGCGCTCCTCAAACATGGCCAAGGCACAGGACCAGCGGTTGAGGCGCTCGAGGTTGGAGTCGTCACTCGAAACGTTGGAAATGCTCTCGACGTGTTGGGCGAGGTCGTCCGAGGAGTCTTGCTTGTTGCGCTCCAATTGGATCACCAAGGCATCCCAAGAAAAGATCAGTCCAATGACACCAGCCATGCCGATGCTGAGCACCGTGCGAAAGCGCACGCCGAGCAGAATGAGAACCCACAACCCACCCGCCGCGGCAAGACTGACCCATGCGGCCCGGGTGAAGGAAAGCACCGTGCCCAGGGAAATCCAAGCCACGGCCAACGTCCAGAGCACGCGAGAAAGCGTGGATTGGCTGGAACGCCAAGCCATGGCGATGGCGGGGGGAAGGAGCATGGCTAAGACCGCTCCGTAGGAGGTGTGATCCTTGAAAAACGGCTTCATCACCCAGTGGCCCGCGCCTTTGCTGAATCCGTAGTCCGCGTGACGGACGAGGGTGTAGGCGATGACGATGGAGAGGGGGATGACGAGAAGCGTGAGGAAACGGTGTTTGGCCTTGGGGTCGGATTGAAACCACTCCGCGAGCAGCAGGTAGAAAGAGGCCAAAAACCAAGCACGCGCCACCCACGCCTTGAGCGACACCACGACGTGGCTGCTGGGCAAAATGGTCAATCCCATCCACAGGAAGCCTGCCCCGATGACCCACGATATGGGGTGTCGAAGCAAGGACTGTTGCGGGGATTGTCCGGAAAGCCAGCGCGCGACGAAGACGGCGAGCAGGGCGAAAAGCATGGGCTCCGTGGGCATGTACCATCCGATCGACGTCAATCCAAATTCACTCAGATTCAAGGAAAGAGGGACGAGGAACACGACCGTCGAGAGGTACAGGTCAATGCGCGCGAACGCCCACCAAAAGAGCAACGCCGCCGCCGGCAATGCCAACACGTAGGGCAAGTCGGTCGCCCACCCTGCGAGGGCAAGGAGGGTCATGGCGAGGCCCGCGAGGATGCCGGCGCGTGCGGTGGTCATGGAGCGGTCAGGCAGCGTTTTGGGCGCGTTGCAACGTATCCCACGCCAACATGGCAAGAAAGGCTGCGGCCACCGCCACGACAGAGGTCATCACCACGATGAGCCAGCGCACGGGTTTGGCCTTCTTGTCGGCGGCACTCGCGTAGTCTACAATGAATGATGAGGAAAGCTGAGTCTCTGCATCCACGCGCATCAATTCCACGCGCTTCTTGAGCAGGGCTTGCTGTTCGTAGGCTGCTTCGAGATAGGCCGACAGGTTGTTGTAACCGTTCGCAAGGGCACCAAGCTGCTCAAGGTCCTGCTTGATGGTGGCGGCAGCTCTCGGATTGCCTGAAGCGAGCGCCATGCCGTATTGCGCCGTGAGACCTTCGACTTGAGCCTCAAAATCATAGATGCCCAGGGCGTGCAAGGTGGCGAGACTGTCCTCCGCTTCGGCGATTTGCTTCGACGTGTTGGAGAGCGTGCTTATTGCCAAGTTATAGGCTTCTTTCGCGCGGTCGTTGCGCATCTTGTTGGCCACGCTGTCCACCAAAAAGGCCATGTCGTTGGCCATGTCACGTGCGAGTTCAGGATCGGTGTCCAGCACCCGAACTTGAATGGACCCAAACCGCGTCAGGTTGGCGCTGACGTTGCTGCTGTAAGTCAACCCCATGGCGGCTTTGGCACCGGGTTCATTGGGGACGATGTCGTAGTGGGTGTAGAGGTCGTACTTCTCGATGATTCGGTTTCGGATGCGGTGGGAATTGAGGATCTGGAGCAACCGCTCGGCGTCTTCGGTTTCCCCGTAAGCGAGCAGGTCGTTCTTCTTGTTTTCCTCAAAGAACTGCTCCCCGATGCTGTGCTGTGAAGTGGCAAACATGACCACCGTGCTTTCGTAGTATTCGTCCAAAATCAACGCGACGCCGGATGCGACGATGGCGGCAAGGAAACCGACCGCAGCGAGCGTTTTCAAATTGCGCCACAAAAACACGAGAAGGTGAGTGGACTCCATGGGGTTGGATGTAGACATGCGTTCAGGGATTGGGTCGAGAACAGCCGCGAAGGTAATGGGCGCGGTCGGTACCTTTGAGCACATGGCGCGCATTGCCTTGAACGGACGATTGTTGGTGCCCGGCAAGATGGAAGGAATCGGGAGATTCACCCTCCGCTGCTTGGAGGGTTTGGTCGCGTTGCGCCCCAACGACTCGTTTTTGCTCCTGGTGGATCGGCCGGACGATGACTTGTTTCATTTGGGACCCAACGTCGAAGTACGTCGAATTCGCATCCCGGCACGCCGACCGTGGCTGATTCGTTGGTGGTTTGGCCGGTCGATGAGTCGGGTCTTGAAGTCCTGGAAAGCCGATGCATTTGTGTCGTTGGAGGGCCCTGTTGCCACCCAGATGCCATCTGATTTTCCGCAATTGTCCGTCATTCACGACTTGAACTTTGAGCACCGGCCAGAGGGTTTGCCTGCCCGATGGGCGAACTACTACACCACGGAATTCCCCAAATACGCGAGGCGTGCGGACGTTCTCGGAACCGTGTCTGAATTCAGTCGCAGGGACTTGGGACGCACTTACGGGCTGGACGCATCGGCCATCCAGGTGTTTTCCAATGCGGCCGACGAGTTGTTCCAACCAGCGGCGGATCGGGATGTCGATCGAGCTCAGAAATCGTACGCCGAAGGACGTCCGTATGTTTTGTTCGTCGGTTCGTTGCACCCCCGCAAAAACGTGGAGGGACTGCTCGCCGCCTTTGAAATGTATTGCAGGCAGGGTGGTTCGTGGGACTTGGTCGTGGTGGGGGTGGCCATGTGGTCCGAGGCGCTTCCTCGAATGTCCAAGGAGGTCGCGCCGCGCGTGCATTTTGCGGGCCGACTCGATCAAGGCGACCTCGTTCTCGCCGTTTCCGGGGCGCGGGGCCTTGTGTTTGTGCCTTGGTTTGAAGGGTTTGGGGTTCCTGTGGTGGAAGCCATGGCCTGTGGCGTTCCCGTCATTGCTTCCAACGTCACGTCACTCCCCGAGGTCTGTGGGGATGCCGCGTTTGCGCTGGTCGACCCTTCGGAGACGTCTTCGATCGCGGCCGAGATGACCCGGTTGGAGTCAGATCCTGAGGCGGCCGTTGAGGCGGCGGAACGTGGGCTGCGACGTGCCAAGGAATTTTCGTGGTCGGCGACAGCCGCCAAACTGAGCGCCGCTCTGAACCTCATTCTTCCTGAATCATGAGTGTGAAGCTGATGCCTCAGGTGGTGCGTGGTCGAGTGGAAGCGGGATGCGACGAGGCGGGGCGCGGGTGTTTGGCGGGCCCTGTGGTGGCCGCAGCGGTGGTCCTCACCCCCAAGGTGGCGAGGTCCCTGCCGCTGAACGACAGCAAACAACTCACAGCGTTGCAGCGGCAGGAGCTCCGGAAGGAAATCGAACAGAAAGCAGTCACGTGGTGCGTGGCTTTTGTCTCTCCTGAGGACATCGATCGCATGAACATTTTGCAGGCGTCTTTTGAGGCCATGCGCCGAGCGGTGCGCGGATTGGTCGCACCTCCCGATCATCTGTTGATCGACGGAAACAGGTTTGTCACGTCTCCGGATCTGCCATCTCACACCTGCTTCGTGAAGGGCGATGCCAAAGTGGCGAGCATTGCGGCGGCCAGCATTTTGGCCAAAACACACCGCGACGAGTACATGCAGGCAGCGGCTGAAACCTATCCTGGATACGGGTGGAAAACCAACATGGGATACCCTACAGTCGCTCATCGAAAGGCCCTTGTTCAACAGGGTCCCACACCCCTTCATCGCAGCACGTTTTCGTGGGCGCCTCCGGCCCCAACGCTTTTCGACTAACCTTTTGATTCGTTGCAGGTTGTGTAATAGTTATACCTCCAAACAAGGTAAGTATGTCAACCCCATGTGAAGCGAGGGTGAAATCTCCGTCCAAATGGCATTTTTGGTGGCGGAATGCGTAATTTCACGCGTCCAAAACCTTAATTCCCAACCCATGCGTTTTTCAACTTGGCTCGCCGCGACTTTCCTCTTCTGGGGCGCTGGCACCGCAATGGCCCAATGCGAGAACCTCTTTTTCTCTGAGGCGGCAGAAGGCTCATCCAACAACAAGTATTTGGAGATTTACAACCCCACTTCGGCGGCGGTTGACTTGACAGGCTACGCTTTCCCAAGCGTGTCGAACGCTCCTGACAACGGAGTCGGCAACTACGACTTTTGGAACACGTTCCCTGCGGGTGCCACATTGGCAGCAGGCGATGTTTACATCATTGCTCACCCTTCTGCTGATGCCAGCATTTTGGCTGTGGCGGACATGACCTTCTCATTCTTGTCCAACGGGGACGACGGCATCATCCTCGTTGAGGGGGACACGGCCAGCTTTGTCCAAATCGACGCAGTCGGCGATTGGAACGGCGATCCCGGAACGGGATGGAACGTCGCTGGTGTGACAGCTGGAACGGCGAACCACACGTTGGTCCGCAAATCCTCTGTGCAGTCGGGCAACGCGGGCGACTGGGTGACCAGCGCTGGAACCAACGCCGACGACAGCGAGTGGATCGTTTTGGCTTCGGACGACTGGACGAACTTGAACGTCCACACCTTTGATGGTTGTGGCGCAGCGGTACTCGGTTGCACCAACCCCAATGCAACCAACTACGACGCGACGGCTACGGAAGACGATGGCAGCTGCTTGTTTGCCAATCCATGCAACGTGGATGGCGTGGTCGTGGAGGCGAGCAGCTTCCAGTTTGTGCCTGCTGATTTGAGCATCGCCGTAGGCCAAACGGTCGTGTGGTCCAACCTCGGAGGCTCACACAACGCCAACGGCGACGTGGACACGCAGACAGGTGTTTCATTTGGCAACCCTGAGGCCTTCTTCTTCAGCCCCGTGATGGGCGCCGCGGCCGGTGTGTGCATCGGTTCTTTCACCTTCAACACTCCTGGCGTGTACACGTACGACTGCTCAGTAGGCACGCACGCAGCCCTTGGCATGGTCGGAACCATCACGGTTGGAACGGGCGGCTGCACCAACGCAGCGTCCGCGAACTACAACCCTGCCGCGGACTACGACGACGGGTCGTGCCTCGCTGTGAGCTTGACCGCCATCGCGGACATCCAACTCGGACAAGAAACGGGCCTCTTCACGGACAGCGTGGTGGTCACGTCTGGTGTGGTCACGGGTGTGTTTGGAAACAACGTGAGCATCCAAGATGGCCAAGGCGCTTACAGCGGCTTGTGGCTCTTCTCTCCCGACGTGCCTGTGCAGGTGGGGGACCAAATTGAAGCCACCGGTGCCGTGACGGAAAACTTTGACAAGACCCAAATCAGCACCCCCGCTGTCGTCATCCTCAGCCAAGGCAACGCGTTGCCTGCCGCCGAAGTCCTGACCACGGCAGAAGCTGGTACGGAGCCTTGGGAAGGCGTTCTCGTGCAAGTCACGGGTGCGGTTACTAACCCCAGCTTGGGATTTGGCGAATGGGCCATGTCCGACGGTTCTGGCGAAATCGGTGCGGACGACGCCGGCTTTGACGCCATCGGCGCCGGCCTCGTGGGCCTCGGCAACGAGCTCCAGTTGACCGGTCCGGTCGATTTCTCGTTCAGCGCCTTCAAGATTCTGCCACGTGACGTGGCCGACGTGCTCCTCTACGGCTGCACAGACACCACGGCCGCGAACTACAACGCGTTGGCGACCATCGACGACGGCGGTTGTGTGTACGAAGGCGGCGAGTGCGGCTTGTTCATCTCAGAATACGCGGAAGGCACTTCCAACAACAAGTACATGGAGTTGTACAACCCCACGTCGTCGCCCATTTTCTTGGATGAGTACACGTTTGGCAACTGCAGCAACGGGTGTGATTTTGTTGGGCTGGGAGGAGCATCGTCGATTACCGACAGCGTGGACTTCTGGACGTTCAACTTCCCTGCGGGATCCCAAATCGCGCCAGGAGGAACGTTCATCGTGGCTCACCCCACATCGAACCCCACCATCTTGGCCGTGGCGGACATGACGTACACCTTCCTCAGCAACGGAGACGATACGTTTGTTCTCGCCAACATCGCAGGGGGGGACACCACTTTTGTCGACGTTATCGGCGAATTCGGTGCTGACCCTGGATCGGGCTTCACTGTGGCTGGCGTGCTGAACGCCACGCAGAATGCCACGCTCGTCCGCAAACCCACGGTTTCGACGGGCAACGGCGGTGACTGGGCGGCAAGCGCGGGCACCAACGAGATCGACACCGAGTGGATCATCAACCTCCAGGACGACTGGACCAACCTTGGCGTGCACACCTTCACGGGCGCTTGTGCTGTGGACAACACGGGCTGCACGGACCCAGGTGCGGTGAACTACGACCCCACCGCCACGGAAGACGATGGATCATGCATCTTCATCCCAAGCTTGACGATTCAAGAAATCCACAGCAACAACTTCGGGGGTTCTGTGGTGACCTCAGGTATCGTCACGGCTGTGTACACCAACAACAGCGCTCTGGCTGGCCAGCCTTCCTACGTCATCCAGAACGGCACGGGTGCATTCTCGGCCATTTGGGTCATTGGCTCAGGTGTGGCCGTGGGTGACCAAGTGGAAGTCGCGGGCAACGTGAGCGTGGTTTACGGCTTGCGTCAGATCCTCTCGGCTGTTCCAACGCTTCAGTCTTCAGGCAACGCCCTGCCTGCAGCGGAGGTGCTCACTCCTTCTGCGATCAACGACGAGCAGTGGGAAAGCGTGTTGGTTCAAATGACCGGTGAAGTGGCCAGCTTGAACGCGACTTACGGCGAATGGCTCCTGAGCGACAGTGTCGGCACGGGAATGGCCGCCGCCCTCGGTTACAACGCCATCAATGACAGCGTGGACGTGGCAGGCGTGATGACCCCAGTCGTCGAAGCCGGTCGCAACTACCGCGTGACGGGCCCCAACTTCTTCAGCTTCAACAACTGGAAGTTGTGCCCACGCGACACGACCGACGTCGTGCGCATCGGCTGCACGGACGCGACGTTCCCCAACTACGACCCGCTCGCTACGGAAGACGATGGATCTTGCTCCAACGTTTCAGGTTGCACCGATCCCTCTGCGGACAACTACGACCCCGCGGCCACTTTGGACGACGGTTCTTGCGTCATTACCGGCTGCACGGACCCTACGGCTTTGAACTACAACGCCAACACGACGTTGGAAGACAACACCACGTGCTACTACACGTTGCCTAACATCCTCATCAACGAGATTCACTACAACCCTTGCAGCAACCAAGGTGCCGACTTTGACTACGAATTTGTCGAATTGGTGAACGTTGGCGATTTGTCCGCGGACATCTCTGGATACGAATTCTACAACACGGCAGGTGGTTTGGATCAGCTCGGATTGACCTTCCCAGAAGGAACGTCCATCGGTGCGGGTGAGTTCGTGATCATCGTGGTGTCTGACGCAGGCATGACGAACTACGGCGGCAATGGCTACCAAGTGTTCCAGTTGGACCAGGGCAACTTCAGCAACTCCGGTGAGGCGTTGTCGTTGCGTGATGCCTTCGGCAACGTGGTCAACGCGGTGACCTACGCCACGGCTGCACCATGGCCATCTTCGGCCCAGGGAATCTTGGGCTTCAACTACATCGACAGCCCCAACGGCGGTTGCGCGACGTTGGAGTACATCCCTGAAATCCTCGAAGTGTACTTGACGACCCCCGTGGGCAACGGCAACGACTTCGGCGGAAACTGGCAAGCCTCTTGGGTGGACAACGGCACTCCTGGTGCGGCCAACAGCTCTGCGTTTGGTTGCAACAACCCCAACGCGTGCAACTTCAACGCAAGCGCCATTTTGGGTGACGAAAGCCAGTGCACGTTTGATTGCATCGGTTGCACGTACCCCAACGCCGACAACTTCACGTCGGGTGCGACCCAAGACGACGGCTCTTGCATTTTCACCATTGCCAACCCATGTCCGACGGACTTGAACGGCGACGGTTCGACGACCACGGCTGACCTTCTGGTCTTCCTCGTGGACTTCGGAAACACGTGCCTCTGATCTCAAAGGGCCACTAACGAACAACGAGAAGGGCGCCCATGCGGCGCCCTTCTTTTATCTTCCCCCCGATGATTTGGATGAAATGGCTGTTGAGTGTGCTGGGAGGCCTTGCGGTCTTTTTGTTTGGCATGCGAACATTGAGCGACGCCATTCGACGCGTCTCGGCAACTTCGTTTCGCGAATTTTTGTCCAGCATCACCCAAAGCACTTGGGTAGGTACGGTGACCGGCATGTTCGTCACGAGCCTGCTTCAATCGAGCTCTGCGGTGACGGTGACGTTGGTGAGTTTGGTGAACGCCGGGCTGCTGACCATTCGTGAATCCGTTGGTGTCTTGTTTGGCGCCAACATCGGCACCACCATCACGGCTTGGCTCATTGTCCTCTCACTTGGAGGGTTTTCGCTCAGCGACATGGCGTTGCCCATTGCAGGACTCGCGGTTCCACTCCTTTTGATGGAGCGCCGGTTGCCACGTCAGATTGCCAACATCATGATTGGCTTTGCCCTGCTCTTCATCGGTCTGGGATTGCTTAAGGGCCAAATGGAAAGCGTTGGCGCTCGCGAACTCTTCACGTCCATCTTCCCGGACGGCAGCGGGGGATTTGGGCACAACGTGCTTTTCCTGCTTATCGGCGCGGCGTTGACGGCGCTGATCCAATCGTCCTCCGCGGCCACAGCACTGACCTTGGCCGCCATGGTGTCGGGCTTGATTGGCCTTGAGAGCGCCTTGGCCATGGTGCTGGGGGAAAACATCGGCACAACCTTGACGGCCAACCTTGCCGCGTTTGTGGGCAACCGAGCTGCCAAGCGGGTGGCACGCATCCATTTTCTGATCAACGCCTTGGGGGCGGTGTGGATGATTGGCCTCATTCCATTCATGGCGGATGTGTTGACCAACATGTTCTCTGCCGCAGAGACGGAAGATGTGCGAAACGGCTACGCGCTGGCGATGTTCCACACGGCCTTCAACGTGCTGAATGGTCTTGTGATGGGCTTGTTCATCGATTCGCTGGTCAAGTTGTCCAAGAAGCTGGTGTGGGTGGAGGATCCGGAAGGGGAGTCGTCCTTTTCCTCCGTAGCCATTCCGGGGCGCATTGTGGACGCGCGTTTGAGCCTGGAAGAGGTCCAAAACGATTTCCGACGCAGCGCATCCCAACTCAAACGCATGGTTCAAGGGGTGGAAGATCTGTTGGGGATTCTTGAATCGGAAGACCGCGTGGACGTCATCAACCACATGGTTAAATGGGAAGAACGTACCGACCGCATCGAACAGACCATCAACGCCAAACTTTCCGTCGTAGCTCAGCAAGAGCTTAGCCCGGAGTTGAGTGGGCGTCTTGCAGCGTTGTCGGCGATCAACCCGGATTTTGAACGAGTAGGAGACATGTTGCTGAGCATGGCTTGGCAGCTCGATGGCAAGGAACGCGAAGGGGTGTTTTTCATGCCGCGCCAAAGAACCAATGTGCTTCAGATGTTGGGCTTGTTGAAGGAAGCCATTCAAGTGATGGACAACCAGCTCAAATCCACGGCGGTAGATTTGGACGCCGTGGCGGAGGTTGAAGGCAAAATCAATGCGCTTCGGAAGCAGCTCCGTGACAAGCACCTGAAGGACGTCGAGAAGGGCAAATACTCCGCTTCAAGCGGTGTCCTGTACGCTGAGTTGATTTCCTCTCTGGAGGAATGTGGCGACCGCATTGCGCACGTGAGTGCGCAGCTCGCAGGGACGTGGTCCGAGGAGGATTAAGGAACGGCCAGCGCGTCGGTCACCGCTTCGTTGCTCGGGTTGAGGTCGCGGTCCCAAAGAGTCCATGTAAACCGCACGGAGTCGGCCGAGGTTCCCACGAGGTGCCAGGAGGTCAAGGCGAGGTCAATCGTGCCGTCCAAGGCTGGGCTTGACCCGGTGGGCTCGGCGACGGGGACGCGGTACGCGAAGGGCACCAAGAGGTTGGGGACGTTCCAGGTTTCGTTTCCCCATTCTTGGTATTCTCCCACCAAATTGAAGTGGTGCTCGCAGGTGGCACAAAACGGAGGAAGCGTGTCGGCTTGCGTCAGCCCAACGTTGCCGTCACCGTCCGTAAATCGAAGTGTGAGCGTGGCCGTACCATCGCTGTGCGTCACAAACCGCTCCACGGCCAAGGTCGGTTCGTCGGGGTACATGGGATCCGGCAAACAACCGAACCAAGACCAACACAAGGCCATGACCATCGTAGCTGGGAAAATTCTGCGGCGAACCATGACACAAATCTACCGACATGGGCGGAGCTTTCCGAACTTGCCGGTCATGTCAATGGCCTTTGAAGATTGGGGGAGCGATGCGTGCATGGACGACGTTCGCTGTGCGCTTCAGGGTTGGATGAATGCAGACGACACGGAGGGGTTCGAAGAGCGAGCGCTGGCCTTGTTTCGGTGGCAATGCGCCCACAACTTGGTCTATTCCACATTTGTGTCTGCGCTCGGAGTGGATCCAGCTCAGGTCAAAGACGTGCAAGACATCCCGTTTTTGCCG
>Ga0209652_1003683_pt1 | contig 11134 bp, 7 predicted proteins | sample SaaInl74LU_5_DNA_FD_184641 | JGI IMG/M metagenome (GOLD analysis project Ga0209652, IMG submission 184641) | Marine microbial communities from expanding oxygen minimum zones in the Saanich Inlet - ESP_74LU_5_DNA (SPAdes) (version 2) | ecosystem: Environmental > Aquatic > Marine > Intertidal zone ...
ATCAGAGACCATCCAAGGAGGAGCCCTTCGTACATACCCCTTCAACCCTACTGTTGACTCCGTTGCCATCATTTTGAAGACCGATGGACGTCCATTGAACGCAAGGTAAGTAATTATGGTTGACACAAGAGAAATATATGTTTCACAGCACAAGAGGTTGGCTATTGATTGGGTTACTACTGAAACATGATTTACCATGTCGCACTGCTGCCATTTCGCTGTTTTCTTCTCTTGATTTGCCTATTTCTAACTCCTTATTTATCGTTTTTGCTTTGTGTGATTTGAAATATGAATGGTATCGTGCGTGTACAACAGAATCGAATTGTTGCAGGGACCCAACAACAACAAGCAAGTAGTAGAGCTTTACACAGAAGATGGTTTGGACCGTCCATTCTTTGCTATTGTTGAGACTCCTGGAAGTGGAAATGTCGTACGTGTTGTGAACACAGCACCTGTAGAGTTCCCATTGTACGCCAGTGTTGATGCCTACCGTGTTGGAGGAGGAATGGACTGGCCTGATGATGGTCTTATGATTGGACGTGCCTTTTAATTTCTTCCAAAGTAGAGATCAACTATGAAAGGTTTGCATCAGGTGAAGATAAGCTTTTGCTGGGTGGTATTCGATTTGCAGAGTGTCGCTTTAGTTTGAGGTTGACTTCATCTGTGCATGTCATTGTGGAATCAGAAAGTTGAACTGGTTTATGACAGAGGAATAAGAAAAGTATCTGCATACGCTGTGTATTTATAGACAATTCAAGGTATCAGCTGCGGTCCGTAGGATGCTGATGTCTTGTGAAAAGTCAATGTTTGTGTTAAATTCATATTAGTAGAAATTGAGAGTTATCAATACGAGAGTTATCCAGACTTTGTTTATGGAGATTTGTGGCTACTAAAGCTGCAATTTTGAGAAATGATACGGACTTTTCCCAAGAGAATTCGTTTGGGAATCATTGTAGTCTTGCAATGATCTAAGGCTTCATGCATATGCCCAGTTTACATATCCATCTCCAAAAAGGTTTTGGCTTGAGAGTGCGCCCCAGACGATGATCAGAGAGGTGTTGGAGAGTTCTCTCTAATTCAATGCATTGGTATCCTTTGCTGTTGTCTTCTCAACATCGGTAAGTTGAGTCGAGCCAGACAGTTCTTCCTCTCCCACCTTTTTTTCTGTCCTTCGTCCACGCAGAAAAAGACCCTTCTAAAAACAATTATCATCTGCAATGATGCCAAACGCCAAACGCCAAACGCAACCACGCGAGTAGTCAATAAACAGTCAACAGCAAAGAACAATGTCCAACATTGACGAAGCCAGAGCACAGCTAGAGGAAGGCCTCTTCGACTCAGATTCCAGCAATGACGATGACAGCCAAAAATCTTCTTCCAGCGATGAAGAAAGCGACGGGTATTCGGTAAATCTCAAACCTGCACTAAAGAAAGGCGACAGAGTCGTGGCCGCATGGTGGGATTTGAGCAGAAATGAGAGAGTGAATTCGACCGATGGGAAATGGTTCTCTGGTAAGGTGCATGCTGTGAAAGAAAGGGATCGTTATAGTGGCAGCCGCGCTTCGAAGTATGGCCCGATACGAATTTATGACATTCACTATGATGATGGAGACGAGTTGGAAGGTATTCTTGACGTATTTGTCTGTCCTGAAAAAGACCATGAGCTGGAGAATAATACCAATAGCAGGGACTGGAAGGGGGTGCGGAATGTCAAGGATAGAGCCTCCAGTGATCGATATACAAAAGAGATTGGCTGGTTTGTAGCAATTATCGATGGCGAGGAAAAAAGCTTTTCAACTCTCTACGAGGCAATGAAAAAATCGGATGAGTACACCATCAAAGTAAACAAGGGAGGTGTTCGTAAATCTGATCTCAACCTTCCAAACGAGTGGAAACTACCAAACAATAAGAAGAGGGGAAGGCCAAAGAAAGTTCATAAGGCAGACGACAATCCAGTGAAAAAGAAGAAGCCGAACTTGAAAGAAATATTTGATGATACAGGCAGTGACACTGATGATGCTATGGATGGCGTCAGTGAGCCTATTGCATCTGATCAAGTTGAATCATTACCCAGAGATGGAGAGCTAAATTATACTGGGGTTTACACATCGACCAAAATTGGAGTCTACAGAAGTTTGTTTTACGACAAGAACCATGTCCAAAAATCTGCGGGTAGATACATGCTGAAAGCGGATGCAGCTCATGCGCGTGACGAATGTTGCAGGGAACTGGAGGGGCTTCTCAGAAAGGGGCCCAACTTCAATACATTACAGGAGTACAAAATAGCTAGGGATAGAGAGATGGAGGCAAGAGGGATAAGTTTGAAAGAGGTGGATACGTTGTCAGAAATCACTTCAAAAATACAGGAAAAGAGAAATGAGTTTAGAGTGGTTAGGCAGAGAAACAAGGATGCAAACGAAGAAGAGCCTGAAGATGAGTCTCTTGCGTCTGACCAGGATAAGGGTGAGGAGTCGGTTGCTGTTGGCTCTAAGTTGAGTGGTAAAGGAGAGGAGACAAAATACACGGGCGTTTCCTTCATCATAGCGAGCGGTAGATATAGAGGTGTCATTTGGTACAACAACAAATCAAATTCAGCTAACGAATATGTACTAGCTGCAGATGCAGCGCATTCACGTGACGAGTTTTGCAGGGTTATGAACGTTACTAAGAGAGGATTCAACTTCAGCACAGAGGAAGAGTACAAACACGCAAGGACAATGGAAATAAATCGAAGAGGATTGAGTTTGGATAAAGCGGGTTCCTCAACAGGTATTTTAGCAAAAATACAGGCGAGAAGAACGAAGTGGATTGAAAGCAGGCAGAGAAATGATGATGAGGATGATTCTTCACTGAGTAGCAGTGACGACCTCCCTCTCATTGCCATGAAAACTAAACGCCGGCGTTCGGCTTCGCCCAAAGAAACGGTCGTTAAGACAAGCAGTGATTACCGCGGGGTAAAGTACAACCAAAGGAAGGAAAAGCATTGGACGGTGTCAATCTTTTACAACGGTAAAGATCGCTTTGTTGGAGTCTACGATCTTGAGACCGATGCCGCGCGTGTTCACGATGAAGTTGCAGCTATTTTGGTATCAAATGATGACCCCAACTTTGCAACCAAGTCTGACCACGAGCAAGCAAGAAAACGGGAAGCCGAGACACTCGGTCTTAATTTGGAAACGATTGACTCATTTCAGGCATCCATGGAGAAAGCTCAAATTTACGTCAATAGTCTACTTTCTGGAGCCGATTATGTTGCTCAGGGAGTCTCAAGAAAGACAAGATCTTCGTCCCCTTTTACACCTATCTTGTCTGATTGTGAGATGAGAAGCGAGGCTTCATTCGTTGAAAATGTAAATGGTTCAAGTAGAAAGATTGTCGATCTCAACGAGGCCATGACAATGAAGTGGGGAAGACGGCTTCCGGCTGCGGGAAGCCTCTTTATAGACTCGTATCAACAAAACCTGTGTGAAATGCTCGGAGGTGTTGTAGACGAAAGTAGTAGCAAGACTCCAATTGGGACATTTGTTTCAATTTCTACAGTGCAATCTGCTGATGGTCAAGAAGATCATGATAGGGATTTGGATGGTGGTGAGAGCACAGATGATTCTCAGCGTATCATCGACATGAAATCATCGTCTGATTTTGGAGATAAATTAAGTGGTGGCCAAGTGGAAAAGAATATCAACGAAGGCATTGTGGAGAAAGAGAGGCCAGTTGAACGGCATGAAAACCTCGTTGAAGCTGGTCACGATAATCAAGAGGAAGTCACTTTGGAGAAAAACAAGCCAGTAGAGCGGCATGGCAACCTCATTGTAGCTGGTCACGATAATCAAGACGAAGGCATTCTGGAGAAAACGAAGCCAGATGAGCGGCATGAAATCCTCGTCGGAGCTGATTACGACAATAAAGGCGCAGAGAAAGTCGATTTGAGTAAAGATGTCAAGAAAAAAGAGGTGAAGTATACTGGAATTAGCAAACGAAAGGGATCCAATCGCTACAGAGGCCAGGCGTGGTATAATGGGAAACTATCATCCATGGGTGATTTTGTGTTGAGTGTTGACGCAGCTCATTCCAGAGACATTTTTTGCAGGTCTTTCGGCTTAAACAAGCCACTCAACTTCAATACACAGGAAGAGTACGAACAAGCGAGGGCAACAGAAATTGAGCAGAGAGGGCTGACTTTGGATGCTGCAGACACCTTGGCAAAACAGAAAGAGGTGACTTTATTATCCAATGTTGCAACAAGAATAAAAGCCAAAAAGGCGAAGTGGGATGTAGAAAGTAAGAAGTCAAACTCAGACTCTCCAGTTCCACGAGAGAAAAAGAGTCAATCTAAGCAAACGACGCAAGATGATTCCGATGATGACATTTCCCTTTTCAGCGAGGCGAACGACGAGCAGGAAGTTTTTGCTCAGAGCCAGGATAGTGCCGCAATAACTGTGGCCGCTTCAAACGTGACTGCGGCGACGGCGAAGCCGAAGTTGTCAGAAATGAATCTAGTTTCTGTAACTAAGGAGCAAGAAGAGAGCTTGGATTTTCCAATTGGATGTCAAGTATTATGGAAGCTGCAAGACGAGTCATTCCAAAGAGGAGTTGTAGCTTTGGCTTGGTTAAACATGACCCAAACCATTAGTCTTGTATACGAGGTTGAGCCTCTTAGCGGAGAATCAAAGCAGATGAAATGCGCTTCCGAGTTGGCATTTGATACACGCTGTCCCGTCTACATCAAATCATCACTGACAGGCAACAACCCCCTTGTCGAAGGGGAAGTACTTCTCAGTAGGACTGATGGCACGAAGACATTATACACAATTCTAGTCAAGACGGAGGGAAACGAGTTCCAACTGAAACATGACGTTTCATCTGATCTAGTAGGATTCAGGAAGATTACGAACAAAAATACTAGTTCCTCGCGGCGAGTTACAGATGTTTCCGAACCCAACAACCAAGATTTACATTCAGAGCAAAAGCCCCGACCGAAGACGAACTCAGCAAAAGAAGCCCAGCCCAAACGAGTGAATTCTCCCGAGAAAGAGGTCAATGGTCACTGCGACATGAGTATATCAACTTCCAACTCAACGATTTCGACGAGGGATTCGGGGCGTATGTCTACTCCTCGCGGGCGCAGTGGGAATAGAAATGGTACAATATGGGACGGACGAAGTATAGATATTGAACTTCCAAAATGGTTTGTTTCAGATAATGCGGTAAAGGATCACTTGCGATGTAAGTAACTTCGGTTGCAGGAAATCTTTGAACATCAATATTTTTGCGATTTTTACTAAGTCCTTGAACAGACCACCTCACAGGTAGCCCTCGCGGTAGGAAAACAATCTTTGCTCAAATCTATGGCAAAACCAATTGCACTCTGAAGATTCCAAGCCACGACACTAATGTTATCAGGATTGAAACCACGCCAGGAAAATTTGCAATTGAAAGTCTCAGAAAGGCAAAGATTGAGCTGGAGAATATCTTTTTGGACTACCTCAATCACGATGGCTGTATTGGAAGATTATTTTACGACTTGGCATCATCTTGTCAATATCTTCATCCTCAACGAGGGAGAACATGCGTATACCAGCGTAATCCATGGCAACCTAATGAAATGGGCTATATGACTGTGGTTGAAGTTCCGTACTCCCATGACGATAACACATCACATACTTTTCACCTACTGTCAAAAAAATCCAGGACATTGAGTCGAGTGCGCTCGGTAGGGTGCACCATATCAATTGTGAATAATCGTGGACGCGTCAAAACAAATTGGGTGGCGTGCAAGCCTTATGTTTGGGTTTGGGGCCATAAACCAGGAGATGTGGATGATGCAGTCCAGATTTTGAATGATGCCAACAGGGAGCATATGAATACCTGCGGCTGCCATTTGCCAAGGTAGATGATGGTTAAAGAGGGAAGTTGTGATGAAATAGGCTACGGCTAACGCAGCGTAGGCGTAGCACAGAAGACAGTTAGGATCTTTGTATTAGGTCAGATATTGTGTAACCTGGGCAATTTCCAATGCAAACCATTTGTAGAAATGTTGTATGAAAGAAATAACAAATACACATAGAAGGACATCGAGACTCTGATTCTATTATACAATATCCAATCCCTGGCAATACTTGTGACAGGCAACTACACTGCTGATAAATCGTCCATTCAGGCTTCATCCTCATTATCTGCTTCATCATGTTGCTCATCATCTTCACTATCTGCATCCTCGTCTGGCCCAAACTGATTGAATATCTCGCGCAAACCTTCGTCTCCAAGTTGTTCATGTGTTGTAATAGCTACAATGATTAACTCGTCATTCACCCCCAGCCGATCGAGTCCCATTGCTGCTAAGAATCCCAGAATAGAATACAGTTGAGGCAAAAACAATGCTGCATTGGCCTCGTTGCCTCGTTCTCGCATAGTTCTTGCAACAAAGTCATAGAGAGCATCTCTTTCTGGGTCCTTTTGTGCATTCCGTCTATCTCTGTCTGCTTGCACTTCTTCCTTACGCTTTGGTGGCAGCAGTCGTTTTAGAGCTCCATGAATACTACCTGTCACGAAAGTAACTGTTTTGAACTCAACAGTGGCTTCTGGGTATTGAGCCGCGATGACATCCACTAGGAAATGAATAATATCGCGAGTATCATATGTGTCTGATTGAATAACAGCTTCCCAAGCTTCTCGTGGCCACCCATGTATCAGAAAAGGCAGCCAAGTAGAATAAGGACAGAAACAAAATGAAACTGAACATGCGTCACCATTTGCTCCCCTCTCATCGCTCTCATCACCCTCATCACCATTGATCCATCCCTGAACACTTGCATTATTTGGAAGAGTATCATCGAGAGAAGCCACAGGAAATCCTCCACCGACACAAATGTGGCAGTCTCTCAGATCTGCCAAGCGGCAAATATTACTACTGTTCTGTTCCAGCGTTACATCCCACAGATTTGTGTTTCTCGCATACTGACCGTCCTCGAACATACCGCTAGCATATACTACTATATCACCATCTTCATCTTCATCACCGCCGTTGTTGAGGGAGCGGATCACTTCTACTTTGCGCGGTATGTCTCTCTCCTCTCGAGCGGCGGCAAGTTCTTTAGCGGCATCGGCTGCTGCTTTATCGTTGAGAGCGGCGGCTACCAAAGGAAGTAGATCGGATATACTCGTCTCTTCTGACATCGTCAACTTGAGCTGGTAGAACTAGTTGATATGCTGGTGATGTATTGTTGCTACTCCATACTCTCATGCCAAGAAGAGGCCAAGAAGTCATGTTGTTTTTGGTATGTCCAAGCGCGCCATATTTGACAGAATTCCTTCTCTTTGTGTGAGTGAAGCCGAGCGAGGAGGGCTCGAGTAACAACTGATGAGTAAAGATCAAGACATTGGTGACGGCCATGGTCATGATGAGGCGCCTCATCGTGACGAAGAATCGCATCAAGAGCCGAATGATGATATTATCAATAAACGGATAAATGAGGAACTTGCACTTTCCGCAATTCATCGAAAGCATGTCGAGAGTCACTGGAGGCAAGTTCTTCGCAAGGAGAAATTTCAGGAGCTGCACAATGACATAGACTCTCTCAAACAATATCACCAGCAGAATATCCAACAAACGAAGGATGTATTGAAATCTATACAGAATGAAACTGCTACATTGCAGCAGCTCTATCATGGAGCTATGGTGGCGAATATCAATCATATGGAAGGTATGATTGCAATACATGATGAACAGGTCGTGCTGCTGGAAAACAGCTTTCGAGAACGACTTGCATCGATGCAAGCCGAATTCCACGCTGATGTAGAGAATATAACTAGGCAGTATGACAAGGAAGAAGAGGTTGTTCAACAATGTATCAATGCACATACTGAAAAGGAGCTACGCCGAAACGAACTGCTGCAGCTGGAGCAACAGAGAGAGTTGGACGAAATCGACGCTAGGCACAAGGAAAACGACACAAGCATCAAACATCATCTCGACTCGGCCGTAAAGCACTTTCGAGAGGAATTTGAGCAAACACATGAGGAATATTCGCAAAAGAATCACGTGACAAGGAAGGTCTACGAGGAACTCAAGCTCAAGGATGATGAAGTGAAGAAGGAGATTCGTCAAACTACACGAAGAGCCGATCGCATTCAAAGCAAAGTACAAAGAATTCAATTGCTAGCTGAGAAGGAGAAGGCTCAAAGGAAAGATAGACATCGAGCACTGCTGGAACGGAAGGTTCGTGCTCTTGAAACATTTCAGCTCGTCAAAGATGAAATGACTAAATTCCGCAACAATCAGCAGGAGAAGCTTGTTGCCTTGAGCAGGCGAGCCAATGAAAGAAAGGAGTCCTTACAGAAGCAATGTGCCGTTGCAGAACGCGTGAAGAAGATTGCAGATCGTTGTCGTCAACTTGAAACTTCGAGAGAGCAGTTTGCTACGATACTGAGGCAGCTGTCATCGTCGCAGCATGTAGGTGCAGCTGAGCAAGATAACAGTGGTGTGCATCAAGAGGCATCCAAGCTGGTTGCGGATCAAAAGAAGGCAGCATCCAAATCCGTCGCAATTGTCTCTTCTGAGCCAAACCAGCAACGAGTATTGCTTTGGGACACCACTCATCGATTCTGGGACAAGTACAATGTGGCTCAAGTAGATGTCCTGATGATACAGAAACGCATCGCCGAGCTGAAGAGGAAGGAAGTAGGCTTGCAAAACAAGCTTACAACGTGCCGTAATGGAGTGACTGTAAACGATGCTGTCTTGAAAGAGAGGAATCCTTTGTTAGTCATCAATGGAAAGATGAATGCCTTGGTCCCAGATAAGACTAGGAAACGCTTGACTGTAATCGAAGGCAACCATTTCCTTTCAACAACGCAGATTAGATGATAATGCTATTAAATCAAAGTCTTTGCCTGGTACAACACAATCCTCTCCATAAAGAAGCTATCTTTCAAGCTGGACATTGCACAGGACAATAGCGGGCTGGAGACAGGACAAAGACAGGACAGCTGAAGTCAACCCTCAACCTCGCCTCAAAACCCAAAAAATTGTGAACGACGATGTCAAAGAGCCGCCTCCCACGCAAACAATGGTGCTAACAGAACGACAACGTTCGGATCTCCACGCTGGAATCTACGAATACCTCCTCTCCCGGGGCTCAGATTACGCCGTGGCAGCCGAGGCGTTTGCAGCTGCATCTGGCGTCGCTACCGAGGACACAAAAGATGACGACAAAAATAATAATATTGAGAATGGAGACGACAAGAAGAAGACACGCAGATCTACCGGGGGAGGACCAATTCTAGAAAAGAAATGGACTGCTGTGCCAAGACTACAACGGCGTGTTTTAGAATTGGAACGTCAAGTTGCCACAAATGCCAGATTGCATGCCCATCGGACCGGCGGTGCAGCTGACGGTGACGGATCAACAAATAATACCATGATGCCAGGGAGGGAACGTCGTATGCTCCCCCGTCCACCAGCCATGCACACACTCCAATCACACTCGGCAGTTGTTACCTCAGTGACACTTCATCCAGTGTACACAATGGCAGCCTCCGCTTCCGAAGATGGCAAGATTATACTGTGGGATCACGAGTCAGGTGAATACCTCCGCACATTACGCGGACATACCAACGTCGTGACCAGTGTTGACTTTAGTCCAGGCCAAGGAAAGTTCTTGGCATCATCATCGACTGATTTGAGTATCAAAATATGGGATGTGAAGGAATTTACCTGTGTGAGGACATTAAGGGGACATGATCATACGATTTCATGTGTCAAGTTTGTTCCTCCTCCTATTGGGGCGTTGTTTTTGGAAAAGCAGCAGCAGAAAACGAATACTAATGAGGCTACAGGTGGAGGGATTGACCCATCGGAAGCTGGATCGAAATTTATTGTGACGGCAAGTCGAGATGCCACGGTGAAATTTTGGGATTTGGAAACTGGATTTTGTGATCATACCATTTCGGATCATTCGGATTGGGTCCGTTGTATTGCGGTTCGTGGGGCAAAGAGTACGATTGGTGGGAGCAAGGGGAAGGAGCAAGAAGAGCAAGCATCATCTTCGTCGTTGGCATTGGTTGCAACATCTGGGAATGACCGGACAATTTATGTCTATGATGCAAATGACAAGCGAACAAAAGTTTGTGAACTTCGAGGCCATGATCATGTTGTTGAGGCGTTATCATTTCTTTGTTCGTCCCTGTTGCCTCAAAAGGGTTCAGCTGCACCCTCGAAATCGTCATCAGCAGCATCAACTACCTCAACATGGGATTATCTAGCCAGTGGGTCACGAGATAGAACAGTCCGTCTCTGGACTGTTGCGAACGGAGGTTCATGTCTAATGACCTTTCGTGCTCACGAAAATTGGGTACGGGGGGTGCTGGTCCATCCCTCTGGAAATCACATTATCAGTTGTGGTGATGATCGTAGCATTCGTGTTTATGATATCAAGTCGAATCGGTGTATGAGAACGATGGAGGATGCTCATCCACACTTTGTGACTTCGTTGTCTATGCACCCGACTCTTCCTATAATGGTTTCGGGTGGTGTTGATCATACGGTGAAGTGTTGGCAGCTAGACTAGAGAGAGTAGATAGAAATTGTGTCGCTCAAAGAGAAAAGTTAATTTCATTTCAAGCATTACATATAGTTACTTATGTTTTTGTGCTCCTATCTAACGGCGATTGCTGTCGTCGAAATCGCCGTAGACAAATGAACCAACATACCGTTGCCCACTTTTGTAGGTTAAAGTGCCAAAGCCATGGGGTAGAGGAATTCTCAATACATCGCTTGTTTTCGTGGCGGATGTCTTTGAACACTCTGATAATCCAGAAACATCGTCGTGTAACGAGTCTTCAGGATGTCTAAAAGTTGCAAAGCCATAAAACTTGGAGCCGTCGGGATAATTTATTGTCCAGTCTCCATCTCGAGGGATATCATCCAGCCATTGCCCTTCTATTATTGTCTCATCGGTGTAGGTGTAGATGCCGTTGCCGCAGAATTTCCCCTGTTTCAAATCACCTTCATATTTACCTTCCCACGAAGACCCTGATTGTTTATGACGGAACAATGTCCCTTTGCCATGCCATGCATCTTCAACCCAGTTGCCTTTATACAATGCATTACCTTCTGCGTCAAACAAAGTACCAA
>Ga0209652_1003685_pt1 | contig 11129 bp, 6 predicted proteins | sample SaaInl74LU_5_DNA_FD_184641 | JGI IMG/M metagenome (GOLD analysis project Ga0209652, IMG submission 184641) | Marine microbial communities from expanding oxygen minimum zones in the Saanich Inlet - ESP_74LU_5_DNA (SPAdes) (version 2) | ecosystem: Environmental > Aquatic > Marine > Intertidal zone ...
CGTCTCCTTCTTGGTCTTCGCGAACGCGACCGTGGCGACGGGGTTCGCGCCGCGCGCGAGCGCCGCGCGGGGCATCAGCAGAGACGCGCCGAGGACGGCGGAGCCCGCGAGGACGAACTTGGCGAGCCGGAAAAAGGCGTCGCGCTTGCGCTTCGGCGGCGGCGCGGCGGCGGCGGCGTCGCGCGCGGGAGCTCTGAGACGCCGAGTCGCCGTCTCGAAACGCGCGGAGACCTTTCGTTTGCGTTTTCGTTTGTGTTTTCGTTCGCGGCGCGGGAGGAGGCATATCGCGGCGAGGGAGAGGAACGGGTACGTCAGCGGAGGAGGAGGGAACGACGAACGTCGCGCTCGGATTCGCAGATTCGGTTCGGCGCGAAAAATACGTTTCGGGAAAATCGTGACTGGAAAGACACGTGGCACAGAGCGTTTTCTCGCGTCTCACGTTCGGCGGCTCCTGCAAGCGAGGAGACGACGCTGAGGGACGATCGTCGCACCTCAGGAAACGGCGGGGGGTCCGTCCACCTCGTCTCCGCCTTGGCGTTGAGCGCGGCGACCGGACTCTTGCGGACGTTCACCGCGACGCGGCGTCGCCGGGACGCGCGCGATAGCTGGAACGCGCCCGCGCCGGGCGCGACGCGCGACGCGAAGGACAGCGCGCCCATGAGAGGCATCGGCTTTCTCTGTCTCGCGCGGGGAAACCTCGAAGCGTCGGAATGCGAGCGCTTCGCGGAACTCGAAGGGTGCCTCGAGGAAGGCGGAGTCGGGACCCGAGCGCGCGGACAGGCGCGACACGAGACGCGGGGCTCGCGTGCGGTCGGCGGCGCGGTCGGCGGCCGCGGGCGACAGTGGCGAGGCGCGAGACCGCGCGCGCGGGAACGCGATATTTTCGAAGAAAAACCGCGCTGTTTTTTCTTTCCATCAGGCGGTTGTTGAACTTGTCCTTCTTTTCCGCCGGTTGTTGAACTCGTGCGCACGCGCGCGTTGACTTCGTTCGCACCTCAGTGACAGCCGGCATAGTCACCCCCGAAGGACCATGCCACACCCGGTGAAAGACGCCGCGTGGACGATCATGGGCCTCGCCGGCGCCGTCCTGCGAGGTTCCGGCAAGGTCTGCGTCGGAGTCGTCGACGCGGCGCTCGTGTGCAGCGCGGTTGGCGCTTTCCGGCGGAAAAAGATGCGGGGCGTGGTCAAGAGGTCCGTCAAGTCGGCGATGGAGGCGGTGGGGAACATGGTGAATAACATCATCCGGGGACTCGACGAGGAGAAGAAAAGCTTGGGCGAGATGCTCGTCTGTTGCTTCATCGTCCTTCCGGTCATGAGCCCGGTGTTCCTCGTGGTCGGGAACATGGCTTTCTTGTTCGAGCTGGGCGCTGGGACACTCACAGTCGCGGGCCCCCCGGGCGCCGTCGCCTTCGCGGGGATGAAGTACTTACGGACAAAGGACAGGCACAAGCCGAAGGTCGATACGGCTATGTTGTTGATGCGGCTGGTGGGCTTCGCCGCGCCTTGCTCGGTGCTGTTCGACGGTAAGAAGATGGGGAAGTTGCTCGACGAGGTCTCGGAGGAGATCCGCGAGGAGGAGAGGGAGGCCCGGCGTGTGGCGCGGGAGAAGGAGCTGAGGGAGGCGCGCGAGGGCGAGGGGGCGGGGGACGGGGACGATGCGCCCGCGGAGGCGCCGGCGTGATCGCGGAAATGATTTCAGAGCAACGCGGAACCGATGTCCATGACGTCGCCGAAGCGGCGAATGATGTTTGCCGGTGAGTCAACAACAACTCTTCCGGGTCGTCTATACCGCGCGGCGTTTCGCGCGTCGAAAAACGTCTTCGAACGACGCTCCCGAGCGTATTCAAAAAGCTCCGTTCGAGAGCTCTGTTTCGCGCGCGCGCCGCGTCTATCAACGCGTCTATCCTCCGTACGTACGGCACGTGGGTACGTTCCACGACGCAATCTCCCACGATTCGTCAAACTCGCACCACAAGAAACAAACCATGTCTCACGCCGCCTGCGACTTGGCCGCCTCTTCCGGCTCAAGCAGCGTCTCGAGCGTCGTCTCGAGCGTCTTGATAGTCTTCTCTTTGTTCGTGATCTTGTCCAGGCCGAACAGACCGATGCGGAAGGTGAAGTTCCCCGCAGGTTCGTTGATCATGAACGGCACGCCCGCGGCGATCTGGAACCCCTTAGCTTTGAACTTGTTGAACATGTCAGGCTGGTTGGTGTACCACACGGACACGCCGGGAGCTTCGAACCCGGGCGCGCTGACGGTTCGCAAACCTTTGCTCTTCATCATGTCGCGACACTCGTTCCCGAGCGCCCAAGCCGCGTCGGCGGCTTTTTTGAACCCCATCTCCTTCGTCTCCAACGCGGCGTCTCGGAACAAGTTCAAAGCGTCCGTGGGCATGGTGGTGTAGTACGCGAACCCGCCGTTGACGTACGAGTCCATCACCTCTAACCATTTACGCATGTTGATCACCATCGACGTCGACGTCGTGTTCCTCGTCGCGTGGTCGCCGCGCTCGGAGAGCATCATCAAAGACGCGCACGCCGGGCCGGTCCAGCCTTTTTGAGGGGCGGACAAGATACAGTCCACACCGGTGGCTTTCATGTCCACCCACACCGTGCCGCTCGCGATGCAGTCCAGGACAAAAAGACCCCCGTGCGCGTGCACCGCGGCGGCGACTTTTTTAATATACTCGTCGGGCAAGATGATCCCCGTGCTCGTCTCGACGTGCGGCGCGAAAACAACCGCGGGCTTCTCGGCTTTGATCTGCGCGACGACGGAGTCGATATCGTGCGGCGCGAACTGCGGCTGAGGCGAGTTATCGACCGGTTGGCCTTTCACGACGATCACCTCGGACGGAATTTGAGTCTGTTCGAAGATGTCGGTCCACCGGTACGAAAAGTACCCGTTGCGCAGGACCATGACTTTTTTCCCGGTCGCCCACTGACGCGCGACGGATTCCATGCCGTACGAACCCGAGCCGGGCATGACGATCACGGACGTCGCGTTGTACGCCTCCTTCAACGTGTCGTTGATGTCGTTCATGATCTGTGTTTTTCGATGGGGAGTTTGTGAGCGAGGCGAACGAAGTCGTTCGCGTGGAGCGCGCTTTTCGCGCGACAAAAAAAAGAACCTTCTGAACCGCCTTTCGACGCCGAATCGCCGTTAATTTTCGCCGTTCAATCATCGCGTCTCACGCGTCTCGCCCCGGTCGATTCCGCGGTCGAAACGCACGAGCGCGATAAGACACGTTCGGTCGCGTCGGTTTTTGCTGACGGGGACGAGCGCGTGCAGCCCGCGCGCGCGTGGGGGGTGGCGAGCGGCGCGGAAGAGGCCGCAGCGCGTCGGCGTGCTTTCGCGCGAGGCGTCGCACGCCACGCCAGAGCCGAAGGACGTCCCGACCGTCCGCCGCGTCGACTCGGCGTACCCCCCGCGCCAGATCCCCCGTCGCGAGAAAACAGCCTGTCCTCCATCGATCGATATTTTTCGTGCGCGTTCTTCGGGCGCGAGACGCGAGTCGGGGAGAGGCGGTGCCCGGGTCATCACGCGCACGCGGCGCGTCGGGCGGCGGTGCGCGCATCACGGCTCTTACCTTGCAGAAGGGCTTGGACATGTGGTTCATGGCTCTGTCGGTGTACACCACGGAGTACTCCAGCAGACCTCCCGCGGCATCCAACGGAAGGGGCGATTTGTGGTACGGCTTGGATGGGTCGTGCGGGCACTGCGCGGCGAACGCCCGGAGCGCGACCCGCTGGGGGCTGAACGAGCCGCGGGCGGCGACCGCGCGCGCGGCGGCGCGGCGAAGGGCGAACATCGAAAGGGCAAACGCTTGGGACGTGCTCCTCTCCGCGCGCGTGTGAATGCGAAACGATGGACGGTAAAAGACCCGGCCGTTGTCGCGCGTGAAACAAGTGGCACGTCGATCTCGTTTATGTCGTGAAGGCACTTCGGCACCCCAGACGTTTGGGCATCGAAGCGGGACGAGTCACAGACCCCGGGTTCATCAGCCCGACTCAAAAAGGAGAATACAGTCGACTCGATACCAGCGAGAAAAAGGACACCGTATTTTTTTTCCCGAAAAAGAAAGACGTTTTTCGCCAAAACCAAAGCCTCCGCGGACGGTGCTCCGTCGACGACGCGGCGTGACACGAACGAGACCGAACGAATCGATTCTCACGAACATCTCGTACACACACGGGGTCGTGTTTGGACCCACAAAAAAGCAATCTCATACGGCGCTCACACGGCGCTCTCGGTCGCTCATACGGCGTTCGTCGGCGTTTTTTTGCCATACCTCAGTGTAACCCGACGGCTTTGCTCAGCACCTCCTCCTCCTTGAGGTGCGTTTTGAACGCGCGCACCTTGTCGCGCAGGTCCTGTATGTCCCTCTGCTTCTTCTCCAGCACGTCGGCGAGGTGCTCGACGTACACGTCGATCGCGGAGCCGGGCTTGTCCACCTCCGCTAACAACGACATCTCGCGCTTCACCAGGGCCATGGCGTTTTCGATCTGCGCGCGGTGCGCGGCAATCACAGCCTCCTCCTCTTCCAAGATGACGTTGATCAGCTCGTCGTGCGCCTTGGTCATCTCCTCCGGGTCCACAGGGGGGCCGACGCCCTGGAGGTGCGCGGAGGCCTTCGCCGCGGCGAGAGCCGAGCCGGAGAGGGGGACCAAATGCTTTTTGGTTAAATCGTTTCCCGAAGGAACGACGGGCGCGGGGGTAATTTTGCCCGCCGCCGTCGCGGAATCCTTCGCCGGCGGCTTTCGCGATTCTGATCGTCGCGTCTCTCCGTTCGTCGCCTCCTTAACGCTCGTCTCCGTTGGTCTCGCCTCCTTCGACGGTTCCTGACTCGAACCGGTTGCGACGGGACCGGTTGAACCGCGAATTGATTCGCCACCAAAACGGACCGGGTCGAACGCCGTCACGCGCGGGTCCGTTTGTAACGCGTTTTTGCGCGCGCCGTGTACCAAACTCTCTCGTCTCGCGGTCGCGCTCGGTCGCGACGTTCCCGACTGCGCGCCATACGCGACGCCGACGCGCGCCGTCTGCGGCCGCGCTCGCGACGCGACGCCGACGCTCGAGATTCGTGACGGCCTTTCTTTTTCTTTCGTCGGAGAGCCTCTTTCTCCTCCTCCGCGCGCCGAGAGAAACCCTCCCGGCGCGGCCGACTTCGGGCGCTCCATCCTCGACGACGCGGCTCTGCGGGGACTGAGAAGCGCGTTTGCTGTAACGCCCGCGTTCGCGCCGCCGCCCGCGCCTCCGCCCTTGGTCAAAAACGAAGCCGCGCCGCGTTTCTTCTCCGCCGCCTTCGTTTCCTCGAGCTCGGCGGACTTTCTCGTGGCGTCGCGGACGCGCGCGGCGGCGGCTTTCGCGGCGACGCGCGGGTCGAAGGCGGAACTGGACGTTTTCTCCTTGTCGCTCGGAAGGGAGGACTCCTTTTCCTTCTCAGAGGCGGAAACGCCGACGGGCGTCACGCCGTCCGCCGCGAATCGCGTCGCGCGCGACGCATTAGCCTCGGTCTTGGAAGGCTCGCCGTCTTTCCCGCCGTCTCTTAGCTCCTTGACCCGGTACGCGTACCGCAGCGTGTTGAGCGTGTGCTCGCACGACCCCGTCGCCGGCGACACGTTGGCGATCATCACCGTGCGCGAGTTCCCCATGAACGAGTCGCGAAGCACCTCGGTGAGCTTCGAGCCGCGGAACGGGACGTGGCCGGTACCGCGATCGAGCGCGCGGATGCACTCCTTCAGCGCCAACAGACTTTTGTTGATCTCCGCGCCCTCTATTCTTGTCTGGCGGTCGTTCTCCGACGTGTCCGCGCCTCGCTCGCTTCCCGCCAGGTCGATGAAGGAAAACTTGCCGTGAATGCGTTCGTGGTTCGCGCCCGCCGCGTTGCGAAGCCGCCGCGCGACGACCGACGCGGGAACTGCGCGCTTCTCCTCTAACTCGTCGTCCGCGCATCCCGCGCTCGACCGCTTCAAAACGAACTGCATGATGGCGTGCGATCGGCTGCTCTCGGCGTTAGCGCCGGTCGAACCAACGCACCGCGCCGCCGTGCCGTGTTTGATGAGCTGCTCGACCAAACGAACGTCGGCGACTTCAAACTCCTTCAACCCGACGACGCACATCTGCGAACGCGCGTCTTCGCGAATCACCAACTTCGCGCGCCCGTTCAGTAAGTCGTACACTTTGCCCCCGTAAATCTCGAAAAACGAAACGTGTAAAGCCAAGTTAGTTACGTTGGAGGCGCTCGAGCCGTCGGTTTCGAGTCGTCGTCTCCGTGAAAGTTCGCCTAAAATCTCGCGCGCCGCGCGAATGGGTAGCGGGTTCATAGTGTACGTCTTCCCGCTCCCGGTTTGTCCGTACGCGAAGCACGTGACTTTGCACTTATCGAACACCGTGCCGACTAACGGCGCGACGGTTGTTTTGTACACCTCGTCGTTGTCCACCTCCTCAGGAAACACGTCATCGAAAGAAAACAAGTGTTCCTCCGTGTACTGCGTTAAATCAACTTTGGTTTTGGGTTCCCAGACGGTAACAGAGGAGGGCGCCGTTTTCTTTTCTTTTTCGTCGGCGTCGGTCAAAACGCGTCGGTCCACCGTCACGACGTCCTCCTCCTCACGCGCGAGTTCCTTGGCGTTCAGCGGACGCTTGCGCACCACGACGCGGATGCGCGGCTGGTCTAAAGGGAGCGTCGCGAGCGGCGGCGTATCTGCGATTTCGTCATCGTTCGTTCCGTCGACGGAGCGACCGTTCGCCACGAAGGGGGTCTTGGCCGGATCGCGAAGAACGTGCGACGACGGATTTCCGTCTTTTTCCTCTCTCGCGTCCTCTTCCGCGGAAGAACTCCCGCGGAGAGTGACGTTGGAAACGTTTTGGTCCGAGACGATGTCCTTCACCCGCGACTCGCGGCTCAGCCGCCGCAGATGCTCCAGCGGCTTTTCAGGAATTTCGTCGGTTTCCTCAGTCGTGCGGTTCTTCTCGGAGATCCGCGGATCATCCTCCGCGGGGGACGGCGCGAAACGATCGTCGTCGTTCCGCGCGCTTGAACCGTCTCGCGGGTCTCGCCTCGCTAAAGGACTCAGCAGGAACTCGTCGTGCTCTGCGGCGTCGACGTCCAGGAGCGACGCGCGCAGGGTATTCGGATTTTTCTCGAACACCACCCCTTCCGCGTTGAGGTTCTTGATGAGCCGGAACAGCGTCTGCTTGTGCGCGACGTCCACCACCCCGAACTGCGCGAAGTCCACCATCCCGAGCGCCGCGAACTCGCGCTCGGACGCGGAAGAGAAGTTCTCGCGGTACTCGCCCAAACCGGCGCGGCTCAGCCACTGGCGCACGCGGCCGTTCGCGGAAGGCGCGTTGCCGTCGTTGCGCGTGAGCACGGAGGCGACGGGCATCGCGCGAGACGGAACAGTCGCGGGCGCAAGCGGGTCGATGGGAAGATGTCGATGTCGATCTCGCGCGAAAACCGAAGAGGCGCGCGATCCGTCGGACGGGGGGACGATCGAGGTGGGTCCCGACGAGAGACCGCTCGAAGCGTTCCCGTCCCGGCGCCGAGGTGTGCGCGTGGCGCGGACGACGCGTGCGTCCGATCGGTCGCGCCGCGCGGGGTCTGGTCGACGCCGACGGTGCGTGCCGCCAGTGGCGCGCGCGCGCCGAGCCAAGACGCTTTAGGGGAACGTCGAACTGGGCACAGTCTCGGCGAGTCAACGAACGAGAGACGCTCGAAATGCGCCAAATTTCCGCAAACGCTCAGAATGACGCGGCTCGCTTGTCGCTTCCGCTGTGGTCCGCTCGTCGCGGCGCGAGTCCTCAGTCGCCACCCGCGGGGACTCGGCGATGTCGCACGGCGGCATGTCTCCCCGCGGCGGGCTCTCGGATGTCTCCGCGGGAGCGGAGACGCTCCGGGAAGGCGAGCCCGCGCCTTTCGCGGACGCATACGACCTCGCGGAGGCGCCCGTGCGCGTCACCCTCGCGGAGACGCGAGAGCAGGTGCTCCGTTCGTTCCTGCGCGAGCGCGGAGACCGCGGCGGGACCGCCCCCAGCAGCGTGGACGCGCTGCTCGACTCGATGGAGGCGGCGAGGCGCGGGACGTCGGTCATGCTCGTGCGCCCCCACGAGCGGGCTCCCGCGCGCGCCAGCGACGACGCCTTTTCGTTCGGGCGCGTCATCCGATCGGGATCGGCGAACGTCGACGACCCGGATGGCGACCCGTCCAGTGTCCGCGGCGGCGGCTCCGCCGAGGCAGACGCGTTCGGCATCGACAGCATCGACACGCGCGCGGCGGCGAGGTGGCTGGAGCACACCGTGCCCATCGTCGTCATCATCCTCGTCTCGTTTCTCCTCAAACGCGCCGCGTCTCTCGCGACGTTCGCGTGGACCACCGCGGTGTTCTTGAAAGCGAACGACGTATTAAAGCGAGGGGTCTCGATCGGGGTTCACACACATACAGAACGACCGATCGACAGCGACGTTCGAGACGAGGAGGAAGGTGAGAACACATTGGGCGCGTCGCGACGTCGTTCGTCGACCTCTCGGGAGACGTCTCCGAACGACGCTGTTAACTCCGCTAGTAACGCCGCGCGAACCTCCGAGACCGAACCGAGTCTCGCGAGGAGTCAGACTGAACGCCACACGAACCTCTCGGCCAGAGCCATATCGGATTCGAAGGATGATCTTCGAAACGGTTCTATAAACGAAAAGAAACGGTTCGCGGCTCTGCTCGCCGCGCTCGCGCTGAGCGGCGGCGCCGTAGGCGTCCTCGCCAAAGCGTTCCCGAACGAATCCTTCTGGGACGCGTTTTTCTTCCGCGCGCAGACCAACGCGCTCGCCGAAAAAAAAACAGGCACAGGCGGCGACGCGATCGCCGACTCCGACTCGGTTTCGTTCCTGGACCACCTGTGGCGCGCGGCGATGGCGGACCTCATCGCGCGTCTCGCGACCGTCGGAGTCAAGGCGTGCGTCCTGATGCTTTTTGACCGGAGATTGAAATCACAGGAAACAAAAAACGCGAAGAAGGATTCAAAGAATTTCGGCGACGAAAACAAGACTCCGCGCTCCGCCGCCGCGACGCGCGCGCGCGCGGCGCGCGCGGCGCGTCTGCGCCGGCGCGCGGAGTCCCACCGCCTGGCGTTCATAGAGCACGTCTCGTTGACGATACGAACCGCGATGCCGGTCGGGACCTGGTTCGCGTACTTCATGCGCGGCGCGTACGCGACGCGAAAGCGCGGAACGGCGGTGACCGGCGTCTTTTTATTCGCGCCGTCGAGCGACGTCGCTCGTTTAGGCGCGTGTTTGGCGGCGGGGACTTATTCGGCGGTCAAAGTAAAGGCGTTTCTGGAGCGGTTTCTCGCTCTAAGGTTAGTGACGGTGGTGGTTTTAGAAGCGGCATCAAAAGACCCCACCGGTTTAGGTTCGGGCGCCCGGGAGAGCGTGTCTTCGGAAATTTCAAACGCCGGGAACGAGTGCACGGTGTGTTGCGACGCGTTTGAGTCGCCGGTGACGTTGACGTGCGGACACGTGTTTTGCGAAAAGTGCGTCGGCGCGTGGTTCGAGCGGAGCCGTAAGTGTCCTCTGTGCCGCGCGGTGGTGGCGCCGAAACACTGCGGGGTGGTCGAGCACGGCGACGGAGCCACGGTGGCGTGGCCGTACGCCTTCTGAGTCCTGAGTCGAGTCGTAGCGATATGTACCAAAGTAAGTCGTATGTATACTGAGAGCAATTAAAAACGCCGTAACTCCGTTCGCCGGGAGTCCATCGAGCCCGTCTCACTCGCGAACCGCGTTGACGTCGACGTCCTTGAGGACGGCGAGGAGCACTTCCCACGCCGGGCGGAACACCTTGGGCACGTCCGCGCCGATGGGCGCCGGCGCGGCGCGCGCGCAGACCGCCATCAGGTGGAACGCCGCGACGAGCGACTTCTCGTCGTCGCTCGCGTCGTCACCCTTGGCGAGAATTTCATCCACGGCGCCGGGCGCGCGCGCCGCCGCCGCCGGAAGCACCGACTCGAGCGACTCGTCGTCGCCGAGCCGAAGCGCGTCGGAGAATTCGGCGGCGTACTGCTCGACCGACTTTTCCGTCAGCGCGTTGCCGCCGAGGAGCTTGCGCGCGGCGCGGCGCTTGCTCTCCCAGGAGTGCAGCTTGTTCTCCGAGGCGAAGATCTCCGCCTTGATGACATCCGCGATGGGCTCGGCGGGCTTCGTCGAGTCCAGCTCGAGGAGCGAATCCGCCAAATCGTCTTGGTCGATCTTCGCGGCGAGCTGCTCGTACTTGTCCACGCTCACCAGCAGATCGTGCGCCTTCGACAGAAGCTCCATGGCGGAAAACTGCTCGAACGCGACGACGTAATCGTGCGCGGCGATCTCCATGGTGGTGGGCGCCTCGGGGTCGTGCTGCATCGTCTTCGCTTTGTGGTTAACCGGAGTGTACGAGTGTCCGAGCGCGGCGGCGACTCTGTTCGAGTCGCGCGACAGGCTTTGCTTGATGTCCGCGAACATGCTCTTCTTCGCCTCTTTTTCGCGGTCACCGATCAAGTTCTTCGCGTTGCGCGCGGGGTTCACCTCTTTATCGAACACCGCGCGCGCGTCCGCGCCGGTGAGGCGCTTAGGGGGCGCGACGCCAACCGCCGCCTCGGGCTTGGCGGATGAAGACTTCTTCGAAGCGGCGTGCCCGGCGAGCGCGGAGGTTTTCGCGTCGGAGGCGGTCTTCGACTCGAGCTCGGCGTCCACGTGCGCGTACCAGTCCTCGAGCTTCTGCTGCTTGGTCAGGTGCTGGGGCTTGGAGCCGTGGGGCTTGCCTCGCGCGTGCTCCGGGTGGAGGTGAGGCTTCTCCGCATTCGCGAGCGTGGTGGCGGGCGCCTTGCTGGAGGAGAAGGCGGCGCCGATGGCGGTGCCCGCGAGGAACACCAGACCGAACATCACGAGCGCCAGGAACCACGACGAGAGGATCACCGACGTGGGGGAGAGCTTGTTCTCCTTGCTCTTCTTGCCGTCGAGGAGACCTGTTCGCGAGTCGGAGGATGGGGGCGGATGAAGAAAGGGAGGGGGCCAGATGGTGAGTCAGCCGTCCCGAGCGGCCCCGAGGCGGGAGGCCCGGTCCTCTTCCGCGCGCGCGGAGCGGGTCCCGAGAAGAGACGTCGCG
>Ga0209652_1003687_pt1 | contig 11128 bp, 9 predicted proteins | sample SaaInl74LU_5_DNA_FD_184641 | JGI IMG/M metagenome (GOLD analysis project Ga0209652, IMG submission 184641) | Marine microbial communities from expanding oxygen minimum zones in the Saanich Inlet - ESP_74LU_5_DNA (SPAdes) (version 2) | ecosystem: Environmental > Aquatic > Marine > Intertidal zone ...
TGCTATAGAAATAGCCATTTGATCAATTACAGCACCTGTATCTATTTTTTCATCAATAAAGAAGGTAGTCACTCCTGTAGTCTTTTCTCCATTTATAATGGCCCAATTAATTGGCGCCGCGCCACGGTATTGAGGGAGTAATGATGCGTGTAGGTTAAAAGTACCTTTAGCGGGTATTTTCCATACCAATTCAGGAAGCATTCTAAAAGCCACCACAACAAATACTGCTGCATTTAATGCCTTTAAGGCTTCAATGAATATGGGGTCTTTTAAATGGGGAGGTTGTAATAGCGTTAATTGATGTTTAAGTGCTACTTTTTTTACCTCAGATTCATGTAATTTTTTACCCCTTCCAGCTGGTTTGTCAGCCACCGTAACTACACCTACTATATTTTGTCCGTTTTCTACTAGTGTTTCTAAAATATGGGCTGCAAATCCTGGTGTTCCCATAAATACGATGGGCATATTATTTTTTGACATATTCATTTTGACTATTTATTTCAATGTGTCCTTCTTTTAAAAGGTTTTGAATGCTGTTTAACACCAATTCTTTGGGTTTTTCTAAGGTACTTACTAATTGTCTTGAAGTGAAATTATTCTCCTCTAAAAGTGATAATATAGCCTCACAAAGATCATTTAATAGGAGCTCTTGTGGGATGGTTTTTTGCTTACAATAATCGCATATGCCACATTCCTTTGATTTTTCATCAAAATAATCCAACAGAACTTTATTCCTACATTGGGTGGACTGAGTCACATAGGAAATCATGGCGTTGACTTTTTCGATTCTATCTTGATAGGTGTTTTCAATTCGTTTTGCGAAAGGTGCTAGGGTTCTCTCATCTTCTCTAGGTAGTAGGTACACTACTTTAAGATCTGTTGTGTATGCATCTAGCGCTATAAGGTGGTCTTTGTGTAATTGCTCTAAATCTCTCTGAATGTCTGCGATACTTTTAGCTGTTTTTTTGGATAAGAGATGAAGGTCAATTTTTGTGTCAAACTCAAAAAGACCCCCATAGGTTCTGGAAAGATTTAGAATTATTGGCTTCATTTTCTCATTGGAATCCATGTAATCATACAGCTGTTCTTTGGAACATACATACTTTATTGTAGTCCTTTTGTCAAAGTTTTCTTCTAATCGAATAATGCCAAATTGATCTAGAGTTTTTAAGGCGTTGTAAGTTTTAAGCGTCTTTAGCGCATATTGAGATACAAATCCATTAAAAGAAAATTGATAGGTTTGGTCGTTTCCCTCTCCATAGGGTATACGCAAAAAGGCATTTAATTTGCGGTACACCAACTGCACTTCTTTGAGCGCAGCCATTGGGTCTATGAATTGATTTTTAAGCTGAGTGACATCGGGCGTAGCCCAAAGAATTATTGCATTTGCTGGTTTTCCGTCTCTGCCAGCTCTTCCAGATTCTTGGTAGTAATTTTCTAGACTTTCAGGAATTTGAAAATGAATTACATCACTTACATTACCTTTATCTATACCCATTCCAAAGGCATTTGTAGCGATCATTATTTTAGCGTGGTCTTTGATCCAATTGCTTAGAGCTGCTTCCCTTTCAATTTTTGAAAGCCCTCCGTGGTATGTGGCTACACCTAATCCTGCGCTATTTAATTCGTTAAACAGTACACCCACCATTCTTCTGCTATTGACATATACTATAACACTTTGGGAGGCTTTGAAACAAATCTCTTTGAGATAGTATCCTTTGTCTTCTACTTGTGTGACATGATAGGAGATATTATGCCTTAAAAAAGAAGCCTTGTGAATTTTCACCCCTTCTAAAGATAAATTGCTAACAATATCTTCTTGTACTTTCCTAGTTGCTGTCGCTGTGAGTGCAATCATTGGAGCGTTTGTAATGGCTCTCAATGAAGTGCATTTGAGATAAGCAGGCCTAAAGTCATGCCCCCAACTAGAAATACAGTGTGCCTCATCTATGGCAATGAGACTAATTTTCATTCTTGAAAGCCTTTCTAATACCATGGGTTGTTGCAATCTCTCTGGAGACATATATAAAAATTTCACCCCTCCATAATCACAGTTGTCTAGCAACTCAATGAGTCTGTCCCTTGAAATTCCAGCGCTAAGACCTATGGCTTTTATCCCTTGATTAGAAAGTCTATTCACCTGGTCTTGAATGAGTGCTATTAGTGGAGAAATAACCACACACAAACCTTCTAAGGCTAGGGCCGGTACTTGAAAACACAAAGATTTTCCACCACCTGTTGGCAGAAGTGCTAGTACATCTGATCCAGCTAAAACATCTTTAATAATCTCTAATTGATTCTGCTTGAAAGTGTCGTAGCCCCAGAACTTTTTAAGAATCTCATAGGGGTCTTTAGCCATTGCTATATGTTTTCCAACACAAAAGAAATTCTGTTTTCTACAGTGTCTTTAGGTAAGATAATACTTTCGTAACCAAATCGGTCATAGGCTGCTTTTAAAAAGGGATAAATTTTTAAAGCTTCCTGATAGTCCTCATATCGCTCATTGTCTGGAGTGTATATTTCTTCCCAAGGGGGAAAAATAAAAACACGGTCGTATTGGTGGTCTTCACAGGCCTTACTGAAATGATTTGGGTAAGGGGTGTTGCCCCTGTCTAGGTAAGCAACTACTTCAGGTAATCCTCGATCTAAAAAAACCTCTGAGGCCTTGTGTTCCTGCGCCTCCTTATATTGGTTAATGCGACCCTCTAAAAGCTTTTCACTAAATAAAAGGGGGTCAGAAACAAAGAATTGTGATATGCCATTTTCTCTTGCTTCCAAAGTGACTTGTCTAGAAACTTCTTGAGCACATGCGTATCCTCTGAGTTCCAAAGCTTGGATCAATGTAGTTTTTCCAGTCGCTGGACCGCCAGCAAACACAATCTTTTTAGCCATAAAAAGTTCTGTAAATTAGGGGCGCAAGTTACACAAAACACACTTAAATGGCTAAAAAACCTAAGATTTAGGCGTATATTTGCCTAAAATATTGATTGATTTGGAAGACAAAAAGACCGCAGACTTTTACAAGAGGTTAGAAGATAAACTCGCTTTAAATACTCAATGGCCCGCACCTTATCTCTATAAATTCATTGTACCTTCAGATGCTGAAAAGGTTGCTGCTATTGAGTCAGTTTTTAAAAATCAATCTGCAAAGATTTCTTCTAGAGTTTCTTCAAAAGGTGCTTTTACGAGTATTTCAGTCTCGTTAGTGGTCAAAAATCCAAAAGCTGTAATAGCAAATTACAGGGCTGTTGCTCAAATTGAAGGGGTCATTTCTCTTTAATTTAAAGATGATTCATGAACACTATTATGGGTGTTATTTTTAAAATCAAATATTACTGTAGCCCTTAGGAGACTTTCTAATTTTTTAGTATTTTGCAATCCATAAAGCATTGGCTTTATAATCTTTCCCTTAATACCTTACAATTTGGAATTAGTTTATAATTTAGAATACAACACAGAGCGTGAAAAGCTTATTATACCTGAGTATGGAAGACATTTCCAGAAAATGGTAGACCATGCTATCACTATTGAAGATAAAGAAGAACGCATTAAGGTAGCGAATGCTATTATAAGCGTAATGGGTAATTTACAGCCTCATTTAAGAGATGTGCCAGAGTTTAATCACAAGCTATGGGACCAATTATTCATTATGTCTGATTTTAAATTAGATGTGCCTTCCCCTTTTCCAATTACTTCAAAAGAACTTTTAGAGCAAAAACCTGAGCCTTTAGATTACCCTCAAAATTTTCCAAAATACAGATTTTATGGTAATAATATTAAAAGGATGATAGATGTAGCCACGAGCTGGGAAAAGGGAGACAAACGCTCTGGTTTAGAATACACTATTGCGAACCACATGAAAAAGTGTTTCTTAAACTGGAACAAAGACACTGTAGAAGACAGTGTAATCTATAAGCATCTAACGGAACTGAGTAAGGGGGAAATAAACCTTGAGGCCTCAGGGGAGTTGCTAACAGACACAGATATATTTTTGCAAAATAAAATTGTTAAGTCCGTACCTAACAATAGGAATAAAAAGCAAAGAAGCAACAATAACAACAATAACAACAGGTCAAAAAAACGCTATTAAACATTTAATTAATGGGTACCTTTAAAATAGAAGGAGGACATAAACTCCAAGGAAGTATACGCCCACAGGGTGCAAAAAACGAGGCTTTACAGATTTTATGTTCCGTACTACTCACGGCTGAGGAAGTAACTATCCATAATATCCCGGATATTATTGATGTGAACAAACTTATTTCTTTGTTAGAAGACCTTGGGGTTAAAATTCAAAAGAAAGCTAAGGGCAGTTATACTTTTAAAGCAGACGACGTTAATTTAGATTACCTTCAAACACCACAATACAAAGAAGACGGTAAAGGTTTAAGAGGTTCCATTATGTTAGTAGGGCCTTTGTTAGCGCGTTTTGGTAAAGGATATATTCCAAAACCAGGTGGAGATAAAATTGGCCGCAGAAGGTTAGATACTCATTTTGAAGGCTTTATTAAGTTGGGTGCTCAATTTAGATACAACCAAGAAGAGCATTTCTACGGTGTAGAAGCGCCTAAATTAAAGGGGGCTTATATGCTTTTAGATGAGGCTTCTGTTACAGGAACCGCTAACATACTAATGGCTGCTGTTATGGCAGAGGGAATCACGACCATTTACAACGCAGCATGTGAACCCTACTTGCAACAATTATGTGCCCTTTTAAATAAGATGGGGGCTAAAATTAGTGGTATTGGATCTAATTTGCTGACTGTAGAAGGGGTAGAGACGCTTCACGGGGCTTCCCACACTATGCTTCCAGATATGATTGAAATAGGTAGCTGGGTTGGAATGGCCGCTATAACACAAAGTGAGCTCACTATTAAAGACGTAAATTGGAATATGCTGGGACAAATCCCTGCAGTATTTAGAAAACTAGGCATTACTATGGAGCAAAAAGGAGACGACATCTTTATTCCAGCTCATACAGATGGTTATGCCGTTCAAAATTATATAGATGGTTCTATTCTTACCATTTCAGACGCACCTTGGCCAGGCATGACTCCTGACTTGTTGAGTATTCTTTTGGTTACTGCCACACAGGCAAGGGGAGAAGTACTTATACACCAAAAAATGTTTGAGAGCAGGCTGTTTTTTGTAGACAAACTGATAGACATGGGGGCTAAGATCATTCTATGTGACCCGCACAGGGCTACCGTTATGGGGCATGATTTTAAATCATCACTCAAAGCAACGACCATGGTTTCTCCAGATATTAGAGCAGGAGTATCGCTATTAATTGCAGCGCTTTCCGCCAATGGGACTTCTACCATTCACAATATTGAGCAAATAGACAGGGGTTATGAGAATATAGATGAGCGACTCAGAAGTATAGGCGCCCATATTGTTAGGTTGTAGTTTTAGCGCTATTTACTAAGCTATAGACTATACAGGCTTGCGCCAAACCATAGCTTAACATGACAAGGAAGTCTACCTTAGGAAAGTGGTCTAAAAACATGGATAAGGCCAGCAAGCTGTCCGATGCCAAAAACAATCTAGCTCCCACAATACCAAAGATATATGAAGCTTTATTCACGCTTCCTTTTCTTATTTGTGCCGTGTAAGCCATGGCAGAAATAGCGATAATATACCCTAAGACTGGTATTTTCAAGTCCCCAGCTTTGGGTAGTATTAGATATCCCATAATAAAAGCGTAGTTAGCCAATAAAATGAATTGGAAGAGGTGTTTTTTTCTCCCTTTTTGAGTTAAAAAAATTACCGTGTATCCAATATGTGCCAATAAAAACACACCCAGACCTGCTATAAAAAAGAGCCCACTGTACTCTTGAAACATTAAAAAGACGTCTCCAGCCCAAGAAGCTATTATGGCGAAGACCCCCCAGAGATATATTTTTTTTGATATATGAGCCTTTTTGGAGATAAAATAAGCCAATAAGCTTATCATAATTATTGGCTTTGTGGCATATCTGTAACTGCTTAATTCAAAATGACTTAAGCTTGAGTCTAGTAGCAATAAACCCCCAAAACATATAAAGAATTGGAGGTCTTTTTTAGATAAAATCATATTTATTTTACTGATTTATAGGTGCGGGACCGTCAATCATAGGCTCATAAACTTCATCTCCTTTTCGCATTTTGTATTCCGCTTTTACTTTAGCGACTAGTTTTGGGCTGTTAAATAAATCTACCATAGTCATTCCCATAGCTTTGGCAGCGTGAATCATTCCTTTGTGACCAATGCTCATTCCGCCACAGGCAACTACTGCCCACGAATGCCAAGGGGTGTCTTTTGGGGCTACTGTAACCCCTAAATTTATATTAGGAACATTCCAACTTACGTCGCCAACGTCGGTAGAGCCACCTCCAGAATTCTCTCTGGTTTCTTCTAAAGGTCTAATAGCGCTATCCATACCTACTTGTGGTTTACCGGTAGCTGCTTGTATCTTTTTACCAAATTCATTTTCTGCTTCAGTGTAGGATAAGGGACCTAATAATTCTAAGTTTTGCTGCATTACAGCACCGCCAGTTCTATTGACCAATGTTTCGTAAATTCCTGAAATTAGGGATATTTTATAATCTACATTGGCTAAGATAGCAGCCCCTTCTGCCATGGCTTGAACCCTCTCGTAAACTGGTTTCATTCCAGATCTTTTAGAGTCTCTCACCCTTACCCATAACCTTGAATAGTCTGGTACTACATTCACAACTTGACCACCGTCTTGTATGTGGTAATGTATTCTTACAGTTGGTTTAATATGTTCTCTGTAGTAATTAATTCCTGAAGTGTATAATTCTAATGCATCTGACGCGGAACGTCCATTCCATGGATCTGCAGAAGCATGTGCCGCTTGTCCATAAAATTCTACTTTAAAATCGATCAATGCTAAAGAGCTCTGTACATCTGCTTTGGTATCTGCAGAAGGGTGCCAGCTAATATTCACGTCTACGTTGTCCCAAAGGCCAGCTTGGACCATCCATATTTTTCCGAAAAATTTTTCTTCAGAAGGCGTTCCTAAAAACTTTATGGTACCTTTTATTTTTCCTGCCTCGATCAATTCCTTAACAGCTATTGCAGCTCCTAGACTTCCTGCACCAAATAAATTGTGGCCACATCCGTGACCTGCCGCACCTTGATTCAAGGCTTCTTTTTCAGGTTGTGCTTTTTGAGATATTCCGGGCAATGCGTCAAATTCTCCCAGCACACTAATTACAGGGCTTCCAGAGCCATAAGTAGCTGTAAATGCGGTGGGTATTCCAGCGACACCTCTAGTGACTTTAAATCCGTTTTTTTCAGCATAAGATGCCAGGATTTCAGCAGATTGGTCTTCTTGAAAAGCAGTTTCTGCCAAAGCCCAAATTGAATCACTTACGGCAATTAATGCCTGTTCGTGTTTTTCTACAGAGGCTACAATAGCTTTCTTATGAGACGTCATTTTTTGCGCAAAAAGCGCCTGTGTGGTTAGGACTAAAAGACCTAGGGTAAAAATTTTTTTCATGGGTGTTTGGTTGTTATGTCTTACTTGGGTAAGTTACAAAAAATACCTTACTGAAAAAGTTTGGCTTAGCTTGTTTTTTTTCGGGGTTTTTTAGGGACTACATGTGTGTTTAAAATTCTTTTCCCTTCTAATTTAACCAGATTCGTTTTTCTTAATCCCCACAATTGGTCTGCTGCATATTTTCTGTTCTTTTCAAGATCTATTATCGGTCCTGGATAATCGTCACCCAATGTGAAATTTAAAAAAGCTGCTTCTAATGGAGGCATTTTCCATGGCTCATGCACATAAGCTTCCGGTATTAAAGCCAATTCTGGCACCCATTTCTTTATAAAAATGCCCTTAGGATCATGGTCCAATCCATTTTTAACTGGGTTGTATATTCTAATGGTATTTATCCCTGTTTCACCCGCTTGCATTTGAAGTTGGGGAAAATGAATTCCTGGTTCAAAATCTAAAAAGTGTTGCGCTAAATGTGGCGAGCAGTCTTGCCAGGGTTGCCAGAGTAAATGGGTAAAGAAAGAGGCTAACATGGCCCTGAGTCTAAAATTTACAAAACCCGTTTGAACCAGACATCTCATGGCAGCGTCTACCATAGGTACTCCTGTTTTACCTTGTTGCCAAGCTAATTGATAGGAAGGATTTACCGTCTTATTAAGCGTTGCATAGCCTTTGTTCACTGCGTCAAACTCAATACTAGGCTCCATTTCAAATTTCTGAATAAAATGTGCCTGCCAGCTCAATCGAGATAAAAAGCCATTGAGATTTCGTTTATTACCCACTTGTTTTTGATTTTGAGTAACATACTGAAGTACTTGTTTGGTAGAGAGCATTCCCCAAGACAGATAGGGAGAAATTCGACCACTATGAAGTCTAGATTCTAATGGCTTAGAATAATACTTTTGGTACCCACTAATTCGTTTGGTGATAAAACTATGCAAGTATTTCCATCCATTTAAACTTCCCCCAATTTGAATGCCTGTTTTATGATGAATGTTTAACTCTAAAGGAGTTAGTTCTAGCACGGCACTTAATTGATCTATTTCTTTTGAGCTATAATAGGTGCCTGGAAGAAAGTTGGGGGTGTGAATGGGTGCTTTCATTTGACTAATCCAGTGCTCCCGCCATTTTTGACGGTTCTTTAGCGCCCTCCATAAACCATTTTGGGCAAATTCATGCCAATGAACACTGTTTTTAGTGCACCATTTTTTTACTGCCTTATCTCTTGTGTAAGTAATATCCATTCCCGCTTCCATATGAGAATATAAGGCTGTGATAGGCTCTTGGGAATGAATTTTTTCAAGAATTTCTGGGATATAATCTGAAAGGATTAAAATTTTAGACCCGTATTCCTTTAGCTTTAATTGTATGGCTTCTAATCCTTCTTGAATAAAATCTATGTGCAATTTGCTGTAATGCGGATCTTGAGTCCAAAATGATTCAAAAGAGTAGAGTAGTAGTACCTTTTCTCCACTGGCCAAAGCTTTAGTGAGTGGTTCGTGATCTTCTAGTCTTAAATCTCTTTTAAACCAAACTACAACCATTTTTAAGCCAAAGCTTTTTTATAAGTGTCAAGACACCTTTCTCGGGCCATTTTATGGTCTACCATTGGACTAGGATAGGTGATTTCACCTAAATCTGACACCCATTTTTTTAGGTAAATATGCTGTTTGTCAAATTTGTCTATCTGGGTGGTGGGGTTGAAAATTCTAAAATAGGGGGCAGCGTCTACACCAGAACCAGCAGCCCATTGCCAGTTTCCTACATTACTGGCCAATTCAAAATCCAATAATTTTTCTGCAAAATAAGCTTCGCCCCACCTCCAATCAATCAATAAGTGTTTGCAAAGAAAACTAGCCACGAGCATGCGAACCCTGTTGTGCATAGTTCCAGTAGCATTGAGTTCTCTCATTCCAGCATCTACCAAAGGATAGCCTGTTGTACCATTTTTCCAGCGCTCAAATTCTGCTGTATTATTTCTCCATTCAATACGGTCATAAGCAGGTTTAAATGCCTTTGTAGGCGTGTGGGGAAAATGCCATAATATTTGCATGAAAAACTCCCTCCAAATGAGTTCACTCAAGAATACTTGATTTTTTTGTGCTTTGGCTTTTTGTACAAGGGCCCTAACAGATACAGTTCCAAACCTAAGGTGAGGCCCTAATTTAGAGGTGCCGTTTTCTATACTCGGGAAATTTCTTTTTGCTTCATATTCCTCAATGAGTTCTGTACTAACCGAATAATTTGGAACCTCAATGTCTGCCTCAGAATAGCCTAAGGCTTTCATATCGTGAAGGCTGGTATTTATTTTGTAGAGGTTTTCAAGCGGCATGTCTAGCGCTTGAAATCCTTGGGGATGTTGCTGTTCAAAAATACTTAACCATTTATTCTTGTAAGGCGTGTAGACTACATAAGGTGTACCGTCTTCTTTAGCAACCTGATCTTTTTCAAAAATAACCTGGTCTTTGAAGGCATGAAAATCAACTGATTTAGTGGCTAAATAGTTTTTAACCTCTAAATCTCTTTGTATTGCGTAGGGCTCATAGTCTTCATTGGTGTACACCCCACACACTTTAAAATCATGAGAGGTGTTTATTAATGATTTAAAAACCTCTAATGGTTTGCTGTGGTAGGATTGCACTCCAGATTGAAAAGACGTTTTAAAATGCTGGTTTATTTGTTCTAGCTGGTGAACAATGAATTGAAGTCTAGGGTCTTTATCCGGAAGCATGTCTAAAATGTCAGTATCGAAAATAAAGATAGGTAGCACTTTTTTCCCACTTAAAAGCGCTTTAGATAATGCCCTGTTGTCATTATACCTCAAGTCCCTTCTATACCAAAAAATGACAATTTCTTCCTTCATAGATATATTAGTTGTGCTAATAATATTTTTATTCTACGCTTACTAATGTACGTTTAAACTACCCATTCCACCGTCTAATCCAATGATTTGTCCACTCATCCAGCTACTTTTGTCTGAGAGTAAAAATGCAGTCATTTCAGCAATATCATTGGCTGTACCCACTCTTTTTAGAGGGTGCCTTGCATCCATCATCTCTTTTTTCTTATCGTTGTTTAATAAACGTCCAGCCAATGGGGTATTGGTTAATGATGGTGCAATACAATTCACCCTTAGCTTGGGTGCATTCTCTGCGGCAATAGACTTCACAAAACCTTCAACAGCTCCTTTAGCAGCTGCTATACTAGCATGAAAGGGCATACCCATAGCTACTGCTACAGTGCTGTAAAATACCATACTACTTCCTTCGTTCATTTTTGGCATAATGGCCTGAACAATAGGTAACATAGCAAAGAAATTTATTTCCATGTCTGCTCTGAATGCTTCGTTAGAAAGCATTTTAAGCGGTTTTAAGTTTATTGAGCCCGGACAGTATACAAATCCATCTATGGGTGTATTGATTTGGTCTATAGGAAAGGCGTCTGTAAGCACATCAAATACGTTGTGGTTTACATGTGGCAATGAAACTTCTGGAGCAGTTCTTGAGAATAAATGTATTTGGTGGTCTTGAGACAATATTTTTACTGTTTCAAGTCCAATGCCATGAGAGCCTCCTATAATAACAATATTTTTCATAATTAAATCTTTTTTAAACTTAGGGTTG
>Ga0209652_1003689_pt1 | contig 11127 bp, 12 predicted proteins | sample SaaInl74LU_5_DNA_FD_184641 | JGI IMG/M metagenome (GOLD analysis project Ga0209652, IMG submission 184641) | Marine microbial communities from expanding oxygen minimum zones in the Saanich Inlet - ESP_74LU_5_DNA (SPAdes) (version 2) | ecosystem: Environmental > Aquatic > Marine > Intertidal zone...
GCGATCTCCTTCCGCTGGAGCTCAATAGCGATGGCGATCGGCATACTGATCTTCAGTATCGGCCTATTAGCCGGCGGACGTATCAAGTTCAACTTCTTCCCTGCCGTTGAGCAGGACACGATGAATGCCAACTTCCAGTTCGCTTCGGGCACCGACTCGCGCTACGTCATGGACTTCCTCGATCACTTGGACCTGACACTGCGTCAAACCGATGCTGAACTCGGTGGGGATATCCTCAAGATGAGCCTGCAGCGCTTGCACACCGCACGTTTCAGCCGCAATGGGAGCGGTTCGCGCGGCGAGGAGTATGGTTCGCTATCAGTCGAACTCGAACCGGGCGACCACCGTGAAGTGGGTACCGGCGAGTTCATTAAAGCTTGGCGCAACAACATTATCCTGCCAGCCGGCATGGAGAAGTTCTCTATCGATGTCGATCAGGGTGGCCCGCCGGGCAAACCTGTTGAGGTTAAGCTGACTGGTAGCGATATAACGGTGCTCAAAGCAGCATCGCTGGAGCTGCAAGACGCGCTTAAACGCTACGCGGGTCTGAGTAACATTGATGACGACCTACCCTTTGGTAAGTCGCAGTTGATCTACACGCTGACACCGGCAGGTGAGACTGCTGGCCTGTCACTCGAGCAGGTCGGGCGCCAACTGCGTGCCGCCTTCGATGGTATCGAAGTCCAGACCTTCTTTGAGGGGCGGGATGAGATCAGCGTGCGTCTGATGATGACCGATGAGCAGCGTAACCGTCTGAGCACGCTGACAGCACTACCGATCGTCTTGCCCGACGGCTCCACTACACCGGTGAGCAACGTGCTCAACTTTACGCCACGCCAGGGCTTCGACTCTCTACAGCGCATTGATGGGCGTCTATCTATCAATGTCTCGGCAGATCTCGATGAGTCTGTCGCTAACGCCAACGAGATCATCGCCGACCTTAGAGCCGAAGTGATGCCAAGTCTGCTGGGGCAATACGGCATTGAAGCGAGCTTTGAAGGCAAGAGCCGTGACCAGCGTGAAACGCTGGCTGACATGGGTACAGGTTTGGTGATTGCACTGGTACTGATCTACGTGATCTTGGCGTGGGTGTTCGCGTCTTACAGCTGGCCAATCACCGTAATGCTGGCGATTCCGCTGGGTCTGACCGGTGCGGTGCTGGGGCACTATGTGACCGGGCTGGATCTCACCATCCTGTCGCTATTTGGCTTCTTCGGCCTCTCAGGTATTGTAATCAACGACTCGATCGTCCTGGTGACCTTCTACAAAAAGCTGCGTGAACAGGGTATGGGTATTCATGAGGCGGTGGTGGAAGCGGCCTGTCAGCGCCTGCGTGCGGTACTGCTGACATCCCTGACCACAATTGGAGGCCTCACACCGATCCTGTTTGAGACCTCACTACAGGCGCAGTTCTTGATTCCGATGGCGACCTCAATCGTCTTCGGTCTCGCCTACGGTACCCTGTTGATCCTGATCGTGGTTCCATCGCTGCTGACCATCGTTGAGGGCGGGCGCGCTAAGCTCGGCCTCAAACCGGTCACCCAGTCAGCCACCGCGTAGGAGGGATGTGCGCCAACGGCGCATTTCCCGACAAATCGCGAACATGCGCTGCGCGCAGATCGCTCCTACCCCGTCACTGTAGGAGGGATCTTGGCGCAGCCAAGGTCGCGACCTTCAGCATTTATCCGAGCACCACGATCAGGTATACTTCGGCGCTCTATTTTTGATCGTTTTCACCCTTCACTGGATGAGTATATGAACGCAGATCTGGCACTACTGCAGCCCTACCCTTTTGAAAAGCTCAACGTCCTACTTGGCACGGTTACGCCAAACCCAGAACTTGAGCATATCTCGCTTGGCATTGGTGAACCTAAACACCCGGCGCCAGCCGTAGTGACTTCGGTAATGAACCAGACAGTCGACCTGGTTGCCAACTACCCAACAACCAAGGGTAGCGCCGAACTGCGCGATACTATCGCGGCCTGGTGTACCCGTCGCTTCAACCTCCAAGCGGGCTCGCTCACCGGCGACAACAACGTCCTGCCAGTGATGGGTACGCGTGAGGCGATCTTCGCCTTCACACAGTGCGCCGTAGAGCGCAAACCCGGCGCACTGGTCTTCTCGCCAGACCCGTTTTATCAGATCTACGAAGGTGCTGCTTACCTAGCAGGCGCTGAGCCCTACTTCCTGCCAACGCTGGAAGAGAACGGCTTCATCCCCGACTACGACGCAATTCCTACAGAAGCTTGGGAGCGGTGTGAACTGCTGTTTATCTGCTCGCCCAACAACCCAAGCGGTGCGGTGCACTCGAAAGAGACGATCATCAAGCTGATCGAACTGGCCGACAAGTACGACTTCATCCTTGCCTCTGACGAGTGCTACTCAGAGATCTACCTCGATGAGTCCAAGCCACCTGTTGGCCTGCTGCAGGTCTGTGCTGAAATTGGCCGCAACGACTATAAAAACTGCGTAGTGTTCCACAGCCTCTCAAAGCGCTCGAACCTACCGGGTCTGCGCTCTGGCTTTATCGCCGGTGACGCCACACTGATGAAACCCTTTCTGCTCTACCGCACCTACCATGGCTGTGCCATGCCGCTGCAGGTACAGAAAGGCTCGGTAGCTGCTTGGAACGATGAGAAGCACGTTGAAGAGAACCGCGAGCAGTACCGTCTGAAATTTGCCGCAGTACTCGAAATTCTTCAGCCAGTGATGGATGTGAAGATGCCCGATGCCAGTTTCTACCTCTGGGCGAAAACACCGATTGATGATGACAAGTTCACAGCCGGTCTCTACGAGCAGCAGAACCTGACCGTACTGCCAGGCCGCTATCTGTCACGCGAAACCACCGATGGCCTCTACCCAGGCGCCGGCTATGTGCGCATGGCACTGGTCGCCACCGTGGAAGAGTGTGTTGAAGCTGCTTGGCGTATTCGCCGCTATATAGAATCGCTCTGAGGAGAACACCATGAAAGTTTACGGTATCCCTAACTGCGGCAGCGTTAAAAAAGCGCGTGTACTGCTTGAAGAGCAAGGCGCTGGCTACGAGTTTATCGACTTTAAAAAGGCGCCACCGAGCACCGAGATGATCCAGAGCTGGGTCGATCAAGCCGGTATTGAGGTGGTCCTGAACAAGCGCGGCACCACCTGGCGCAAGCTGGATGATGCGCAAAAAGCTGAAACCGACAGCAACAAGCTGATCGCTCTGATGGCCGAGCAGCCATCACTGATCAAGCGCCCTGTGATTGAGACAGGCAAAGGCTTGCTGGTCGGATTCGATGCAGACCAAATTTTGAACAGTCTTTAAGTTAAGAAAGAACGAGGATTCACATGACTAACTTCGCACTGGGCCTGGGTGTAGGCACCAAATCAGCCGCTGGCGACCTGCTAGAGGTTTACTACAACGCACCGATCCTGAACGCTGACGCCAAGCTGGTTGAAGCCGTTGCAGGTGCTGTTGGCTACACCGGTGGCAACGCCTCTATCGAGATCGATGCGGCGCAGCTCAAAGCCCTGGAAGCAGCATTTCTGAGCGTTGGAGCAGAAGATCAGGCTGAGATCACAGAGATCCTCGAAGGCACTTCACAGCCACTGGTTATCTGTATCCTCGAAACTGACGATGCTCCCACCACAACGGCTGAGGTCTACCTCAAACTGAGCCTGATCTCGCACCGTCTGGTTAAGCCCCACGGCCAGAACCTGACTGGCATCTTCGGCCTGCTGCCAAACGTTGCTTGGACCAACGAAGGCGCAATCGCGCTGGACGAACTACCAAGCCGCCAGCTGGCTGCACGCGCACAGGGCCGCATTCTGCAGGTAACCTCTGTCGACAAGTTCCCACAGATGACCAACTACGTCGTACCAGCGGGTATCCGTGTCGGTGACGCATCACGTATCCGTCTGGGCGCGCACGTGGGCGAAGGCACCACTGTAATGCACGAAGGCTTTATCAACTTCAACGCCGGCACACTGGGCGTGAGCATGGTTGAAGGTCGTATCTCTGCAGGTGTTGTAGTCGGTAACGGCTCTGACCTGGGAGGTGGCTGTTCAACGATGGGTACACTCTCTGGCGGTAACAACGTCATCATCTCTGTGGGCGAGAACGCGCTGCTGGGTGCGAACGCTGGCCTGGGTATCCCACTGGGTGACCGTTGTACACTGGAAGCTGGCCTCTACGTAACAGGCGGCTCTAAAGTGACTATTCTGGATGACCAGAACAACGAAGTGGCTACAGTTAAAGCGTCTGAACTGGCAGGTAAATCTGATCTGCTGTTCCGTCGTAACTCACAGAACGGCCGTATCGAAGTTAAGACCAACAAGTCAGCTATCGAGCTCAATGCAGAACTTCACTCGCACAACTAAGCGAAGCTAGTTCAGCATCAAGAGAGCCGCGGTATCGCGGCTCTTCTGTTTACTCGGTTTACGCATTATTTAGCGATTTACACAGGCAAGAAAGGGAACTCTTCTCATGGCACATCAGAGCGAAACATTTGCACTCACCTGCGACCTGATCAGCCGCCAGTCGGTGACACCCGAAGATGCGGGCTGTCAGGCGATGATGGCCGAGCGCCTTAAAGCACTCGGTTTCAAGATTGAGGGGATGCCATTCGAAGAGGTGACCAACTTTTGGGCCCGCCGCGGTGCCGAAGGCCCAGTGCTCTGCTTTGCCGGCCACACTGATGTGGTACCCACCGGTCCAGTGGAGAAGTGGTCATCGCCACCGTTCGAACCAACGCTGAAAGACGGCATGCTCTACGGCCGTGGCGCGGCGGATATGAAAGGCAGTATCGCCGCCTTCATGACGGCACTGGATCGCTTTGTAAAAGCGCACCCTGACCACAAAGGCTCTATCGCGCTGCTGATCACCAGTGATGAAGAGGGGCCGTACATCAACGGCACAACCCGCGTTATCGACACCCTGGAAGCGCGCAACGAGAAAATCACCTGGGCCATCGTCGGCGAGCCTTCAAGCACCACACTGGTCGGTGATGTGATCAAGAACGGTCGCCGTGGTTCACTGGGCGCAACCATGCGCGTAAAGGGCGTGCAGGGCCATGTCGCCTACCCTCACCTGGTGCGCAACCCGATTCATGAACTCGCGCCAGCACTGGCCGAACTTGCTGCAACCGAGTGGGATCAGGGTAACGACTTCTTCCCGCCGACCAGTTTCCAGGTATCCAACATCAATGCCGGTACCGGTGCCACTAACGTGGTTCCGGGCGAAGTCGAAGTGCTGTTCAACTTCCGCTTCTCTACAGAAGTGACCGACGCAGAACTTCGTAGTCGTGTTGAGGCTATTCTGGCCAAGCACAACGTTGAGTACGAGATTAAGTGGAATTTGTCAGGTCAGCCCTTCCTAACGGCAGAGGGCGACCTCGTTGATGCTGCGCGCAGCGCGATTCAGGAAGTGACCGGCCGTGAGACCGAGCTGTCGACCTCAGGGGGCACCTCAGATGGTCGCTTTATCGCGCCTACAGGTGCACAGGTTGTAGAACTGGGGCCGGTTAACGCCACCATCCACAAGATCGATGAGTGCGTTAAAGCAGAAGATTTGGATACCCTCTCAACCATTTACGAACAGATGCTGATCAAACTGCTGGCGAATTAGCATGTCGCAGATGCAATTGGCTTGCCCTGTCTGCAGCGACCTGCTTGAGCTGACCAATGAGACACGCACACTGCGCTGCGCTGCGGGACACAGCTTTGATCGCGCCAAACAGGGCTACTGGAACCTGCTGCTTGTCCAGTCTAAGCGCTCCAAAGATCCGGGCGATAACCCGGAGATGGTGCAGTCACGCACCCGCTTTTTGGATGGGCAGTTCTATCGTTCGGTTCTAGAGCGAATCTGCCAAACCCTAGACGAGACACTGCCTCAATCCGCCAATATCGCCGACCTTGGCTGCGGCGAGGGTTACTACACCACCGGTCTGCGCCAGCACCGACTAGCGCAGGGCCTTGAAGATCAGATTCTAGGCCTGGACATCTCCAAGCACGCGGTCAAATCAGCAGCAAAGCGCGACAAGGCGATCACCTGGTCAGTAGGCTCCTCTGCACGAATCCCCGTACCGGATGCCAGCCTGGATCTGGCGCTGATTATCTTCAGTAAAGTGCTACCCGAGCCACTCGAGCGGGCGCTTAAGCCCGGTGCATTGTTGCTTATCGCTTACCCCGGTCCTATGCACCTAATGAGCCTGCGCGAGCTGATTTATGACGAAGTGCGCGACAACGACTCAGACCCGGCCAAGCAGCTCTCCGCAGCCTTCAAACTGGAGCAAACCCTAGGGGAGCCCTTTGAGATTGAGTTAGAGGGTAACCAGCAGATCTCTGACCTGTTGGCGATGACGCCGCACGGTCAGCGCATGCAGAGCGCCAAACGCGAAGAGATATTGCAGCGCCAGCAACTGCGCACGCAGGTTGATATCCGCTTAGGGCTATTCCGCTACCAGCCGGAGAACAGGGGTGAGTGACGATGAACAACCCGCTTGGGCACGCCACCTACGCTGGCTGCTGTTCGCGCTCGGCACGCTGCTGCTGGCGCTAGGTCTGATAGCTGTTGCGGGTGTCGTACTTAAAGAGGGAATGGTTGCCGAGATAATGGCCCTAGCAGGCGTAGCAATTGCGATTCCAGCAATGACAGTCGGCATCATCGCCTTTGTGATGTTAATCTATGCCCGATTACGCCAGATACTGAGCAAGGATTCAGAATGAGCGAGCGCCACCCCGATATCGAAGTCTACGTGAAGAACTCCTCTGCCCGCGGGCTTATCGCTTGGGTAACAGAGATCAGTGAGGCCGTTACCGAAGTCAAAACCCGCGGCCTCAGCCACGAGTTCAATTGCACTATCAATGGCGTAGAGATCCCGGTACTCATAGAGGAGCGAGTTGTCGGTAAACCCTGGATCAGCATCTGGTTCAACTCAGACCAAACCCCCTGGGCAGTCGACCTAGAGTGCGCCACGGCGATCACTCAAGCCCTGGACGTCCAGACCCGCTGCATCGTTAACGGCTGGAGCGAAGGCGACGAACCCGACGAATGGTGGCGCGTAACCGCCGACGGCCCCGACAAAATCATCTGGACCACCTAAAGGGGTCAGACCCCTTTATGGGATAAATGTCACCTATAAATTCAATACTCCTCTAGGGCGCGTAAAACTGATGTAGGTGGCATCTGGCGAAGCCTAGAGGCTGACAAAAAGAATTTGCCGTTATGCGATCATCGACAACGTAGTCTGCGGGTCAGGCAAAGCAGAATAGCTAGCGGAACGGCGCGGAATATTCGCCTGAGTGTCCACCCATGCCAAAGCGTACGCCATCTCACCCAACTGGCCTCGATGCAGTCCTCCATTGATACGCTCAATGGTATCGGCACTGTAGAGCTGATCTGGAGAGATATAAGTTGAGAGTGCATCGGAGGAAGGAATAGCAGGAAACTCGCCCTGAGCGGCCGCTGACTGGCCTCGCTGGTAGCCATAGGACTCGTTCGAAGAGATAAGACTCAGCAGCATCCTAAAGTGCGCGCCGTCGGTCGCCTGAACTGATTGGGCCAGCCCAGCCTGTGCACGCTCAATACGATTAGCAACGATCTCGTTTACCATCTAACTTCAATCCCTAGCATCGTGCTAATTTAGCGGCAACGAACACAAACACTTTAGCGTTTAAACTGAGTAGCAAACGTTTCAAAAGGAGCAACACCATGGGCCGATGGCGTCCACCTGCCGAGAAGAGTTCGCCCTATATCACCAAAGAGGGCTATGAGCGCCTTAATGAGGAGCTTAAGTACCTATGGAAGACCAAACGCCCAGAGGTGACTCAGGCGCTTAGTGAGGCCGCTGCTGAGGGCGATCGTTCGGAGAATGCCGAGTATATCTATCGCAAGAAGGAGCTGCGCGAGATCGACCGTCGGGTGCGTTATCTCTCAAAGCGTCTAGACGGCATCAAGGTGGTGGAGCATTTGCCGTCTGATCAGAGTCGGATCTTTTTTGGGGCTTGGGTCGCTCTGGTTGACGAAGAGGACGCTGAGCGGGTCTATCGCATTGTTGGTGCGGATGAGATTGACCCCAAGCTGGGGTATATCAGCGTGGATTCTCCAATAGCAAAGCTGCTGCTGAAGAAAGAGGTGGGCGATGAGATTGAGTTTACTACGCCTGATGGTGAGCAGCGGTGGTATGAGATTATAAAGGTTCGTTACGGGTGATGGTTGTCGCCTCGAGGGGCGACCTACAGAATCCTGTATGAGGGTTGTGAGCAGAGCGAACGACGCGACTGGATTGGTCGCGACATTCGCTTTGCGAATATCCCTCCTACAGACGGGCGATGTTAAGCGATCTCGCGCTTCGCTATACCTTCCTTACCCGGGAAGTCAGGTGCACACTCACGCGCATTTGGCATTTTCAGCCATAAACGGTAGAGGTGGCGCTTACGCTCTGGCTCCTCGTAATCTTCAAAGCCAGTGCGCGAGTGGAAGATGGTGTAGTTGTTACAGAACTGGATATCACCCGGCTCCATCATCATATCCAGACGGATGTCTGGATCGTTCAAGATTGAATCAACCAGGTCGAACGCCTCTATCTCCACGGGTGAGAGCGGCAGACCGATTTTGTCCTGCGCAATCTCGATATACTGGCGCAAGTGCATCGCGCTCAGCTTGCCTTTGTAGTAGCTGAAGATCGGCACAGGCCCAGCAACGCCGTTGTTGATGTGCTCCATCAGGAAGTGACGATGCAGCAGGCCGAGATACTCAGTGTGTTTCTCTAGAATCTCATTGAATAGCGTAGTCGCACTTGAGAGACTACTCAAGCCGCCTGATTTTGCTTTGCGTAGGCTCAGTAGCCCTACTACATCAGCCAAATCCGCGTGGTATGGCAGGTACTCGCTAGTCTCGTAAACACGTACCGATTTAGGATCGGCTGCGCCAACATCACGCACGTGGCCCAGCATATCGCCTTTGATGTTCTGCGATACCGGTATACCCATATGCAGACCCAAGCCGTAGTAGATAATCGCTGCCTCTTCGTCGGTGTAGCGCTCAATCGGCAGACCACGAATTAAGATAAAGCCTTTGCCATCTTCCAGCTCGGTGTTGAAGTAGTTGATCTCTTCAGCCAGTTCAGTAATGGGGAAGTCTTCCTTGGTGAAGTCGGGGCACGTCAAACCCTTCGCTTTAACCGCTGCCAGCCCCTTCTCTAGGATCGCAATATGCTCGTCAGTCCAGTGGAAGATCCACGATCCATCGTCTTTGATATCTTTACCTTTCCATGCAGCTGGAATCTCAACTTTCTGTTTGAGAATAACGGACATGCGAACTTCCTCTGTACGTTCTATTTATTGGTTTGCGGAGCGAGCATTGAGTCAGCTCGCGGGCGCATGTTTCGACCCGTAATTATCTGCGATCTGACATGAAAGACTATACGACTAACGTAGACCTATGTACCCGAGCGTAAACGAATTCAATCGAAACAGAATGAATGCAATCGAACGGAAATTAGATGCTGATTTAGATAATGAGAAGAAAAATGGTGGGTCGTATAGGATTCGAACCTATGACCAATTGGTTAAAAGCCAACTGCTCTACCAACTGAGCTAACGACCCGAGGGTGAGGTCGGTGAGAATGGTGGGTCGTATAGGATTCGAACCTATGACCAATTGGTTAAAAGCCAACTGCTCTACCAACTGAGCTAACGACCCCCACCGATCTCGGGTTTGGCTCCTCGAGCTGGACTCGAACCAGCGACCAATAGATTAACAGTCTACTGCTCTACCAACTGAGCTATCGAGGAAAAACCCTTTGTGTATCCTAATGGCGGAGGGACAGGGATTCGAACCCTGGGAGCCTCTCGACTCGTCGGTTTTCAAGACCGGTGCTTTCGACCACTCAGCCATCCCTCCGTTAGGATGGGCGCAGATTCTACCGTGATATTTTTTTCCGTCAACAGTTGGTTGGATCTTTTTTACAATTAATCCGCCAACTGATCAGATTTGCAGCAACTCTGGCGAATAATTCATCAACACTGGACAGTTTATGTACAACTTCTCAGACGACACCCGCTAACTCTTGTAGCGCATCTCTATCCAGCACCGAGAGCACACCCTGTTTCTCAGAGATCTGATTAAGTCGTTTTAACTCGGCGAAATGACGCGACACGGTCTCGACAGTTAGCCCAAGGTATTGGCCCAATTCACGCCGACTCAGAGGCATGGGCGCAGAGTCCTGCTCTGCCACCCAGTCCAGCACAAACCAGGCCACCCGTGCTTTGGATTTGAGCAGGCTGACATGCGTTAGATGCTCTTCGGTTTTCATCACCTGCTGGAGCGCGCGCTCGATGATCGCCTGGTTAATTGCTGGGCTCTGGTCACGCAGCTCTTTGAGTCGCTCAACCGAGAGTTGACACAGCTCCACATGGCCAAGCGCTTCAGCTGTATGGCGATAATTAGAGTCGACAACCAGTTTCTCGTAGCCGAAGAGATCACCGGGCTTAACGATACGCACTATCTGCGCCTCACCCTCGGAGTTGAAGCGCGTCAGCTTCACAAAGCCCTGGCGCAGGGTGTAGATGAGGTTAAGGCGTTCGCCCTCAGAGTAGACAACCTCGCCCGAGTCGTAGGTAACAACTCGAGTCTGAAAGTCCTCAATGAGGCTCAACTCAGACTTTTCTAGGCAGCCGAACAAGCTCTGTGGTCGAATTGGACAGGTTAGGCAGTGGCCGCGGCCTACTAAGGTACCCATGGCATTCCTTAATGGGGTCAGACCCCTTTTTGGGATAAATGTCACCTAACCCAACAGCGGTATTATGGCGTACACTTATCACATACTTTATCTGCAGTTTATCGCCAATGGACTCATTAACCCAAATTGTATTAGGCGCCTCAGTCGCCGCTGTCTGCGTTGAGCCTAAGGATCGCCGCAAGGCTGCCTTGGTTGGTGCCACTCTGGGCACCCTGCCAGACCTTGATGTGCTGATCGATTACGGTGACGCAGTCTCTAACTTCACCTATCACCGCGGTTTCAGTCACTCGCTGTTTGTGCTGATCCCCTTCGCGGTTGGTGTCTGGTGGTTGTTGAAGCAGTTCTGGGAACCGGTCAAAGCGGCACCGCGCCCTTGGTTCTATGCGGTGCTACTGGCGCTGGCCAC
>Ga0209652_1003690_pt1 | contig 11127 bp, 8 predicted proteins | sample SaaInl74LU_5_DNA_FD_184641 | JGI IMG/M metagenome (GOLD analysis project Ga0209652, IMG submission 184641) | Marine microbial communities from expanding oxygen minimum zones in the Saanich Inlet - ESP_74LU_5_DNA (SPAdes) (version 2) | ecosystem: Environmental > Aquatic > Marine > Intertidal zone ...
TTCTCAGAAAAGGAGTGACCTTTGCTTTTTTCCAATACCGGTCATATTCATACATACTGATTCCAAACTGTCTATTCGGTCATTCTGATCAAGTGCAGGGCAGTTTGGCCTTCTCTGCTTTCCCATTACCGTACAGGTCTTTATTCCAAAATTCCACGAGTGAAATTAGATGCGAATTATCTTTGAATTGCCTGACGCAGCCTTCTTTCCCTTGACGTACCTATGCGTGTCCGAGAAAAGATGCCGTCAGAAATGTGAGAGGCCAAAGCTAAGTGGGATCGGTCGAACTATACCCCCCCAATTTGGCTTATATCCCCCTTCAAATCACAGCCTAGCTGAAATTCTTAACCCCCCTCATAAATATATTAGGGGAAAGCTAGGTGACAACTTGGACTTATACCCCCCTAAAACTCAGTCTAGCCAAAATTCTAACACCCACGGGGGGTATAAGAATTCCCAATCAAACTAAGTTCAATCTAATCGTGGAAATGAAAACACGTCTAACTGATCTGCCAAGGCTTATTTACGTATTCTCACGTTCAGACACAATAAAATTGTCATATTTGTCCACGTCATCCGTCGAATTCTGGGAAAGATTGCTCTAAAGGTTTCGAAAATAGCTGCGCGCAGCTGGCTGCGGTTGGAATTGTCTCGGAGAAGGACGCGTCGACACTGAGGCTGGTTCTTGGAACGGAGAGGGCGGTGGCGGATGGGTTCTCGGATCCAGCAAGATTCTATCAGAATTCCAATAAGTACACCCATACCCATCCTCGAGGTTGATAATATCTTCTGCCTCTGAACTGTCCTCCCCGCAATCGATAGGATGAATAATTCATGCTCCGATCATCATGAAATCATCGGCGGCATCATCGGTGTTCCAAACCATGGTAGGGAAAAAGGCATCGATGGTTGTAGCCATCACATCGGCGATGATTCTACCTCCTGTATATCCGCGTTGTCGTGGGGCGGTAGCTTGCGGCCACAGCAAGAGCCGATAGATCAGCGGCAGCCTCATAGGCGGACATCGCAAGGGACGGAGCGACGTCTTCATCCTTTTCCGTGGTCAACGCCCGATGATAGTGATATTGTGCCGGATAATAATCATACAGTAGAGCAGACGGATTTCAGCTTCGGGTCCACCGATGCCGCCGCTGCCACTAATGATACAGGCCGACCACTGAGAAGATCATCTCTTGTTGCAAATGAATCCTCTCTTGATGGTAAGTTCTAACATGTATTTGTGTTTACGTATCATGAGGTATCAAATACGCCTGGACATATTAATCATATTCTGCTCTTTCTTCTTGACTCTATTCTTAGCATCATGGTTCGCTCTCCGTGGAGTGATGAGCACTGATAGCTTTGAGCGATACAAACAAGAATTGAAGCAGAATGTTATCCGAGAAGCATCAAGTAACAATTTACAAGGTATGGCAGCGTCAGCCATTAATAACTCATTGCATCGTCGATCTCGTCGAAATTCGACAGGGATGAGTGATTTACATAATGAACAGTTCCTGTTTGAGTTTGAGGGTACCCCATCATCGCCTAGAGGAAACTCCTCTTCTCATGAAAAGAGAAAAAGTTTACGAGGCCAGCCCAAGACTATGCATCGAGTACAGAAATCTTTATCTTTAGATGATGGTTTAGATAAACTTGTGCAGTCGTTCATTTCATCATTCCGCGATGGGGATGAGCAACGTAATAGAACTAGTGCCCACCTCATTCAATCCAAATTGAGTAAAAGTGATGGTCAAATTATAGAGATAGAGGGAGCTTCTGGACTCAAGTCGGGCCTTAGCTCAGAGGAGCTCCAAGTGCTGACTAACATGATGAGGAGACTTTCTAATTCTGAAAGTGACAGGTATTCGGAACAACAAGAGCTGCACAATGATGAAATACTAAATGCAGATTCTTGCGATTCTGCAAACTGCATTTTGTCGACAGACATGCTGCTACGAAGTAATGACCACCCCAAGCACGGGGTGATCCTCAAGAGCGAATCTACAGCAAAGACGCATGACATGGCGCATCTTCAAAATTTTGATCCAGTTTCATTCTCCTCTGATGCTTTTGAAAGCTTGAAACAAAGTCAAGCTGAGTTACATTCCAGGGCTGTCGATACTGAGCCTAACTTGGAGAGAGATGAGACGACAAGCACGTTGTGGACTTGTAAATCAAGCTTGAGCACATCGTCTACAAAGGGACATCTAGCGAAGGCGATGGGTTCAGAAACTGCCTCCTCGTTCCAGACGACCAGTATGGAAAGAAAAGAAGCACTTGATACCAGAGATCTGCACATGCCTGTTTTAGGCAGAGAACAGTCTAGGGCCTTTAGTATGAGAACAGAATCCAAGTCCAGTCCGGTTCAATCTAGAACGTCGAGTGAAGTTACTGTAGTGGAGCGCGGCGATTCAATCAGTACCAAATTTTCTGGTAATCGGAATCCTACCATGCACATGCCTCCACTCGACAGGTTCCAATCAACTAGTACCGCCGGTGCAGTAGTGTGTGAGGCAGATGATTTCATGAGCACAATGAAAGAGTTCGATGATGAAGTGCAACAACAGAAAATGAGTAGTAACTTGAGTGGAAGTACAATGTCACAAACGCGATGTACATCCCCCAATTCTTTGTCATCCAAAATCGAATTCAGCTCAAAAACCTCTTCATCTGCACTATTGTCTGCCGCCATGGCTGACCTTGATGGGCCGCCATTGAAACAAGATTGTGGAGATCTTCTTGCGGAAGGCATCGAGCACCTATCCATGGCTATGCTTGTCAACATCTACGGCAAGCTTCGAGAGATGTCTCTGTTAGGTCATGTATCCGTGAAGCTCAGAGACATTGATGTGAACAGTCATCAATACAACTCCAGAAAGAAGGAGATGAAGCGCCTGGGAGAGTGGACGGTAGAAGATGAGGCAAAAGGGTATTTGGATACCACTAGAAATGCAGGCTTCATCGTGAGGGCTGTGATGGACGAACATGAGCTATTCGAGGCAGAGCATGCACGTGGTGCAAACAGCGAGATCAATCATGCACTTTTGGCATATGATGCAAGGTAAGTGATATGATATCTTCCTCTTTTTGTTGTATACTACAATATCTATCATTTCTCACTAACTGACTGACTGACTAACCAATTTGTCCCCCTTTATGTGTCACAGCTTGCTCAAAGACTTCAAGACGTGGGTGGAAGAGTCTAGAGTAAAACAGCTTGATACAGCCACAGAGGGTATCATCAAGAGGATCCGCGAAGAATGCTCTCAACGGCAAATGGCAAGAGAGGAGATGATGTCATCCAACCATTCGCTGCCAGCTTCGGGAAAATCGAATACCAGCCTTCGTATAGCTCGGAGGAGAGGATCGCTATTAGACGTCAGCCAGTCATTCCAGGGTGCATCTTGGATGAAACAAGAAAGGAAACTCATTGAGGACCACTTTGGTATCAAGAACGACCTCCCAGCAAGTCGGAGGAAATCAAGTAGCAGAGACCGGTTACCAGGTGAGCTTTCAGGCAGTCTCATCTCGAAAGCCATCGAAGAATCATCTGACGCTTTCTTCGAGGAAGGCTCTGTAATGAGGAATCTTCTCGAGTCTGGCTTCGAGGTGGTGTGGTTTGCAGACCGCCATCCAAGCGACATCATCTACGGCATCTGCGTGAACAAACAAACTGCAACTGTTACAGTTGTGTTTAGAGGACAAGATGGCATCTTTGACCTTTGCTGCAAAACTGCCATGTCGAGCTTCCCAAATCCTATCGCTCACGAAGACTATGAAGGCAACTCCGAGTGCATCAACCTTCGCTCTGTAGTAGCTGATGAGCTGCTTCGTGTCCGTATGGATACAAAGATGTCCTTGATCAGTGAGATACGTGAAAAGGTCGTCATTATTGGGCAAGAGCTGGCGAATGGTACTAACGCTGGATACCATCTCTCTGTGGTTGGCCATTCACGTGGAGGAGGATATGCAACTGTGCTGGGCTACTACTTGGCAAGTGACATGTACTTGGAGGTTGCATCAGCTGTGAGGGTATTCACCTTCGCCTCGTCTCCTGTTGGATGTGCAGACTTTCAAAAAGGCTTCAAGCATCTAGAGGAAGAGGGAAGGTTGGTACATGCTCGATTCGCAAACTCGAATGACCTGTTTACTTCGTTACCATTGAGAGGATACAGTGAAGAGAACAAATCGAAGGTCAAGTACCACCATGTAGGCATGCAAGTTCGCCTACACAAGGCTAATGAAGCTGGAAGGCGCCGCATCAAGCAGTCGTTGGATGTCAGCTATGATGCGAAGGAACCGCTCTTGGTCGAGTTGGCTCGTGCTGCAAGAAATGTACTCCCTTTGATGATCAAGGCCTTGATTTGTTTCGTATATACCAAGAACTATTGCATCTCACAATATCATCTTCGGATGCATTTTGCACGAGAGTATAGACTTGCTCTCGGCAATGGGGCTCTCCGCTTTGACAGAAAGAGGAAATGCTTGAAGTCACTCAATGAGTACTACGTGATGAAGTGCCGACATGTCAGAGATTACACGGGGTTCAAAGAGAAGCCAGCACTACTGCCCAGCTGGGCGGTGTACGTCCTTGTTGCATGCCTCCTTTATGTTCAGATTGATATCATTTTGAAGTTTAGTGCTAGTTGGTAATGAGGTGACACATGATATGTCAAAACAGATTAGTAGGAACGTGCAGGATGAAGTACAGTAGACGAATGCCGCTTCTCTTTTTCTTAAAGGAGTCGTTGTTGTACTACACTTTGTGCCTTCACAATAAACAAATAATAGAGTTGCTTTTAGTTGACACAACATTTCTGTCCCTCTACTTTTGCCACCTGCCTACATCAAGAGAGGTTTAAAAGGGCCAGAATCCATTCTTCTTTGGTTCAGGAGATTCCTCCTCAACAGGCTCCTCCACCTTCTTTGCCTTCTTCTTTCCACCACCAAACAAATTGCCAAGAAAATTATTCTCTTCCGCCTCTTCATCAACCCACCCTTGTTCCGCGTACGGCAATCTTAGGTCGAAACGGCCACCATTGTCAAATTTCCCACCAACTCCAAACTCCCCACCAACTCCAAAACTCGCCATGGGCAAAGGAATACCACCAACCTTCTTCGGATCCCCATATTGATTCTCCAAATCCGAAATCTGCCCACTCTCCCGCCTCTTCCTCCACTCATCAATGGGATCCTCTCCCTTTTTATACTGCTTCTTCTGCCACGCCCACTTATCGATTTGTTCTTCTGTTGCCTTGATGCGACGGTCGTCTACTGATTTAAAGTACTTTTCACGATCTTCAGGTGAGGCTTGTCGTAGTTTTAAGAGTTCTTGTTGACGTTCCCATTCCTCGTCGAGGTCTTTGGCTCCGGATCCTCCACCGAAGAAGTGGAGGGCGCTACTGGTGGAGGTGGATGTTGTTGAGTGAGATGCTGGGGCGAAGCCTTCTACGGAGGCGGTGGCTAAGGCGCCTAATAGAGCTACTGTTGTCGATGTCTTCATGATTGTTCTTTGTAACTGCTTTCTACTTTAACAGATGACAAGCTCCAAATAATGCATGCTCGAATGTTCTTTGCTTTGGCTTCAAGATGCGTTAGCATTAGCATGCATGCATCTTGATGAGATCGAGCTCGAGGCTCGAATCGAGGCAGCGTGTCATTGTTGAGTCGAGTCAATAAAGATGGGGTGGAATATCAACGCCATTTTTGAGGAATTAATTTTGACATATGAATATTCATATCTTTTTTCAAAGAGATTGTTAGCTAGGTATTTTATTATCGAACCTCTCAAGAGTACCTATGAGTACATTATTCACAAAGGGTGTCGGCTCCAGAGGGCGACGTGTTCTACCGGGCGAATCGACCACGCATCTCCTCTTGACATCATGACATCTGCACTGAGGAAGGTTTTCTTGCTTTCATCAATACATACTTATGGCTCGTAGAACATGGCGAATATTGTATGTAATACGTACTCTATCATGGTGTTAGCATGCTGTTGTTTGCTAAAATCACTACTTCCACATTGAGTACCTACCACAAATACTTACCATCAACCACCATGGCGCCGAGGAACAACACCATCATCGACAAAGAAGATGCTGCTCTGAAAGAAGAAGGAAACTCTCGCCGCCACAGCGACGACAGCGTAGCGCAAACCGATAACCGGCGTCGATTCGGAGCAACCCTCGTCCCTCTACGAGCATCCATAAGTGTCGATTGGTGCGCAAGGCAGGGCCTCATGAGTTCCAGCAGTATGCGTAGACTGACCAAGGAAAATAAGAAGGAAGAGAAGGAGATGAAGAAGTGGGCAAAGATGGAGAAGAAACGGATAAAGACGTTAAAGAGCTCATTGACATCTGTGGAATCAATTGATGATGTGAAAGAGAGCCGATTGGAAGAAAAAATGGATAATAGTAATCAAGCACCGGGGATGAGTAATTCTCTACAACATCCTAAAGCTACAATTGAGCGCAATGCTTCATTACGGCTGTCGGAACTAGAACACGAATTTGAGTCTTCAGAACCTTCATCAACTATCATGGATGGAAGCAACCTCAGTGAGGAACAGCGTCGTGAATCTTTCCACACATCATGTGATGAATTCGATAATGACGATGAGGATTCCATTGGCTTGGAGAATATTGTTGGCTTGCAAAATCGACCACAAGATGGGTTATCGAGAAGAAGTAGTGGTATCGATCAGTATGATGTTCAAGTTCCTGATCAATTTGTAGATGACATATCTGCAACGTGTGCTGATAAGACGACGCGGGCTATTCCAGTTCCTAATCAGGTACGAGATGATAATATTACAACTGCACCAAGTACTCGGACGCAAAGTTGGCCTAGTACTGGTCGTCAGACACTACCTCCTTCTTCCCCAGATGAGGAATTAAAGTTGGAGGATGTTAAGAAAATGAAGCAAACACGATCTATGCCGCTGCCAACAAGTGCTGTCACTGTTCAGAGAAAGGGGAATCATAGGCAGTCAACCCTTTTACCAACTGATACGGCTCAAAATGCATCCTGGTTTGCCAACCGTGGTCTAATGTCTCGTAAGAGCATGAAATTACTCAAGAAAGAGATGAAGAAGGGCAAGCCAAAACCAATGATTGATCTGGATGACATTTCCTTGGGTAGTGATATTAGTGGAATGGACCTGAACCAAAGCAACGATATCAATGATTGCAGTGCTGAAGAAGGTCATCCATTTTCCAACTACACCATTGAAGATGAGGAGAAGAAGATCGACGACACTACTACCGTTAGAGGTAGTATACCCAAATTATCGTCGTCTCTTCATTCTGGCAGTAAGGTATCGTTTCGCACAAGAGTGTCGGAAATTGATGAAGAATCGGAGGAAAAAATGCACGTCACAATTCAAGTCCCCAAGAAATTCGGCGATGATGTATCTGCTCTAGAGTTTGACTGGAAAGCGTCATCGAGGTCACTCAAGGACCACTGGGCTAAGAATAGTGGAGGATGTCTTAATGTCGACGATGATTTTAGTTCTGACAGCGAAGACGAGGCAGCCAAATCAAAAGAAGCCGTGGTTCCTCCTCATCAGCTCGCTCTTCCTTTGCAGTCATCAGAACAATTGTTGGGTAGTGATGAAAGTGTTGCCGATCTTGACGCAATAGAGAGACTATACAAAACTCCTTCACACGACCGTGCCACCTCCGAGGCAGGGGGGCAATCACAAAAGGGACAGTCCATTCTTAGGAGAAACACACTTAAGAGAAATTCTTCATCTTCCTCGCAAAAACGAGTGTCATTTAATGCAAGAAGTCATGATCAAATCTTGGAAGATGACACGAAGCGGGCACGAGGAGATAGTTCGGTTGAAGATTCGACGCATCCAAATGCCTCAGTAAGTTCGCTTACTCCTTGTCGCCATCCCAATCCACTGCAATTCGGAAATGAAGTTATCGAGCAACAACCACCTGCTTTTGATCTGCCAGATTTAATACAAGACAAGGACATTCAAGTTGAGAAGCGGGTATCTGTAGCAAAATCGGAGATTTCAGAGTTGACGTATGAAACTATTGAAGATGCCGTCCACCATCCCATTCTTCCTCGTGGTGATTTAAGGAGTGGATCATGCGAAAACGGACGGAAGCATCTCATGTGCCACACTATCAGTGCACCAGATAGAGCGCCCCCAGAGGACAAGGAGACAGCTCTATTGTCTTCTTCGTTACAAACAGGACTGGACAATATAATGAGCGCTACTGCAAAATCCTTAACAGATGGTGTTGAAGAAGAAAGGAACCGAGCGTTTGCTCAATTGATCCAAACCGTACTAGAATCTAAGAGAGAAGTCGGACTCTCACCCGATGAGGTCAACGTCTTACATAAAATGGTCAAGAGGCTTTCAGATGATCAGGATGGCGACAGCGACCATTCTACTGCTAGCGCATCATTTGAAGAATCAAATGCATTGCATGAAGAGGAACCTGTTCCTGTACAAAACATGAAAAGTAGCTTCAATAGTGCCGGGACACTAAAAGTGACCAATAAGTCAAAATCGCAAGCTGAAATGCTTGCCAAAGTAGCAAGGGACATGTCAGCTAGTCTCGAACGATCTAGGTCGAATAGGTCAAAACAAGAATCTAGCAACAGAACAGGTACGACGAACAACATTGTGCAGCTTGCACTCGACAAGCAAAACCAACCCTCCAAGCAACCTCAAATTCCTGTCAAGCGGCCACCTGTTATGCAGCCACCTGCTATGCAGCCAAGCTTAGCCAGAGAAGAATTCCCTCAAGAAGAAACGGCAAAACCTGTAACTTTCACGGCCATCAAAAATACAAATCATATCCCTGGTGATGACAGCACAGTGAGGGATGTCGCTACGAACACCAAGCATACCTTGAAAGATCTCATTGGAGACAACAACAAGTCATCTATGGTTCCTGCGCCAAAAGATGAACCAATATCACAACATAGGTCTTCAATGACTAGTTCGAGTATGTTTTGCCTTGTTCCTCCAAGTAGTGGACAGGAACAACTGCAACAATTTAAAGCCCTTAGTTTGCCACACGATAAGTCTGATCGCAAGATGGAAGCCAACACATTCAGGCCAGTTACAAACACAAGAATTGATTCTTATGAAGACATACTGACGATGGGAATGAACAACCTCTCCGTTACCATGCTAGTGAATATTTACGGAAGGCTCCGCGAGATGTCATTGCTCGGCCATGCTTCGGTGAGGCTTCGAGATATTGATGTAAATAGTCATCAACGCAACTCCAGAATGAAAGGATTAAAGAGGCTGAAGCTATTGAAGCCTGAGGATGAGAATAAAGGATATTTGGAAACCACCCTGACTGCTGGGTTCATCGTCCGAGCTGCAATAGACGAATACGAAATGTTTGAGTCATCCCCTTTTAATGAGAATTGTGCACTATCGCAAGTGAAAAAAGCCAGTATAGATTATGATACCACCATGGTAAGTGACTTCAAGGCGTGGGTTGCAGAATCATTGACTAAAAACTTCGATGGTCAGTGCTTTGAGGAAGGTTCAGTGATGAGAGATTTAGTTGATTCTAGTTTGGAAGTTGTGTGGATTTCCGATCGCCACCCTAGTGACGTCAACTACTGCATTTGTGTCAATCGAATGGCGTCCAGGGTGATAGTAGTTTTCCGTGGAGACGAGGGCGTGTTACGTCGTGTAAAAGACTCAACAATGATGGACCATGAAAATCCTTTGTCCGAAGAGCTTGGGAATACAGAGTTCATAAAACTTCGGGCTGCAGTGTCCAAAGACATTCTAACACCTCGGCTTGATACTAAGATGAGTATCGTAGAAGAGATTCATGATCGAGTGAACAAGATACGGATTGAACTCACTGGCAGAGATCCATGTCATGTAACTATATGCGGGCATAATCTTGGAGGTGGCTTGGCAACAGTTACGGGTTTCTATCTTGCATGTAACAACGATCTCAAGTTGGCGTCTCCCATCCAAATTGTAACTTTTGCGTCACCTCGTGTCGGTGGCAAGGAATTTCAGCGTAGTTTTCAACATCTTGAGGATTCTGGAAGGATATTGTATGCTAGATTTACTAATTTGAACGACATGATCTCTCTTCGTCCATTCTGGGCGATAAGTGGGAGCTGGAAGTTTGAAGATTGGTATAAGGTGAGTAATAATTGTTTTGAAGACAATTCCTTTCCTTCGCTGTGCTAAACTTTCTTCGCCTGAAATCTTTGTCATAGCACGTCGGGATGCACATTTGCTTAGACACACGCAGTATTCAGGGATTTGACCTTGACTACAGGCGAATTACTGGACTCCCAGACGAGCTCTGGAACTTAATAAAGAGCTACTTCTGCGGTAATTCCAAGAAATCGAGTATCTTAGAGTACCATCGTCGGATGAGATTCGCAAAGAAACAGTATTTAATTCAACAGAAAAGATTGAGCAAGCGTAAACGAAAAAAGTTGATTACTCTGGAAGAATGCTACGCACTACACGAGAGCTTTACTGAATTCGACGGAGATATGAAGGGTTCCTCCTCCTCCTCTCTGCTCAAACTCGTTCTTGTTGCATTCTTTATTGTGATCGAAATTGGTTTACTACTTCGGATAATGATATGGAGGTGGCAGAAATAATACTGAGGCTCTTACATTGAATACTAATGGCTAACTGTAACAAGAGACCTTGCTAAATGCTTATGCTAACCAGAAATTAAACGTAGGAACCGAAGTTTGTGTATTATTGACAGGCCTCGACTTTTTTCAACACGCCTCTTCGCTGCACTCTTTGCCAGCACCTGCTGTTCGTCTGTTAACATGAGTTCAGTGCTGCTGACACAGTATATACCAATGGCATGTGTTGGATATCCCGCAGGGCTGAGGGATCCATCGTCGTTGATGATCCAATGCAAACCAAACTCAAAGGGTTTTTTGAATATTGCCTTGCTCTCGTCACGGACTAGATATAGATTTGTCGTGGCATCGCCTACTCCAAGTGAGTTTGTTAAGAAGTACTTGCATTTTCCATCAATCACAGTTGCCAACATTTTGCCGTCGTACACAAACTGAATCGAGTCAGATACATCACCCAACCTCATCTGATCACCAGACACTTTTGAGGTTGCCTTAACCTCAACA
>Ga0209652_1003691_pt1 | contig 11123 bp, 10 predicted proteins | sample SaaInl74LU_5_DNA_FD_184641 | JGI IMG/M metagenome (GOLD analysis project Ga0209652, IMG submission 184641) | Marine microbial communities from expanding oxygen minimum zones in the Saanich Inlet - ESP_74LU_5_DNA (SPAdes) (version 2) | ecosystem: Environmental > Aquatic > Marine > Intertidal zone...
ATCTACATCGCTCTATTCACCACACTCATCGCCGCAGGTCACTTCACCAACGTTTCTGCCGCCGACGCGACTGCTTCTGTCGATGGGGCTAGTCATCCACACCTCCGTGCCTTGGCCGATGCTGCCGTCGATGTCGCTTGTCCTAACGGCTACTGCAATAATGATCGCCAGTGTGACAAAGGTAGTGTCTGCTTAGGAGGTAGCGGTGGTTGTAATGGTAAATGTTGGGATGCGCGCCCGGTCAGTAGTTGCCCCGAAAGTCAGTGTGATTCGAATGGGAATGGATACAATGATGGCGCTGTTTGTGATCGTGACGATGGATCAACCACGGGTTGCCATGGGTGTCTATCACCGGATGATGATTATGCTCCGCCTCATGGACTCAAGCTAGCCGCGTCCACCCCAGTTGATATGATCGAAGAAGTGGAAGAAGAAGAGGAAGTCGATGCCATTCAAGACCATGAAGATGATATGGAAGCGAGTTCGCTTCGTGCTTCAATCTTGAAGGAAGAGTAATGGAGATATCTCCCAATACCAATAAATACGAATCAGTGTTGATAGTTTGATTGATTGAGTTGGGCAACAAGTAGTGTAGATCTAGCAGTAGAAAAAGGGGAATAGACTAGATACTAAACAATAGCGGTCATTTACTACGAGAACGATATTTTGTACTCTCTCTATATATATAAACCGCTAGTGCAAGATTCATTCCTCTTTGATTGCTCTTGTTTCAAGGGGCATGGAGAACAGAACGTGCACATGAAGCGACTTGATACATACACAGACACAAAGATGAAGATTCATAGTCCAAGCTAGTGGGTCGTCATTAGATAGGAAGCAGGATACTAGAGAGTAAAAGAATGTTATCTTATTTCGTTATTATTTGATTGGATTGTCCTTCCAAGGTGTTAGCAATAACAATGGTGAAATGCTCTACTGTATTCTGATTTATCTCATGATGAAGAAGCTGGGAAGATGGACTATATTCTCTATTATACTGTCCTGCTCTCCTTGAGATTCATCTTCGAGATCAGAGCATTGACGGGAAACACTACACTATTCACGTTCGGTACAACGTGCATGTCGAGAAGGAGCAACCGGTCTACTTACTTACCGTGGAGAGACGGCCGGCAACGTTGAATTGTTCTGGAGTGACTTTATTCTCGCATGCATTGGAATAGCCTATTCTCTCCTCGATCATCGACGATGGGGTCCGATACAATACTGGGACACGAACACCCAGGTAGTTCCCAGCTTCTATTTATACATAGAATATCCACCACTCTGTAACGAAATTGAATTTGAATGGTTAATGAAACTTACACAAGCTATTCTGTCAATTTTTCTCTTCTACTCTCAGTTGAAACTCCTCCGGTAACTCCTGCTCCTCTAACCAATCACCAAACTTATCCAATCTTTTCTCAGCCTCCTTCTCTTCCTTCTCAACATCTACTACTGTATAATCGGTCGTACCATCCCAAAATGATGCCTCCACCTTCCTACCATTCCCCCTTACCTTCCCATTGAATACTTTCACCGCATCACTCGCATCATTGGGCTTGACAAACTTGACAATCACCACACCAGCGGGATGCTTCGAAAAGATTGTAATTTTCTCTACAGTTCCAATCTCCTCGCATTCGGTATGTATCTCTCGTTCCAGTGCATGTAATCTCGTGTCACCAGTGTTTTCATCGCCATTATTATCATCATCATCATCATGCTCCAATTCGCGTGGATCAAACATATTCATCAACACAATAATACGCAACCCCTTCAATCCACCAGCAATACGTCCATTCTCACTCTCATCCCACCCGACAGCCTGTATAGCTGCCAATCGTGCTACACGACGTTTGGATTCAGATATGATACGTCGTTTCCCCCCTACTCCCCCATTATTCCCTCCTGATTTGTCCATGTCGAATGTAGACCCATGCTGTTCAAACTTGGCACGTTGCACGGATAATATTGCACCATCACGGAATAGATTCTCATCCAAGATTTGTAATGCAAGTTCTACACTTTCGGGACGTGCATAACATATTGATGCGTCACCCTTGAGTTCACCACCACTACTACCATGGCCATTCTCCTCCCCTGAAGCGCAAGTCTGCAACTGTTTCTTCTTGTGCCGATACAACTTAATCTTGGGCTTCAAACTCTCCGGATCAATATCGATAATCCCCACCTTGGAAAAGTATTTGGATAGTTCTTCTTCAGTGGTGTCAAGTGGTAATCCGGTGACGTAGATCCAATTTCGTGCACTTTTGGCACTGAATTTAGGTTTCTTTCGTTTGCGCTTCTTTGTTGTTGTCGCAGTTGTTGATGATGATGATGTGGTGGTTGCTTCCGTGACGTTGTTCTTATCACCATTGGATGATTGCCCAATAGTAGTTCCATTATTATTACCATCATTCGCAGTCGCAGTCCCTCCCCGCTGCCGTTGCATCATTACTGCCTCATGCTCATGTATCCAATTCCCACTTTGACAATCTCGAATGTATCGTGTACCACCATCACTCTCATACTCTTCTTGATCATCATCATCGTCATTGTCTTTAGTACCACCTGTATTAGTTGATGCATGAGGAGCAAGATGATCCGTAGATGATAAAAATGCTTCCAATTCATCTGCCACATTTTGTTCCCTTTCTCGTTGCTGCTGTTTGTTGATTATATCATCATGATTGGTGGTGGCTTCCTGTTCATCTTCATCATCATTATTATTATTATCGAATATCATTTGATCAACTGCAGCTGTACCATCAGCATTAATATTGACATGACTGTCATTATCATTGGCATTCTGATTATGATTTCTTCCAACAGTGGTCATTGCAATTGCAGCTACGTCATCACGACCATCACGACCATCATCTTGCTGCACTACTGCTGGCGGCCCAACCACAACCTCTCGAAATGCCTCCATGGCCAATTGCAAATGATCAAGTTGATCAATCTGCTTCCATCCCTCTTGCTTATTGCGATAGACACGAGTGGTCCCCGCAATCCTCAAATAATGATTGTCCTCCCCGCAATTATTATTTTGATGATATAATTTCGCCAAGGCTCTCGTGGATATCGGTCCTTCAATGACTCCTCTTGTCGCCGCCGTCGTCGTCGTCGTCGTCGTTGCTGCTGCCGACTCGTAATACCAACTGTTGCAAGCCTCTCGCAGCACGTCGACCGTACTCGCCTCCTTCCAGCCGTCGGAATCGTAGGACTGAGAAATCGAGTCGTAGCCCAAGATGCGAGTGGACGGATTGAGGAACGAGGTGGTCGGACCGCATAAAAGACGGCAGAGCTGTGTGCATGTGAGCGTGGTGGTGGAGGGCGAGCCGGTGGTGGGGTTTTGATAGAGGAAGGGTGTTGCGAGGCTGATCTTCATTGCATGCTTACTTATCGATATTATGATGTGTTCTGAAAGATTTTAAAGATGTCGTCAGATATTGTATAATGATGAGTTTTTAGTCGATTGCCGGTTATTGTGTTCGTCGTGCTACAAAGCGAGGAGAGATGATGTCATCTACGTCGTTACTTCTTGTTGTTGTTGATGTAGAAGACATAACATCATGTTGGCTGCAAAATTTCAAATTTCCATTCATGGTCGTTGTCTTGGCGGGTTCAGCTTTGGCGGACTTTTTAAGACGCCATCTTTTTGTGTCTGAGACAGTATCTTTCATTCTGTCGCATCGCCATCAAAAATCAACAAGCAAAAAAAAACTTTGATTAAATCACTTCAATTTGACAAAAGCGATGATGAGTGGCGTGGAAAGCTGTTGAGCTGCTCTATTGTTAGTCTTATGTCAGCCTCATTGGAGCACTTTTGACAGATCGTTGCGGTCAACAAGGGGTTAGAAAGCTGCAGGCGGCCTTCAAAATCGAGCGACAGCTGGGATTTTCACATCGGAGGTTATTTTTGCCAAAATAATGAATTGGAATTGTGTACCATTTGAAAGCTCTCTTGAACTGCATCGATTAGTACCACTATTGATGTAACATTTACAAGCGGTGCTTCGGCCACAAGGCCTCGGCACGGCCGAAGATTTCAAAAAAAGTGACCACTTGAGGCCGGTATGGTAAGATATGACAATAATTACGTGCACGAAAAACGAGAGCAAAGGGCGAGGCAATCGACCAAGTAACTGCAAACTCTCTAGAGGCAACTATATGTAGACTCCTATCAAGTGCCATCATCTCGAAGAAGAAGAACAAGAACAGTAGCACCATGGACGAATTGAAGAATCCCACGGACGAAGTAGCGAACCTTAGCCTTAGCAGCGCGCTAGACAACACCATGTGATTGGTTAAAAGAAGACGGCCGCAGAAGTAAAGTGTTGGCGTTTATCAAACAAAAAATAGCTCATGACTGCGATATCGAGCAGCACATAAAGAAGTGAACAATGACAATGAGGAAGCCCAAGCTAGTCGAAATGGTTAGAGGAGAACGAAGTCACTGTGGCTGTGGGGAACGCTTGCCAATCTTATGGGAAAAAAGTGAAGCATGAAGGCGAGCGGAATCGGAATGAGGAGAGTTGAAGGATGCGTTTCGTGAGATATATAGAGAAAGTGAGTGAAATCAAATAAGAAAGTTTGCTCACTCAATGTACCGCAGCCGCAATCATATCTTATTCATTCCTTCGCTCCTTGTCTTGTCTTGTCCTGTGCTTCCGCTTCCGCTTCCGTGTGCGTGATTTACTTTCGGAACGCCAGCTGAAATGTCTATGAAATCAGCTCGTACTCGTAAGGATGAAATAGGACAAAACAATCAGCTCACGAGAGCGATGTGGATCTGTATTGATGCAACAACCAACCCATCATGTTCTCGCTGCATTATACAGCTGTGTCAACACCACTTGTGGCCTTCACCTATGACGATGACCATGTTATGAGATATAAGAAGATGTAGAAGGTGTGATTGTGATTGATAATATAATGATACTCCACAGATTCAGAAGCCTTCAAGAGCAGATGCACGAGCAGAAGCACAGCGTGAACAACGAAGAATAGCTCTCTTGTATTTGTATATCCACTCAAACTCGAAACAGCACCCCGACATCGTCATGATACACTGATGATACACGACTCCACACACACACCCATCAATCTTCGTACAGCCACTCCAAAACCAAAATAGACGCAATCAGCAGAGTAATTGGATATTGTCGATGCAATAAGATCGCTGTAAAGCAGTTATCTCCGCTGGTTTGGTTGCGACAGGGCCATTCGAAGGATGATGATGATGGATTTTAGATTTTAGGTGAGCTTGTGCCGTGATGCAAAAGACATTGAGATGCAACCTGAGTGACGGATTGGGGATAAATCACGGTGCTTGTACTGTACTATTCCGACTTAATCGTAATTTTTGACCGTCCGTGGCAGTACTTATTTGACCACCTTCCTGACCGTCTTTTGAAGCCCCAGCGGACCCCAGCACAAAAAAGTTGCCTCGATTCTCTACATTGCTGCAGATTCCTCCTTCGATGACAGGTTTGGCACCCAACCAAGGGAATAACTAACCCAACCGCTTCATGATTTCAGTTTTGCCCGTGCGTAATACAGATTCCTCCCTGTCATACTGTTGCAATGTTTGACCTTTGCCACACGGACCTATGCCCAAAGCTGAGTCCAAGTGGTCAACTCACTTGGCAGCACTTGGGTAAGCCCTAGCAGAAAAATTTGGGCACCAAAAGGGGAGGGTCGAGTGAACAGAGTGGACCTTGTAGTCTTGTCTTACCCATCTTGTACGCACAACATTGCCTCACCTCTCGAGGAATGATATTTTCAAGTACTTCTTCGTGTATTGTGAGACGTACAGTAGCAGTAGAAGGTTCAATCATTATATACACAAGTTTGTATTTCACTTGATAAGACGAATAATGCTTAAGATTAGACGTAAGTATCATATTGAAATGGAAGATCTTCTGCGCCCCACAACTACATATCTACGCCAAATGAGTACATTCCCCTCCTCTGCAGACTGTTTACTCCCCTGCCTCATCCTCCCCTTCAAACGTGAATGGTGGCAATTCAAGGAAAGGAAGGACATTCTTGATCACAATATCTGCACCACACTTGACTCGGCACTTTGCTCTCTCCTCTTTATCATCTCTTTCAGGTACATTGATCTCACTGAGTCTCTTCTTCCACAAAGCATGCTCGAGTGTAATTGTTGCCTCTTTCAAATAACGGTGGTGCTCTGCTTTGTAATGAACAATTTTGTTGAGAACCGATCTAATCCACACTAGCACTGCAAGGCCCTTTCCCCCATAACCGTCTCCACCAGCAGGTGTAGTGGGGAGAAACAGATTGATTGAATCAATTTCATCCTTCATGTCAATTTTCCATTCTTCCAATTCCAAAGCGGCGACAGTTTCATGCACCCCTCCAACTAGATCTACGCGATTCAAATTTTCACACCGTTCGAATATATTATCAGAAGTAATCATGCCATCTTTCAATGGGATGGTGATTTGTTCCAGAGAGGTGCAGCGATAGAATGCCAACCCCTCGATTGATGTCAGCTCGTTACCAAATTTGACCGACGTCAGGGCCTCGCAAGAAGAGAATGCGCCCATCTCAACGATCTTGGCGGATGGCAGGTCGATGCTCCTCAAAGATTCGCACCAAGCGAATGCACTTTGTTTAATTATTTCCAGCTTGCCGCATTCGACATCCGTCAGGGCTTCACAATACCAGAATGCACCATGCTCAACCTCCGTCACGCCTCGCATGATTACTCGCCGCAAAAAATAGCAGCCAAAGAATGCCTTTTCTTCAACTGTTTTGACGCCATCATGACATTTGACCACTTCGATGTTAGGACGACTGTGGAATGCTTGTGCCGGAATGACTGAGACAGATTCATGAATGCGGACACGAGTTACATCAGGAGGAACAACTCCGCCAGTGTAAATGTGCCAATCGTCGGCCGCCATCATCGTAAAGGGTCTGCTGGTATGATATTATTATGATGAAACTGTATCACATGCCGTTGCTAGCTTGCTTCTTGCTGTCAAAAAGAGCACATCCAGATCTGAAAAGCGCTCTGACGGGCACCCCCGTGCAATAGATTAAATTATGTGGTAAAAGGAGGGCTATGACCTCCAAATATTTGCTTCCGCCCGCGGATCCTTTTTGTCGCATCTTGAATCTTGCTCTTCACAAGAAGCACGAATTATCACGATCTGATCCTCTTATTATTATGCAGACTCTCCTCTGTTTGGGGTGCCTTTAGTTCTTCTCCGGAGGGCAATAATATGACGTACGAAGATGGGAAGGAGGATGATAGTGGGTTGTGCACCGACATTGGAAAGGCAGGAGGCATCGACATTGACATGATGTCTTGTTGTGCTTCCTGCGGTATCGCTGGAGTGGATGACATCAAATTGACGACATGTGATGCCAAATGTAAGCTTGTCCGTTATTGCAGTGTTGCATGCCAGCGGGATCATCGGTCGCAACACAAAGAAGAGTGCAAGAAGAGGGTGGCTGAACTGCGTGATGACCTTCTCTTTGCGCAGCCCGAAAGTAGTAACTTTGGGGACTGTCCCATCTGCTGCTTGCCTTTGGCTTTTGGTGGAAGTAAACGTGCGCTTATGACATGTTGCAGCAAGGTGATCTGCAAAGGTTGCTTTTACGCCAATGGGTTACGGGAGCTAAGCGAATCGCTGAAGCCAACATGTCCATTCTGTCGACATCCTGTACCAGCAACAGAGGCAGAAGTTGATGCGAATATAATGAAAAGAGTTGAGGTGAATGATCCAGTAGCATTGCGGAAAGTGGGCGAGAGGCTCTGTGTAAAAGAAGACTAGGGAGTGCATTTGAGTATGTGACCAAGGCAGCTAGACTAGGAGATATAAAAGCAATTTATCAGCTAGCACTCATGTATTGGAAAGGAACTGGTGTTGAGGAGAATGGTAAAAAGGGTAATTACCATGCGGAAGAGGCTGCCATAGCTGGTCATCCTACAGCTAGATACAATCTTGGACATATCGAGTGGAACAACGGCAGTAAAGAGAGAGCAGTGAAACATTTCGTCATCGCAGCCAATCTCGGATATGACAAATCGGTGGAAAGGCTGAAGCAGTGTTATTCGAGAGGCTCATTGAGTAAAGAGGACTTTGAAGCGGCCCTCCGTGCACACCAGGCTGCGGTAGATGCAATGAAAAGTCCAGGAAGAGATGCAGCGGCAGCAGAACAAGCTAGGAGGAGGAACATTAAGTAGATGTGGATGTACGATGAACTATTGTTGAAAGCAATACTTCTCAATGTGTCGAGTACAATCAGTGAAGCAGTACTACCACTATATCATAAATGTAGACAGTAGTATTCTGGTTGGATGTTTGCCTTACCTAGAGAGGACAAAAGTAGTAGAATGTTGTGAACTATTCTCATGTTGCATTCCACTCAAGCTTTTAACTTGCGATATCGTACCCCTTCCATGCCAGAATAGTTTGTCACAGCACAATGAATCATCACCTGCAGACATGTACATGAAACGCTTACCTCACATTTGCTCTCTTTCGTCCCTTGCCTCCAGCGCAGCAGAGAGACACATTACTTACACATAAAGTGAATGATTGTACCCAATTTTTTGAGTTAGTCATTGCACATTGTATCACGGAAACTCTTACTCACAGCACCGTATTTGATAGCTCTTTCGGGTCTCGATCAAGTGTTTGATGTACACTATTGTAGCTTGCTAGGCTGCAGTCCATTTTGCTAACAATGTAACATTGCAGCTGCAGAGAGGTTATCATTATCATCTTGGCCTTCCAACTTGCACCACTGGGGCCCACGTCTTCGGGGAGGACATCATGAGGAACAACTCCGCCAGTGTAAATGTACCAACCGCCGGCCGCCATCATCATAAAGGCTGCGAGGATAATAAGTCTGCTGTGATGAGGAGTGCACGATGAGCCTTGCCTCCTACTCCTCGCTGGATTCCTGTGTGAAAGAATGATGAATGATAAAATCTGCGAAAAAAGAGCACATGGAGTGCTCAGGGAACGGGCACGCCCTTCAATCGCTTCATACACCTGCAATGCTGGAATTGCATTGCCGAGACCGACTCTATCTCCTCCTTTGATGAGATTTATGCCCCATCACTGCTGGATTCTTTCATTATTACCTTTGCTCAATACAGACTCCCCCCTTTACTATGACTGTTCATCAATGCGCACTTTTCCTTCCCATGTCTTGCTTCTCATGATCTCCCTTTGGATTGCGTCAATAGATTGGAGGCATTCAATTGCCCGTCTCGATCTATGGCATTGATGACTGAAGATAGACGGACGATGAAATCGCTTGCGACTTCTCTCAAGTGAAGTATTGATCGTAGTACTTCTTGTAGTGTAGTGGTAGTGTGTCTTCCTCCACGTTCACATTGACGTTGGACGTTGCCCACCTTTGCGCTTCTGTTTCTGTATCTCCTCCATCTTCATAGTCATAGGACTGGCACGATGGTAGCTGAGCTTCTTGGCAACAAGAGCTGCTGTGTCTGAAAGTTAATGATGTAGACGAGACTCATTGAGCATCTACCAAATATGTCCATTGCGTCCACGACGATGAGAATTAACGATAACGTAACGACTATCAAAAGGAACTGAGCAATATGTTTAGTGTGGTACACCGATTTAATCATAATAATAACGTTGTATTGATCTAACAGTCAATGATTGGTAGCTCCGGGCATGCACATAACACTGACACAATTAGTGCCGTGTGCATTTTGCATTCTTCTATAGTTTCTGCTCTCCCCCCCATCCTCCCCTACCATTGATTGATTGCTTGCTAATCTTTCTCACTTAGTTTCCACTCAAAATATCATCTGCAGTATCTGTAGCAAATCCAATCGCATCGCCTATATTGCTCTCAAGTTCTTTCTGGTCAAGGAATCCATCAGGTAACGATAGGTCACTAAAATCGTATACTTCATCCGGACGTGGGATAAATCCCTGACTCATATAAATATCTCTGATGGTGGCATCGCCCTTCAAAATCAAGGTGGCACTGACGGCAAAAATCAAGGCCATGACACATGCAGTTTGAAAGACAGCAATTGGAGTGGGGAATCTGGTATTGGAAAGTTCTTCTTTGACTTGATCAAAAATGGGCATGTTGGCAATTTTGTCAATTTCCGCCTGCTCCTCGGGAGTCAATTCATCGGTTCCATCGTCGGTAAATTTCTCTCCGAATCCACTAAGATCGAGCATTTGGTCAGCCGTGGCAGAGGAAGATCCTGCCATGGCCCTTTGTGTTGCCTCCTCGATGGCCTTTTTGGTGGCTACTGACTTTTCGAATCCCTCCTGCGATGCCCGTGCTCTGATTTTGGCCCTCATGTCCTCGTATTGATCCTTCTTCGCTGCGAATTCCTCTTCGTCCTGAAATCAGTAAAATTGGATAAATAATTAATGATGGATCACAGCTTAACAATAAATCAGCAATAATATTAATGAACAACGCACCTCCTTGGTAAGTCCAACGGTGAGGCCCTCTTCGACCCTTCGCTTGTTCTCGTCTTCCTTCATTTTACTCTGCGCCTCGCTGTAATCAAAAATGATGTCCTCAGCGCTCTCTTTGCTGCCGTCTTCCTCGCTATCATCCCTGTCGAAGGAGTCCTCTCGCCTCGTCTTTCGCGTCGGCGTCATCTTCTGTGCCATGAATAATTTCGTGCTCAGCGGTCTCGCTGATGATGATGTGGTGGCCGCCATCGGACTGACAGCCTGGAACGCTAAACTGGTACGAGACAGGCAGCCCACTAGGGCGGCCGTCAATAGCAGAGATTTATAGCATTGCGTCATCTTCGTGTAGGGTATTAGTGTGTCTAGAGCGTAGGGGCAACTATTCGGCCATGATGTGCATCGGCAAGAAGTTCGGACGTCATCGTCACACTCAAACTTCAACGTGTAGGTGACGGTCGCAGCACAGACTCCCAGGGGAAAGTGGTTGGTGCTGCAGTAGGACACATCCAGGGTGGATAGAAGAAGAAGACCCAAATCAACGCCCGAACGAATAGCCAACAGCGGGTTGAACGTTCGTGCTGCAGTAAGTAGGAAGCAGCTACCAAGACGGACGGTTTTGTGTCCAGAGCTTGATGGTTCTGCCCCGCTGGAGCT
>Ga0209652_1003693_pt1 | contig 11122 bp, 9 predicted proteins | sample SaaInl74LU_5_DNA_FD_184641 | JGI IMG/M metagenome (GOLD analysis project Ga0209652, IMG submission 184641) | Marine microbial communities from expanding oxygen minimum zones in the Saanich Inlet - ESP_74LU_5_DNA (SPAdes) (version 2) | ecosystem: Environmental > Aquatic > Marine > Intertidal zone ...
ATTTGAGTTTAAACTCATTACTACGTGACTTGTGATTTTGCACCGGGTGGAGGACTCTGAGTACAAAGAAGCTCTCAACTGCATGCAGTATACAGCCAGGCTAAGGAAAATTGTGCGGCCTGGAAATGTTTGCGTTTGTGCACTCGGAAGGATTCGTTAGTGCGCATATAATATGTTGCTCATTTGTCTTGAATAATATTGAGTTCATCAGGAAGAGTGACTCTGAGAAATAGCGCAAAGGGGCTCTCAACTGCATGCATGCGAAAACAAACCAATGACATCATTGTATACAGGCATAAAGAAATTGTGTGTCTGAATATGTATTCGTTTTGTGCACTTTGAGGATTAGTGATGCGCATATGATGTGTTCATTTGTGCTTGACATATAATATGATATACTCATCGAGAAGAGTTGACTGGAGAAACGTGAGACGAACTCTCGATCTTATGCAACAACAAACTAGGGCTGGGAGACAGGTTTTCAGTGTACGAGAGGTGCAGCAAGATCAGGCAGAAGAGTATTCAGTCATGCATATGAATAATGCAGCTTTAGGAAGCCTTTATCATAGTGTCTATCGCCCCTTCACACCAACAAGACAAAAGAAGAACCCTTCGCAACAGGATTATCCACTCCCCATCCAGTAGGCATATATTTTGGATCAACAACCGTCATGAAATGTTTTCTCCAATCAATAATGAATTCTTCGATCTTCTTTCTGTCATCGTTCAACGAACGAACAACAACCTCTGAGCCTGAAACATATCTTGGATTCTTGACTCGATATTTGACACTGCAGGCCTTTTGCAATTGGGCCTTTGTCAGTGGTTCATTCCCCGTCAGAATCATTTCCTTTTCCGCTTCAGTCTTACAACAGTCTGCCAGGTAAGAACGCACTTCATTCTCATACTCTTCAACCTTTTCCTCCGGAATTGTATCTTTCCACCTCACAAGAGCAATAGCACAACTACGCACATGATACAAACGTGCATCTTCAATACATGGAGAACAAAATGCATCATCCCCATCTGTCGTTACCATTTTCATTCGTAAATCAGTTTCCATCCTCTTCATCCGTTTCTTTGTGGACCTCTCACATCTAACATGGCAATCTGGGCACAGGATGACAATATCATGTGACATGTGCGACTTGTAATCATCAGGTAGTAATGATCTATAGGCGTATGGGACAATGTAATGTCGAATGTGATGTCCATCACTGCCACAAGAAACGCAGATGTTTTGTTTGGCACTGCGCAAGTACAACTTTTCAGAGGATGACTTTTTGTGTTGTTCATCTTCGTTGGCTCCATTGTGTGTAAATAGGAGACGTATGCACTTGGCATCTTTATCTTTTGACAGCTCACTTCCTTCTTTTGGTGAAGTCCATTCAGCGATGTTTTTCCGAATGTACCAATTTGCCTTCTTCATGGAGATGGTGCAAAGAGGTTCTCTATCCTCATCCAGCATGTGAATGTTATCATACATTTTTGTCTTCATGGATATCATTGCTTCTTTGGATTTACGTTTTCGTTGTTTGTGTATGTCCCGACGGATGTGACTTGGAAGGTCTTCCTCTGAAATACCAAGCTGATTGTAAAATGATGCACTATCGGGTGAGGTGGGTTCATCCTCCTTTTTGGTGGCATCATCATCATCTTTTGATTGCTGCTTGCGTTTTGAAAATGTACCGTTGTGAATAAGGAAGATGATTCCAAGCGCGGCAGCAGTAGCTCCGATTGACAGGGCCGTTGTTTTTAGTGTCGTGTTGGTAGGGCTCATTATTGTTATCAATGTCTCTTGTGCTCAGCTATTCAATAATATGTCCGGCTTGCTAAGAGTAGAGGCAGATTCAGATGAGGGCGCCAGGCTCGACGTGGATTTTTTAGTATTGATTCCACAGTACGGAGTTTTCCGCAGACAGACTGCCCTCCTCCCTATCTCCCATCAAAATGCTTTTGACGATGTTGTTGCTGGATGGATGTGAGCTCAATAAATCTATCAGCCTATCTCTCCTCCCATCTACTTAATCCCTAACTTCCTGTACAAAGAGTGCTTGTGCTAATCTTCGGGGCCGCTGAATGATGTCGTCGACAACACGTCTCTTGGCAATCAACTCCAACAATCTGCGGAGAGGTGTTTTGCATCGACGATGTCTTTTCAATCAACAGCACCACACTCCACATGGTCGTTGTCCACAGCAAGGGGCGCATTGGTCGCAATGGTCACATCATAATAGATCACGCTTTTCATCGTCGTCTACTCTATCCAGGCACTTTTCTTCTCTTCCAGCAAGCAATGATGCGGATGATGATGAAAAGCAACACACTACTATCAGAACTACTGATACGATTGTTCTACCGAAATTGAATTTATTGAGTGTATTAGAGTCCAGCCCATTTCAGGCCACAAAACCACCAGCGAAAAAAGAGGATGATGCAACAATAGAAAAAGTTACTGATGTTACAGCAGAGCAAGCGCAGCAAACCGCTGAGAAAGCAAAGCCCAGCTTGGAAGAATTACTAAAGGTAGATTTATTTTCTCAATCGTGGTCTGGACCAGATACTGAAAGATATCGAAGCAGTCGATACAGTCAAACTTACCAACGTGATGATCGTAGTCAAACTTATCAACGTGATGATCGTAGTCAAACTTATCAACGTGGTGATCGTAGTCAAACTTATCAACGCGAGAATCGCAGTCAAACTTATCAACGCGAGAATCGCAGTCAAACTTATCAGCGCGAGAATCGTAGTCAATATCAACGTGAGAATCGAAATACATCATTGCATTCATTTCAAAGAAATGATAGACGGCCATTACGGAACAGCAATCCACTTGGAAGCAGCACTCCATCATATACTCCAACATATGCTGCTGCTGCTGCGCCGCCATCTCCAGAAAAGACAAAGTTGGATAGCATACTCCAAGAAAGCAATAAATTGTTAGAATCACTCACAGATAACAATGGGTCATCAACGTTACAACTAATGGACTTTGATGGTGTAATGACAAAACTATCACGGTTCAATTCAGAAATGGAAAGTAAGGCAAATGATAATAATGATGAAAGAGGCTTTAGAAGGGGCTATGGACAGGAGTCGTCCCTCAAACGTGAGGCTGCAGACAAGTGTATCGAATTACTTCAGGCTCTGGAACGGAACTATGACTGTATACTTCAGCACGCTCGACCCAGCGATGATGTTGCACCTGAAGATATTCTTCCAGAAACAAAACATTCACAATTGATGCCAAGTGCATCATCCTACAACCATGTATTGCACACCCTGGCTCATTCCGGAAAAGGGCAGCGAGTGGCAGCGGAGGCCAGTGCTACTTTGGATCGGATGCTGGAACGCTGTCGCAAATATCTAGAGATGACGAAAGATCCATCTTTGCCATTGCCCCCTCCAGAACCTACAATTATCACATTCAACTCTACGATTCATGCCATTGCCAAAAGTGGAGCAGGTAGTTCGGGGTATATGGCGGAAGAGGTATTTTCAAAGATGGAAGAGTGGCATAGTCAATGCAGGGCACACAACGAGAGTGATGAGAATCAGTGCTATAAGGGAGTAGCACCAGACCCTAGAACGCTAGCCGTAGTGCTTGATGCATGGGCCAACAGAGATGAAGTTAAAGGATTCGCTCCTGAACGGGCAGAATCTATCCTGAATATGGCGATCAATCGACGACGTGCTTATGTAAAGTCGGTGAGAGGCGAAGATTCAGATTCATCATACTTGGATAGTGAAGTTGAAAGTGATTCTTTCATTGATTATGACGATGATATTATCGAAGAAGAGTATGTTGATGAAGAGCTGGAAAGAGGAGAAGATGACGTGCAGCAATCTGCTGAAGCAAATTTGGAAGTCAAAGAAGAGGCTATAGACGATACCGAAGCTGAACATTTGCAACCCAACGAATCTTGTGAACCGTTCTTGCGCCCAAACACGGTAGCATTTAACACCTGTATCAATACGTGGGCCACATGCGGACGTGGTAGAATGGCAGCCGTGAGGACACAAGAGCTCTTAAGTCAAATGGAAGCCATATCTGAGAGTGGCGAGCTCGATTTACCTGATACTATCGACGCAGACGGTGACATTGATAGCGATGAAAGTTCTTTCGTAGATCACTCCCTCCGCCCAAACGCAAGGAGCTATTCTATGGTCATGAAGGCATGGGCAAACGTTGCCAAGATGGAAAGATGGTCAAGTGAGGATGCAGCAGAACAATGTGAGGATATACTCAATAGAATGGAGTTGAGAGGAGCATCGGATGTATCAGTGCGGCCGAACTTGGTGGCATATGTCACCACTATTACTGCTTGGAGCCGAACCAAGGCCGCTCACGCTCCATCTCGAGCGGAACACATCTTAAATCGCATGATTGACTTGTACTATGACGGAAATGATGTTGAGTTACCATCTTTAGAAGGAGATGTCGAACATGCCAAGCACGATGCACCATTCAATGCAGTTATTACTGCCTACGCAAGAAGTAACGATCCCAACGCTGCCGAACGAGCGTTTGCAGTTTTGGAAAGATTGGAAGTATCTCCAATTGCACCAACCGTGTTCACATACAATGCTGTCATGGACGTATGCGCCAAGCATGGAGATCCGGAAAGAGCATTGCAAATACTCGAGAAGATGCAAGCCTTGTCTGTCACTCCGGATTCTACATCCTATGACACTATTCTGAATGCATTTGCACGTCATGACAAAAGTGGCTCAGCTGATAGAGCATGGGAACTCTTGCGTCAATGGGAAGAGGAACGTGCCGCTGGAGAAAATGATACGTTTATCCCGTCTCAAGTGGGATATTCTGCCGTCATTAATGGCTTCGCAAAAGCGTCAGGAATGGAGTACGGCGGAATGAGCACTGTCAAAAAGGCAAAGGAGGTCTACGATAGGCTGATACAACAAAAGGAAAGCGGCGTGATTTATGGTGAATCTGATCCGGTTGCAAACTCATGCTTCTTGAATTGTTGTGCCAACATCTACGGGACCAGAGCAGAGAGAAAAGAGGCTTTAATACTTGCAATCAAAGCATTTGAAGAAATGAAAAGGGATCCTTCGTTGCATGGTGAACCAGGTCAATTTACATTCGGCACAATGATGAAGGCATGCTCGAAGTTATCTGCCGATGCCGCAGAAAGGAATCGGCTGCTGGAAAGCTTATTCCAACAGTCATGCAATCGTGGTTTGTTGAGCAAAAGCACACTGGGACAATTTCTTCGGCATACGCCAGACGAGTTCAGCACCAAAGTTATTCTTCAGATGGGAGGTTCAAAGAGAGAAATTCCTCCTGAATGGCATCGTAATGTTCCAGGGAAGCACAAGCCCACTCCAACAGAACGTGATAGGTATTAGCTAATTCAATCTAAAGAATATTGCATTTTCTTTCAAGTGTGTTGTTTACTCCTTCCAGTGAAAATCTTTTGTTAATTCATTTCGTATAACACTCATGTAATTCAAAAGTTCATGATATCATCCACAGTAATGCCCCAGTTACCAGTAGCAGCAATCAAATATCCACATCTGCCCAAGAGGGGAGTTACAAATAAAGCCCAAGTTATGACCAAGATTGCATCTTTTGGTTTGAGCTGAGTATAGTCTACTTTCGGTCGCCCCCTTGCCTCCTCACTCTTTTGATAGCTGAAGAACGAAGAGGCGTATATATTGTGAGAATTGAGCACAGTAAAAACTTGGGAAGCAATACACAATGAGGAGTGACTTACGCCCAATCAGCTGCATTATTGAAAAACGCATCCATATTCCCCTGTGCTTCCGCTCGTGAACAAGAAGTCTGCGCCATGTATTTGAACACTGCCTGATCGTATTCACTGGGCTTCAACACTCTCACCAAGAACGGAGTTGGCCCACCTCGAAGAAATGACCCAAAGGGCCCATACGGAGGTTCTTCCGTCTCGATAGATGGTTCCCATAGCGATGTCTGTTTGTTGAATGTTGGTGGTTTGCTGCTGTAATCGAACATGCGCTCTGGGGAAGGGACAGCGGATAGTTGAAAGTGTTGTGTGCGTGTGGAAAGGGAGGAGGAAGGAGGTGTGAACGCAGAGATGGTGGCGATGATGAAGGCGAAGAACATGAGTGTGCAGCATCTGCTGCTGCCGCCGGAAGAGCGGAAGAGATTGGCCATTTTGTTGGTTTGTTTGTTGGATGTATGAAGAACAACAACGTTGGTTTTGAGTTTGGGATGCGTGTTGTGTTGTCGCAACAGTACTGGTAGCTAGCGTATTATCTAATCTAAGAGTACCTGGTGAGTTACATACCAAAGAGACACGTATCTTTTTCTGATCAGATCAAAGCGAACTCAGCCAATCCAACTTCGATCTCCTTCAATTTGGTGGCATTGTAGGACGCATTGTAGTACCATTCATCGATTGGCTGGGGTTGGGTCAAGTCTGATAGCTTTTGCAGGGCCAAGTTTTCGGTTTTTATTGCAACTTCAAAATTAGTTGAGGAATAGACAAGCGTAATTGTTAAGATAGATTGCATGCAATCCTTCTCCTTCATCTTGATTTCTGTTGTTGTTGGTGTCGATGAATTGACAAGGGGTCATCTGGCAATGAATCATTGTAGTACTGAATGCGACAAATATTTCCTCTGGTTATCATTTCATTAGGACAAAAGTCTTCCAGCTCAGAAAGAGATACTTCTTTATCCAATTCGTCCAAATTGATTGCCAACTGCAATAATTGCTTATAAATTTGTATTTCACGACACAAGGCCCGGCATAAATTCTGCCTTGCCGGAATACTCAAAAAGGATGAATAAGATTGTTTGGTCTCATTGTTGCTGTTGGTGTTTTCGTGGTTTTCGAAGCCATTTTTGTGCTTTACTAGTACCGTCGGATTGATTCTTGCTTGATCGTCTCCTCCTGGGATTTCCAAGCCCGTACTGTTGCTTGGAGTTGTAGAGTTGACGGGCGGTTGTAACATGCTTTCAATGCTTGCCCAGTCTTTGGATATGTATTCTGTTCGAATCACAAATAATTCCTTCCTTCCCAAAGTTTTATTGTTGGGCTGTTGCGGTGCTGTTTGCTGCAATAATGATAGCAGGGGGCTATAGGTCCGTTCAAAATTCCAATAATTGTGCCAGCAATGATGAATACCCGATATAGTATCCCATGCCAATTGTCTGCACTTGTCAGTCTCGGTCTGTGTTTGATTGTATTTGGTCCAATTCTTGTAGTAGTTGTCTGGCACTCGCTGTAGCCCTACCTCTGTTAAATTTTGAATCGTTGGCCAGCATTGATAGAATTCTTGATAGTTATAACATCGATTTCGATGATGTGGTAGTTTTTGAGGAGGATAATTAGGATGGAGATAATAATACCACGAGATGATCCGCTCTAATGGATTTCGTACTGTAACCATGAAGGAATCAAACCTAGGATTCTGAGCCGGTGCTGGGAGAAGATGTACTCTTTCAATGATGGCTTGGGAAAGAGCCGAAGTAGTATTGTTTTGGTTGGCATTGTCTTGGGAGGAACAACCAGAATTTCCAATTCCAGATTTCTGAATTTTTGGTGGGAGGGAACAAGTGAGTGAAGAACCACCGGTCTTTCCAAGGTGGACAAAGCACATGTGTCGCTGATGATATTGCCGTATTGATAGTGTTGAATGAGAGGCAAGTGCTTCTATTTCGGATTGGTGTGTTGAATTTCGGTCGTTTTTATCGTGGCCATTGTCGTGGATAGGAAGGAGAGCGTTATCTACTTTCAACCTCCAAACAACCACGCCAGGAAAGATAAAGAACCATAGAAGAACAGAATGCTTTCTGGTTATGTGTAGTCGAAGCATTTCTCAGTGCGAAATGATCTGCATTAGCAAGCCGACATCACATCGTTGATTTTGTGCTGTGAATGTTGCTTGGTGTAAGTATGTAACTAATACGTACTCGTAGCTAGTGTATTATCTAATCTAAGAGTATCTTATGGCATACATACCAAAGAGACACGTATCTTTTGCTGAGATCAAAGCGAATTCATCACCAAAAATGCTCAGCGCTCAGCCAAACTTCGATCTCCTTCGATTTCATCGGCATTATTTTGTGTAGTACCATCATCGATTGGCTGTGCATTTTACTTGTATACACCCTTCAACACCATGACCCAATCAGCTCACGATCTCCTAACATCCGGCGACGGCAAGCTCAGCTTACATTACTTCTCCATCGAAGGAGTAGCCGAACAAGTCCGCATCACCCTCTCCGTGGCCGGAATTCCCTTTGATGACATTCGCGTCCCATTTTCAGAGTGGCAGACGAAAAAGCCAACCACCAAGTACGGCCAGCTGCCGGAGATGATCTTGCCGAATGGTCAATTGATTACGGAGAGTATGGCGATGTTGCGTCTTGCGGGAGAGGCTGATCCGGAGGGGAAATTGTACCCTGCGGATGTGGGCAAGCGTCTTCAGATTGAGGAGGCGCTTGGGCTTACTGCGGATCTTTCGAGGGCTTGGCGTCCTGCATTGTATATTGGGTAAGATATTCATTGTGTTGTGCTCGCTATCGTTCTGCTCAATGAATACTCACAATCCTCCTCGCTTTAGCATGAGACCTGAGAAATTAGGGCACCCCAAGAGTGCAGATTGGGCCAAAGAAGAGAAGGATGCCACAATTAAGAAAGTTCGAGAGGCATTTCTTGCAGAGGAATTGCCCAGATACATGGGATATTACGCTGACTTGCTCAAAGAAGCGGGTGGAAATGCCTTTTTATTGGGAGAAGATCTGACTATTGCCGATATTGCCGCGTATATTGGTCTCAATTATTATCGCAAGGGAGTGGCAGACTATGTGCCTGCCGATTGTTTGGAGCCGTATCCGGATGTTGTTGCCTTTTTGAAACGGGTGGAAGAGCAGCCAAAGGTTGCGGCGTACAAGGCATCAAAAGCATAGATGATAGGATTGCATTCGATAATTTGATTAGTAGCACACTGTAAATAAGACTTGCTTAGTGGACTGGACATTTTTTTGTGTATGCTACCTCTGCATTTGATCCAACACTTTAACACACTACACGGTGGACTTTGTACCTGTGTAAAGAATTTCATATGATTGATTCTCATCGTCTCTTCTGAATCTAGTTTCACGATAGACATCATCACCACCAGGAATCATGGATTTCCTCTCTTTGCCTGATCGATCATAAATTGCTTTGTTTGTTGCAATGAACTTTTCCATTTCGTCGTCATAATCACCACTTATCTTCGCCAATTTTCGACAGAAGTCCCACTGGTGTGATGCTAGGTTGTGGGTTTCTTGAACTCTTGCACCATTTGGTCCCCCAGAGGCAGCATCTTCACTTGCCGCAGCTAGTCTATCTGACAAGCATGGCAGCGGAATGCCATTAATCTGTTGTCGTGTCTGTGATACAATTGCAGCAGCTTGTATCTCACACAGTGGAAACGGTACAATAGAGTGAGGAATCCCAATGAATGACACGGACGGACAACGTGCATGCCAAGTCTGTTCATACAGTGGCTGCACGCGTCTTTCCCCAGGAGTAAACTGAAGTTCCAAATTAGATTCGTCATTGATGAATGGAAAGTCGTAATCGTACCCCGAACAAAATACAATAGCATCGATATCATCTGCGACATGCTCTTCAGCAGAACGAGGAGAAGAAAAGTGCACTCCACCATTTTCATCTACCGATTGCATTCTTGGCATGAGAGAGACATTTCCAAACGTTTGCATCTTATCACAAGCAGAATCACTCAAATAGACATGCTTAGCAACTAGTCCAATCTCTCTTGAGATATCTAGACCAGATGGCTTGGCTCCGACACAGAGCACAGTTTTACCAGCGTAGGGTTGAGCGTTGTCGTATTCTATGGCATGAATGATGTTACCATGAAAGGTATCTAATCCTTCAAGTCTGGGGATAGCAGGTCGTGCGTAATGACCATTGCACACACAGACGTTATCAAATGTTTCTTTGTGAGTTTCTACATTGCCATTTTCACCAGTGTTGGTTGTCCATTCCAGAGATATTTGTTCATCGTCCAAAACCGTTAGCTGCTTTACTGACGATCCAAAGCTAATACATTTCAATAAGTCAAACTTGTTTGCATAAGCCTCCAAATATTCCAGCACGTCCTTGTGTGTTACATAACTTGCTTCTCCATCGCTCCCCCAAGGCAATTCTCTGTAAGCCATGAGTTCTTTTGGTAGATTTGTGCGTAGGTTGCGATACATTGGCCGATTCTTTTCCGTCTTTGTCTGATCTTCATATTTCCAAATCCCTCCTATTGAATCACGAGATTCCAATACAGTTACATAGTATTGTGTGTTTTGGTTGAGTTCGTTTTCACGCAGAAATGCTCTTGCAGTTGCTAGCCCGGCGGCACCACCGCCTATGACTCCAATTTTTTTCGTTTGAATAGATTCCCCATTTCCATTGCTATTGGTTGACATTGACATGGATGCGAGTGTTCTTGAAGGCACAGCTGCTGCTGTTGCCTTTGAAATGGTTCTGGAAAGGCGAAAAATTGTGGCTTTGCTTTGGAATGCGCCGGAGCAAGTGGCGTAGAGAAGGACGAAGAGGATAGTGGAAGAAACAAACACTCTACTGCTAGACATTGTGAAGAAGAAGAAGAATGATAGGCGTAGAATGCCGTCGCCCCGATTGATTGCTTCCAACTGTACAACGCTCTTTATTCTTCCTCTTGCGCTGTTCGCTCTTCTTCATTCTTCAGCTTTTATTTTGCTTTTCATTTTCCCTTCTCTGAGCTTGAAATTGAAGGACAGACTCAGCAGAGCTTATCTGCTAGCAAGTGCAACAACCAAATCAAATATGTGGGTACCTTACTTGTGTTAGCGGTAGAGAATTTGGAATCTGTATGATGCGCATGTGTTTCTAATAGTCTATTCTTCATCATCCATTAAGCAAGTAGGTGTTAAGTAATTTATGTACTTGTTGTCGTCTTCTGTAGCTACCTGCCTCCAATTGTAGTTGATAAGCAGCACAACAATTGTTTAAGCGTCATCCAAAGCAGCAACTCCTGGAAGGACCTTGCCCTCAAGTAGCTCAAGAGAAGCTCCACCTCCAGTCGATACAAAAGTTACTGCTTCTTCCATATCCCACTTGGCG
>Ga0209652_1003696_pt1 | contig 11118 bp, 9 predicted proteins | sample SaaInl74LU_5_DNA_FD_184641 | JGI IMG/M metagenome (GOLD analysis project Ga0209652, IMG submission 184641) | Marine microbial communities from expanding oxygen minimum zones in the Saanich Inlet - ESP_74LU_5_DNA (SPAdes) (version 2) | ecosystem: Environmental > Aquatic > Marine > Intertidal zone ...
TCAGAGGAGGGTGCGGTGCGTCCTAACTGGAAACGGAAGGGGCGCTGAAATGGGGGGGAATCCCCCCATATCGGAAGAGCCGGCCCCCTATAACCAAAGGCTATGTGAGGCCTCCTCCGACGAAAGAAAGATCATTCAAGCGCCGAGCGGTATCGTATCCAGGCCGAAATAAGATGGGATCTTTGCTTGGTGAGCAACGCCACAGCTCACTCCATCCACCCCTACCACCGGGGGAAAGGGGCGACGAGAGAGATACGAGAGAAGACGCCAGCACTTCTGGCTTCTCTCTTCTCCCATGCTGTCCAGTCCCCGGTGGTAGGGGTGAGCTCACTCTGAACAACGCATAATAATATCCATACAGCGTTTTTCAGCTTGCGGAAAATTCTCATTCAAAATTTGAATTCCTACGTAAATTTAGTACATTTTCATTTGACTTATTGAGTGGTGTGATAATCGCGTGTCCAGAGAAGTGACACGTAGTACTTACTTCTATGACCAAAGAGTCAAAAAATCCTTGTTTGTAGAGCTAGAGCTGCCATAAAATTCGAGATCAACTATCGACACAACTAAGTATCGCCGTCCACCAAATCAAGCATCATGCGGATCTGCCCTTATGAAACCCTGTCTGGGCGAAATTGACGTTCGCTATGACGCCATGCTGTCGTGAAATGAGTTGTTTTACCGCCAAGATCAACCTGCTGCCGTTTGTACTTTTTATGTACCCACAGCCAATCAAGAAGTCAAAAAGACTCGATCTTCTGTCCGTGTCGGTATCTCGTACGTGTCTCCCATCTCGTTTTGCTGAGACCAGACAGAGGAAAAACCAAGGAAAACTGCGTTCGTTCGAACAGCGAACAGCCCTGGCCTGGAAACGCCTCCTTGTTGCGCCACATCAAAAGTAGATATCAAGAGAGTCTTCTGTCCGTGGCTGGTATCTCTGTCTCCCATCTCGTTTTGCTGAGAAGCAATTTAAGAAGAATACTGATTCCAACGTTGGTGGAGGCCTGGCCTTCCTCAGTTGCAGACGAAAGACAAGACAGTCAATCGCCGAGCGGTATTGATGCCGCAACAACAGCATCCATCATAGCACCAAGCGAGTTGCTCTACTTACCCAGTACAGTAAGTATCCATGCCGAGATTACAATCTTCAGGAGATTTTTGCAATTGCAATTGCAAGTACGAGGATTCTGATCAAAGACTGAGAACGCGTTTCACCCGGCAACTTCTAATTTTCCCACCCACCCACCCGACCCTGGCCCTGGGTTATTTGGTCATTGCTCCCTTCTCATGATCATGAGCATGAGGGGGTAAAGGTTCGAAGCTTTCAATTTCCGAATTCTTTTGAAGTACAGAGTGAATAGCTAGGCAAGATTCCTGACAAGTTTGTGAGGTCAATAGCGATTACGTGTTGATCTCACACGTCATGGGGGAAGTAATTCCTTCGTGGCCCACTGGCTAGCTTGGCTTGTGTACCAGAGATGGAACCATATGCATATGCAAAAACCTGACTTTAATGTTCATAGCAAGGAGGTGATGTGTCCCTGAATACATGTCAATCGGGCTTTCCTCTACCGCCAGATGCAGCCACACGTCACGTTCATTTTGCGTACGTTTCAAATCCCAACATATGATGTACGAATGAATTATTGAACAGTTCCAAAAGAGGCCCAATACATACAAATTGGCGGCTCAATGACGGGCTCAACACCGCAACATTCTACGCCTGTATATTGCAAGAACAGAGCTTCTAGTTGCCAATTATGCTTGTTTATTAGTTAAGATGGTGGGAAGTGTCTAGCAAAAGCAAAGGCCCACCTCCGACTCCTAAGCTGCGCACCTCCATTTGCAGCGCTTGAGCTTGAGATGGTTCCATCATATTAGGTTTACACCAGATAAATTACATAATGCTGCCTAATTTTAGCTGCTAGCGATTCTTTATACATCATGACGCACATCTGTACATTCGAAAGATCATCCTTTCCTCTTTTCAGGTGCGTTTACTTCTCATCAAATAAATATGAAATGTTTACCAACGACATCATCCGCGATTATATATACGTCCGCTTGTTCCATACCTCTGAAGAACCTTGGCGGCATCCTCTCTCAATATATTTCGTGTCACTTGAATCCCCGCCTTCTCGAGATGTTCATAGGATTGTTCAAATACGGGCCCTTCATCAAAGCCAATGGACTGTGCATCATCCTTGGTGGCAGCACATACAATTCTTGAGACGCCACTCCACAATGTAGCACCAAGACACATGGCACACGGTTCACAGCTGGTAAATAACTCGAATTGTCTCTTTCGGGGAGTAGATGATTCTTTTTCGTCATCATCATGTGACTCATCATAAAACAGACCATCTTCCTTGTTTTCATCCAACATCAAAGTGAAACTTCCAAGTCTACGTTGAGCTAATTGGATAGCAACTGTTTCTCCATGCAATGTCGAATTACCCAGGGGGACGACTCGATTCATCCCTATACTAACAAGCGTGGCATGATTATCCGCATGCCGCTCGAAAATGGCTGCTCCAAACGGACCTCCAGTCCCCTCGGTAATATTCCTATCACTCAAATGAATTGCAAGTGACATCATTTCCTCATCGGTAGTATACTTTCGTGTGAAGTAGTCTTCCCAGGAGGCCAACGCCCAAGCGGGTAGGGTCACCATCACGCTCCCTTCCACGGAAATATCCGTATCTGATGACGATGAGTCGTCTCTTTTACTCTTTCGTTGACGCGAACTGCTACTGGATGAATCGCTAATGCTTTGCTGTTGGTTGATCAAACCCACTACAACTGCAGCTCCAATAATAGATGCAACTGTCGTTACTATAGTTTCCAACATGGTCGACGAGGTTGAGTTGGAGGCAGCGGCATACGCCGTTGCAAATACAACCGTCAATATGATTGTCTGAAGAAGCATATTCTTCGGTTAGAATTTCTTCCAAAGTGAGGCGACGCTCTCCTTCTCTACCCCTCGAACCTTCTGCTCTACAGGCAGAAAGAACCGGCTGCCTTTTAAGCTGGTACAATGCCAGCAATACGATGGCAACAACACACGAATACTGTAAACCTTATCGCGATGGCAATGACCGCCAAGCAACAAGAATTGTGGTAGGCAGGAAGCAAGCAGCAAGAGGCAACGCACGAGATTTTTGAGAGGTAGGTGGTGGATTTCGTACTAATTCCGAAGCATGTACAAGATGGAGTGTTCTAATGTTCTATGTCTAGAGAGAGATCGCCCGCCTCATATACCTTGGAACCTTGCCCGCCCAGCGCCCAGACCCGCATGCAACGCTCTCACACACCACCGCGACCGCACAAAGCAAGCCACAGTCCACAAGCCACAGCTACAATACTTTCACAAGCAGATACGCAAGCCAATATAGCAGCCAACACCAACAACAACCATCACCACCATGTCATCAGCATCACTCCTAAGCCCATCACTTCGTAACGGTCTGCGGAGATGCATCCTCCAACATCAACATCAAACGACAACAACAACAACGCCAACATCAATAACACTCCGTCACAAACATCAAGTCCGCGTCATCCTAACACGTGACCTCCCCGAAGGTCAAATGCGCGGCATCTACGCCGGAGAAGTCCACAACGTCGCGGCCGGATACGCACGCAATTACCTCATTCCCAAAAAAATGGCAGTGTACGCGACACCACGGAATTTTGAACGGTGTGGATTAATCGATCCTGAAATTGCCGCCAAGGAGGAAGAGGCGGCTCAAAAATTTGCACAAGAGGATGAAGAGGAGAATGCGGATTTGAAGGCGGCGGATGTGTTGAGGAAGTATTTGAGGAATAAGACGGTCAAGTTGATTCGGAATGTGGATCCGAATGTGCCTACCATGTGTCATCCTGGGCATGTGTCGGCGATGAATATTAGAGACAAGTTGTCGAAGCAGCTTAAGATTGATTTGGAGGAGCATGAGACGATTCAAATTAGGAATGAACCTGTTGGGGGGCTTGATGAGATGGATGAGAAGGAGAGGATGCAGTTGATTATGAATATGGATGGGGTAATCGGGGCTACTACTGGACCAGGACTTGATGATGATGATGCGGCGAAGGGAGAAGACAAGGAGGAAGAAAGTGTAGAGGAGGAGGAGGAGAGCACTGCTGCTACTGCTGCTGTCGAGACTGCTGCAGCCGATGACACTTCAAGCACTGACGAAGCCAAAGATTGTGATACCAAAGTTAAGCAACTTGGGGACTATCTAGCGAAGATCACTTTGGCAGGCGGTTATGTTGTCCCTCTTCACTTTAGAGTTGAGAGACGGTAAGAAGGGAGATAATCAACCGACTTCTTCTGTGAAGGCACTTAAATGATCAAATTAGATATAGATGCTCGCCACTACTTTACTTCGCTTACCTTCTTTCCTTAAAAAAGCAACAAACATCAACTTAGTGGCGCACCACATTCAAATGAGCTTCACTTCCTCCAAAGAGTGTGCTCAAAACAAATGCACTGCTAAGCAAAATTTCAATCTCTCTGTCTGTCCAATCATCAGTTGGCATGTTCTGCATGAATTGGAACAATTCATCAAACCCCATCTGTTGCAACTCTGCACTAAAATGTACCAAGAATGAAGCACAAACATAGACATGAAAATCCTCAAACCCTCCATCACCCTCACTCAAATACGTATCCCACAATCTCATCACACGCTGCAATCGAAATTCCCGCAGCAATAAACAATTCATCCACTTGAACGCAAACTGTAAAAATTCAATCCCAGTCTCCCGTAAATGCCCTGCCAAATCGGCATCAATCCGATTCACCAAATCTTCCAATCGCATAACCATACGCTGCATCCCCGGTTGATCACTCGTATAATGATCTTGAATCCCCGCAAGCAAGTTGGTCAAACACCAGTATGTATCCGCTTCAACTTCTTCCAATATCGCGTCGGTAACATCAATCATGACTTCTCCCGATAATACCTCCTCTTCCACATCCTTATTGGGGAAATATCCACTAATAAATACAGCAATTAATGGTGTCGCCAAGTCGTTAATCCCCTGGACGTAACTACTTGCCGGGTGACGCATTGCCCATATGTAGAGGAGGCGAGATAGGCAGCGACGAATTCGATCATTGTGAAATAAGGGAACCTCTGGTGCGGTACGTGGAACATCCACTAGCACTTGTCGCAATGTCTCCTGTTCGGAATTAGTCCGTGAATTGTCAGGTATATCATAATGTTGTTGAATGGCATCCTTGTATTCATTCCGTTTTCGTGTTAATGTCGATTGATGACGGGACGTGTTGGCGGGTAGATAGGATAATAAAATCTTCCATATTTTGGAACGGTGGTGAGCTGGGATGCCATTCCATGCCAGTTTCCGTAAGTCTCGGAGGGGTATTATAGTGGAGTTGAGCATTGTTTCGTATTGGATTTCCTTGTAAGATTTGGGTGGGGGTGGTGGTGCTGTTGCTTCAGTCTGTGGTTGTGGAGGTGCTATCATGGGTGTGGATATAACATTATTAGTAGAGGCAACACTCAATGATTGCGATTGCTTGTCGACATCACCAACACTAACATCGTCATCACTATTGTTTCCACCCAATTCTTGTTCATATGGAAGCGGAGGAAATGCCACCGCCCTCAAATGTCTCTTGGCACTACCTGGGCTGGTCAAAGTCAATGAATTCTGATTCGTTGCATTATCCGTTTGTGTCATTCGCCCATCTATTATTTGTGAGTCACTTTTGGATCTGCTGCTCCTATTGGCCATATCAACATTGTCATTATCAACATTGCCGCTTTGTACGCCGGCAGTATCGGTTATTGAATCAGGCACTGCTGGGGACTTTGGAGCTGATGACGGCGAATAGTCGAGCTCATTCTCTTGCTCGGCAGTGGAAGTGCGCAGCGTCCGTCGTAGAAACCCTGGCAGGCCTCGGGGTGTTGTTGCCTGCTGTTGCTGTTGAGAGGACGACATGCTGATGATGATGCTATTGTACTCTGATGATGGCCCTGCTCTTATTTCTTACCAGCAATCTCCTCGCGACCATTGCATGGTATCTACTTCGCTCGCTCATTGTTTTGCTTGAAATGGGGTGAAATTTTGTGGTGAGACTGGCTTTGGATATGTGGGCGTTAAAAAGACGATGGAGGGCGGAGCCCACGTGAACGCTCCCTTGGATAAAATAGCCCTATATCAGGCCTTTTTCGTGTTAAAAGAAGGTCATTTTCGTTCAAAATGATAAAAGTTGACCAAAATCGCCTCACCTAAGAAACACAACGGCGGGCGGCGCCCAGCACCCGCTATCCTGTGAGAAAAATCCAAAAATCCGCAAAATTTTGACCACCACAAGATCACAGTAACCACAACACACAACACAACATCATATCATCACCAACATCATGTCACGCTCAGCCCTCTGGCGACAAGAAGCCAACGTCCAAGACCGCGCCCGCCACGCCGAAGAAACATTCGCCCGCGTCATCTCCGAAGGATCTACCATCCACTCACACAAAAAAGGAGTCCTGCCACTACTCGGCCCAGATGATACATTTAACATCCATCCCGTGGTATTGTCCAGTGTGGCGAAGAGTCCCTACTTTGTGAATAAGTGTTGTGAGAAGTTGATGGATTGGAATATGGTGGTGGATGAGATTTATTATGAGGTGAAGCATTTGGAGCCTTGGACTGCAGGTGAGTAGTCTCTTGTTGGTATCATGTGGGCACTTAGTGAATCCATTATTCTCATAATCTTTATTCCATCTCAAATAATTCTACAGGTAAGACTATTTTCACCAATAGTATGTAGTGAACGGTGGACTACATTTAAGCAGGACTCTGTGTATTATTAGTAAGAGAAATCCTCTTTATGCTGTCTTTTTTTATGTCTCAATCCAAAAATCACGATCTCTCAACATGTTGCTTATCACCTTAACATTTCTTCTTCATTGACACAAATGATATCATTGCAACTATACACAATAGGAGCAAGCAAATCACCCTCCACTGCATTCTGCCTCCTCCTACGTCTCTTCACACTACGCTGCACCGAGAAACAAATGACTCTCATGCTCGAACACGTCGACTCTCCCTACATCCGATGCATCGGTTTCCTTTACCTTCGATATGCAGCAGATCCATCCACACTATGGTCATGGTTTGAACCATATCTATACGATGAAGAGTCAGTTCAAATACGTCAAGGCAAGGGGGATATCACCGTTGGTGAATACTGTCGATTACTATTGAGTGAATTGGATTATTATGGTACCCGTCTTCCCCGTCTTCCAATTGCAATAGAGCGGCAATTCAAAGTGAGATTATTGAAAGCCGAGCGATCGGAGGAACGTGCCAAACAACATTTGGAAAATGAGGCGGCGATGCAATACTTTCAAAAGACTGGGGCGCGTGTTATGGCTTTGTATGGAGATGAAGAAAATCCAATTACTTGGTATGATGCGGTGGTGGATCGAGTGCTATTGCGTGATTTGGAAAGTGGGCAGATGTTGCATCGACCAAAGTTTCAAGTGACGTTTACTGAGTATGGGAATACCGAAGTTGTTACGTTGGGAGAGATTGATCTACCGGGTACGCATACAACTAATACGTCAGAAGAAGGTGCTGATGAGTCGGGGAGAGGACGAGGTGAAGGATCCAAGCCTGATTACCATGAGAGGAGAGGAGGAGGACGAGGAGATCGAGGTTACGATCGAGATGAAAGAGGCCGAAGCAATGATTACAATCGTGGAAATTATGATAATTATCGAGGAAGAGACTTTAGGCGAGACCACTACGACCACAGGGGAGGAGACAACTCTCATCATGGGCAACGGGGCTATGGAGATAGGCGGAACTACGATGATCATCGTCGCGAACGAAGCCGTAGTCGTGATAGAAATGACCCTAGGCGCGAAGAGAAAGATTTAATGGAGGAGGTACTTCGTCGTGAACGGGAGAAGAGTGCAGCAAAGGGGCGTCATGACTACGCTTCTCGCCCTGCTGCATTCAGAGGAGAGAGTGACGAAAGAATACAAAACAGAAGACACTTGGATCGTGATGTTTCTGATCGTAGGCAACAAAAACGTGAGGCACAGTCAAAAGTTGACGAAATCAAAGCAACTGAAAGCCAAAAACCTGCAGCTGCAGCACCAGTACGTGAAAAGACTGCCGCGGAGTTGGCTGCCATTCAAGAGAAGAAGATGAAGCTGATGGCAAAATACGGTTGACCATTTCACAACGAGCAATTTACGCATTAATACAGATAATCGTCAAATTTGATCCTCGCTGGCAGAAAATTTCAAGCTTAGTCATCTTCTATTTAATCATCATCTTCCCCAAAAAGCATCAGAGAAACTCCCACCCGTCCTCTCATGATAAATATTGTAAAATGTTGAAGCGACAAATATCCAAAAGAATCCTGGTACCGCTAGCAAAGCAGCATTTCCTAATTCACTTCTAACTGTCGTCAGACCGACTTCCTCAGGAGATACAACCACAGGCTCCGTGTGATGTACTGGAGAAAACAATGATATGTACAGTTTGCTTTTGGAAGGTAAATTTGCACTGCTATCTTCTTCTATGCAATTCATCATTTGCTTCTCTACTTGTTGCGTTTCTTCATTAAAAGACTGTGCATAGATTGATACAACTTCATAGCTTGCGTTTTCATATATTGACAGTGAAGGAATTGATTGTTTACATACAATAGTGTCGCCTGTTTCAATGACAGTTTTCAGAGCAGATGATTGAAATCCTCTCAGTGATCTTCCAAAATTGTCACGTGGGTCATATTCGTCATTATCATTATCTTGATTTGTCATGTAGAGTGTTATGGAGCATTTGTCACATTTTTTATCAATGAAGCCAGCTTTTATCGCTCCAAGTGGAGGCGCAAATGCAGTAATGCAAGTGGCCAGAATCAGAGGGGCAATCAATAGTGGTCGGATCATGATTATTCTTGTAATGGTTTGATGAACAATTAAGAGTCTATGATGAAAGCCCTGTCTTCTATCTTCTACTGTTCCTGAGACACTCGAACCCTCCTTATAAACTGCTGCACTGCTGCCGTTTTCAGGTTTGCTTGTTGCCGAGGGAGCAGCTTTGGTTTGCTTGTACCGCTTGTGCTGCCGCCTTGACTGCCGCCTGCTTCGTGGAGTGCTTGGCTTTGCTCACGTCTCCGTGGCTGCAGGTTCTTGAACTGGGATCTTCTCTCTGTCTATTTTAGACAGAGGTGGATAGTCGTCGACGTCAGCAGTAGGTCAGCAGTCCGTCATTGACCAAAGTGGACACTCTGCATACTTCTTTTGATGATTTTGATTTTCGAGGTATTAGAACTGTTGATCAGCATGTAAATTCGGAAGATTCCCTATCACATGTCTTAAGAAAAATCAGTTGGGTGAATAATTTGGATACCGTATCTTCCTTGTTGAATAAATGTAACAAAAGCCAGCTTGAATGCGGGAGCAGCTGTTCGCATCCACACGCACGAAGTAAAGTAGCATTTTTGCGTTCTGACGAGCATTCACATGCAATGTGCATTGTTTCAAAAGACACACCGTTTCAAAGAAGCAAGCAACCATGACGGAAGCAGCTAGTACTCCCGATATCGTATGGTCATCCCGGGCTCGGTCTGACAGCATATCATCTATTGCTTCAACTTCTGACGATGGAGAGCGTCGCCTTCTTGCCCGTGAAAGGAACAAGGAGCATGCCCGTAAGACGAGATTGCGGAAAAAAGAACAGCTGCAGTCACTGAAGTCAAGAGTGAACGAGCTTGAAGAGGAAGGAAGACGTCTGAAGCAACAGATTGAGGCTTGCAGCGTCGCTTCTATTCTTGTGGGTTTATCTCATGGGAGCTCGACGGGTCAAGAAGGTATGTCTGGAGCAGATTCATCGGCACAGCCCAAGAATTATGGTGAGACGTTGTCGGGAGGGAAGCGCAAGCGATTTCTCTCTCTCGATGGCGAAGAACCATCTCCTCCACCCATGGAGTTGAACATTAAAGGACATATAACTCTGGTTGGTGGTCCAGCTGGTGAAGGAAAGACACAGATCAATTGGAAGACGGGCGTTTACTTCGATGATCAAGGGCAACGACATCAACTCACCAAGAAGGAGTTGGAGGAACTCAGGTAAGTTTGTATCAACTCACCAGATGGTTGAAATTAAATGCTTTGTTTATTTATTTGTTTTCCTTATCACTAACATTTATATGACATATCTTGTGCACTTGCTTTCGACTACCTGCAGACGCGAACGTAACAGAATGCACGCAAAGATGACCAGAGATCGCAAGAAGTGTTACATCGCTTCAATAAAACGTGTTATCACAAAACTTGAAGATCAGAATCAACACTTGCGTGACACATTGGACAAGTCTCAAGCTTTGTCAGCAAATGCTGCTGCTGCTCAACTAAACGTGGACAATGCAGATGAAGAAGCAAGTACATCTGAATCTTCAACCGGTCATAAGAATCTTGAAGCCAGCGCAAATGCCCTTAGCGTTTTAGATTTTGCTGGTCAGGCTGCCTCTCCTTCATCCATCATGATGGGGTCAAACGCCCTTGAGTCAGACTTTGAACGCCTCGACTCGCCCCCATTGTTGTGTTCTGTTGAGACGAAGAAGAGTCTCGATGAAAAGCCTTCGACCAAGTTGGCAGAAAAGAAGATGGACCTCTCCCACATTTTACCCAGTGGAGCGTTTACCTTCAATTCCAACATGTATGCTGTTGGATGATCAATTTATACATTTCATGTCAAGCTTTGAACTCTCTCAATGTCATGTACAATTATAGCAAGCTCTAGCTGAGTTCAAGCGATTTTAGTTGGAAAGAGATTAAAACCACGCACAAAAGATGAGTGACACACACTTAAGTGTTACTCTATCCAATCACCCTAAACCTATCTTGTGTAATGTAATTCTAGGTAAAATCTGTGTTATTTGTCAAACGAGGGTATAGCTGAAGCGAAGTGGGACTCCATTTGTTCTGAAGGCACACTAAGTGCGATGAGTCTTCATTGTACAAAATGATCCAGATACCCAGCACACCAACGATCTTTTCCATGGCTCAAACTAATGTACAAGCATTAAACATTATTAAAGTAGATGTGATATTTAAAGTAGAT
>Ga0209652_1003699_pt1 | contig 11114 bp, 3 predicted proteins | sample SaaInl74LU_5_DNA_FD_184641 | JGI IMG/M metagenome (GOLD analysis project Ga0209652, IMG submission 184641) | Marine microbial communities from expanding oxygen minimum zones in the Saanich Inlet - ESP_74LU_5_DNA (SPAdes) (version 2) | ecosystem: Environmental > Aquatic > Marine > Intertidal zone ...
ACTGCAGCCTCTGACGAGACCGTTGAATGTGACGGCATGGGCAACACGGAGGCGTTGGACGCTTGGTTGGCCAACAACGGCGGAGCCACGGCTTCCGACGTTTGCGGTGGCGTGGCGTTTAGCAACGACTTCGAAGGCTTGAGCGACGACTGCGGCGCTACGGGTTCTGCAACGGTCACCTTCACGGCGACGGACGATTGCGGGAACACCAGCAGCACGACGGCGACGTTCACCATCGAAGACACGACCAACCCAGACATCACTGCAGCCTCTGACCAAACCGTTGAATGTGACGGAATGGGCAACACGGAAGCGTTGAATGCATGGTTGGCCAACAACGGCGGAGCCACGGCTTCTGACGTTTGCAGCGGTGTGACGTTCAGCAACGACTTCGAAGGCTTGAGCGACGACTGCGGAGCTACGGGCTCGGCGACGGTGACCTTCACGGCAACGGACGATTGCGGCAACAGCAGCAGCGTTTCGGCCACCTTCACCATCGAGGATACCACGGCACCTGTGTTTGACGAGTACATCCCAACCACGGTTGTGGAGTGCACGGACGGAGACGGCGATGACTTGGAGTACTTGCCACTCACGGCGCAAGACGACTGCAGCGACGTGACCTACTCTGTAGAGTCCATGTGCATGTCAGGCGGTTGCTTGTGGACCATCATGCGGATTTGGACGGCGACGGACGACTGCGGAAACAGCACGACTGTGGAGCAGTACTTGATGTTGTCTGACACGACCGCTCCTGAAGTGACGGCTCCTGCGGATTACACGGTGTCAGCGGACGCCACGGATTGCAGCGCCGACATCTCTGAAGCTGCCGCTGGTTCTCCTTCTTACAGCGACAACTGCGGCGACACCGATTGCTGGGGTCAAAACAGCTTGACCGTTTCTTACGAGGACAGCGCTTGGGAGTACACCTGCATGGGTGACGACGACAACACCGAAGGAACGCGCACGTTGACCCGTACTTGGTACGTGGAAGACCGTTGCGGAAACATCGGCGAAGCCGCCCAAACGATCACAGTGACCGACGACACGGCTCCAGTGGGGTCTGTGGAAGACGCTTCTGTGGCATGTGCTGCCTACGATGCCGACACCGAGTACGGTTCACACAGCGAGTCGGACAACTGCGACTCGAATGTGGCTGTGTCTTGGGAGCAAACGGCCATCATCAATGTAGAAGGTGCAGGTTGCTACCAAGTGGAGCGTACCTACACGTTCGCGGACGACTGCGGCAACAGCATGACGGCACTTCAGACCATCACGGTGTACGACGACGTGGATCCTGAAATCTCAGGCGACATCGAAGTCCAAATCGAGTGCTCTGAGTACCCCGACGAGAACCTCTACATCGAGGCGTCTGACGACTGCGGAGAGGTGACCATCACCTTCGAAGACACGCCCGTGTCTGGTGGATGTGTTCAGCCCGTGGGCATGTACATGCGTATGTACACGGTCACCGATGAGTGCGCCAACGTTAGCACGTTCGAGCAGTTCTTGCGCCTCGTGGACACGACGGCTCCTGAATTGACGATTCCTGCGGATTACACTGCGGAGTGCGACGAAGACCTCGTGTTCGACGATGCTTCGGCAACCGACAACTGCGACGGCGATGTGGCCATCGCGTTGGTGACGGAAATCATCGAAGGTGATTGCCCACAGAGCTACACGATTGAGCGTACGTTCACGGCAACGGATGACTGCGACAACAGCACGACGCTGACCCAAACCATCACGGTTCAGGACACGACGGCTCCAGCGTTGACCATCCCAGCTGACTACACGGCTGAATGCAGCGACGAGCACCCGCTCGACGACGCTTCTGCTACGGACAACTGCGGCGAAGTGACCATCACGCTCGTGACGGACACGGTGGCCGGCGGTTGTGCTCAAGCCTACACGGTGACGCGCGCCTTCACGGCGACGGACGAGTGCGGCAACAGCACGTCTGCGACTCAGACCATCACCATCCAAGACACGACGGCACCAACGTTCAACGAGACGTTGCCTGGTGACATGACGGTGGAGTGTGACAACGTTCCAGACATGGCTGTGTTGACGGCTTCAGACAACTGCCAAGACGTGACGGTGATGCCAGCATCATCCATCATGGAGGGCGATTGCCCAGACAGCTACACGATCACGCGTTCTTGGTCTGTCAGCGACGACTGCGGCAACTCAACGAGCCACACCCAAACCATCACGGTTCAGGACACGACGGCTCCAGAGTTGACCATCCCTGCGGACTACACGGCTGAGTGCAGCGACGAGCACCCGCTCGACGACGCTTCTGCCACGGACAACTGCGGCGAGGTAAGCATCACCGAGGTGGCTGACACTTCTTACTCTTGTACGAACAGCTACGTTGTGACTCGTACGTTCACGGCTACGGATGACTGCGGCAACAGCAGCAGTGCTACCCAAACCATCACCATTCAAGACACCACTGCTCCTGTGATTTCAGGCGACGTGGAAGTCATGATTGCTTGTGAGGACTACGACTCAGCTGTGGCTCACGCTTCTGCTACAGACAACTGCGGCGACGTATCGTTGACGTGGACGGACACGGAAGTGAGCGGCGGATGCGTGTTGCCAATCGGCCAGTTCGTGCGCATGTACACGGCAACGGACGAGTGCGGCAACAGCAGCAGCTTTGAGCAGATCTTGACCTTGACGGACGAGGTTGCTCCAGTGTTTGACTCTGTTCCTGCCGACTACACCATCGAGTGTGACCAAGACATCACTTACGACGACGCCACCGCTTCAGACAACTGCTCTGGTGCCGAGGTGACTGTCGAACAGGAGATTGTTGAAGGTGATTGCCCACAGAGCTACCAGATCGTTCGTACGTTCACGGCAACCGACAACTGCGACAACAGCACGACTGCCACGCAGACCATCACGGTTCAGGACACGACGGCTCCCGAGTTGACGGTTCCTGCCGATTACACGGTGGAGTGCAGCGGTGACATTGTCCAAGCTGATGCTTCTGCCACAGACAACTGCGGCATGGTGGAAATCGGTGAGGTGCAGGAAATCATCGCAGGCGACTGCGCTGGCAACTACACCATCACTCGTGCCTTCACGGCTACCGATGAGTGCGGCAACAGCACGTCGGCAACGCAAACCATCACTGTCCAAGACACGACTGCGCCTGAATTCACTTCAGTGCCAGCTGACTACACGGTGGAGTGCAGCGATGAGATGCCAATGGACGATGCTTCTGCGACGGACAACTGCGGCGAAGTCAGCATCTCTGTGGAAGCGATGACGACGCCAGGTGATTGCGCAGGGAACTACACCATCACGCGCACGTTCACTGCGATGGACGATTGCGGCAACAGCAGCACGGCCACGCAGACCATCACGGTCCAGGACACGACGGCTCCAATGTTGACCATCCCTGCAGACTACACTGCAGAGTGCGACGAGGAGCTCGTGTTTGACGACGCTTCTGCAACGGACAACTGCGGCACTGTGACCATCACTTTGGAAGAAGTGACGGTGGATACTGAATGTGCCCAAGTGTACAGCATCGAGCGTACGTTCACTGCTACGGACGACTGCGGCAACAGCAGCAGCGCAACGCAGACCATCACGGTCCAAGACACGACTGCCCCAGACATCACGGATGCAGGTGGTTTGATGAACGGTGAGACGGTTGAAGTGTGCTGCGAATCGCTCGAAGGTGGTGTGACCATCCCAGAAGCGATTGAGTTGAGCATCATGGACAACTGCGATGAAGATGCGTCTGTGGAATTCAACGAAGAGTGTGTGGGTGGCAACTGCCCCACGGAAACAGTGGAGAGCTGGTGCGACATTTTGAACCCAGGTGTGATGGCCGACGGCGAGACGTGCGACAACTACGCATTGCACAGCTTGCGTCTCTTCAACTTCCCAGGTTCAGAATTCTACACCACGGTGGAAGGCCGCGTGGCCAACAACACCGACGGCACGAAGACCTACACGGTGACGGTGGTCTCTACGGAGAACAGCAACGCCGGTTGGACGGTGACCAACCACTACGGTGCGCCAATGTCATGGGAAGACTGGATTGCTCAGCCAGGTGCGCAGAGCTACAAGTCTGACTGCGGTTTGGGCGACCACACCGAGTGGATGTACACCACGCTCACCAGCGGTTCCGCTGAGGGCTGGGGTGACTACGCTGGATCAAACTTGAACTTCACGCACCAGCCTGCTTCTGGATACTTCGGATTCCAGATCGGCGAAGGCGCGAACAACAAGAACGGCAACTACGGCTTCAGCGCTTGGATGTACTACACGGGTTCGTTCGACGGCAGTGCCGTGAGCGGCTCGGGTGACATCTTCGGCGACCTCGATTGCTGCTTGCCCTACGACATCGAGCGCAGCTACGTGGCGTCTGATTGCGCAGGCAACGAAACGCACTTTGCGTACACGGTTCACCTCACGGGTGAAGGTTGCAGCGAAGGCGACGAAGGCACGATCAGCGACCAGGAAGACTCTGGCTTGGTGTCCATCAAGGACCTCATCAAGATCCAGAGCCTCCAGCCTAACCCAACTTCAGACATGTCTGTGTTGGTGTTGAGCACGGACGAGCCTTCTGTGAACGTCCAAGTGACGGTGACCACGATGAGCGGGGCAGAGGTCTTGGATCTCTACACTGGCCAAGTGGTGAACGGCTGGTTCACGTCGATTGACATCCCAGCATCAAGCTTGGAGTCAGGCATGTACCAGGTTCGCGTTCAAGCGAAGCAATTCGTGACGACGAAGAAATTGTTGGTGGCCAACTAAGGCGAGCCTCAAATCTGATTGCGGAAAGCCGCCCTTCGGGGCGGCTTTCTTTTTGCCATGAATTCAGGTTTTATCCGATATGAATCCATAAAATCAGCCAACGACGCAAATATAATAATGTATATGGTTTGTAATTATTTGGACATAATATTAGTTATTATGTTTCTTAGCGATCTGCTCGAACGCGAGCGGCTGTTTGAATGAAACTTAATCAATCCATTTTGTGATGAACCAACTGTTGTCCCTTGCGCTGGGAGCGGCCATGCTTGCCGTTTCCACTACATCGCTTGCCTTCCCCAATGGAGGGGGCGAAGATCCTTGTTCTGATGATTGTCCATTGATTTGGACCCAAACCCTTGAAGACTCCTCGGTCGAGTGCCCGGACGAATTGCCGACCACGTGTGCCGACTATTTGGCGTATGCAGAAGCCGAAGGCCTTGCTGCGGAAAATGCCTGCACGGGGGAGGAAGTTGAGCTTGCTGTTTGTTTTCCTTTGGCGTCTGAAAGCGAAGCCCTTCCTGTGAGGATCTGCGAAGCGACCACCGCCAAGCGCGACGCTTCCCTGGAGGCTGGAGAGTATGATGCCAATGACGGTGCAGTCCGTTTGTATGGTTTGAGTGCCATGGGTTTGGCTGACTCGGATTACTTCGTGGAAGACCCTGCTAACCCCTTGACACTTGAGCATGCGCCCGACAGCCGGAGCGCCCGCCTGTCTGGCACGGTGTACTGCGTGATGAACCCCAACCAGATTTTCGAGGTGGACGCGCGCTTCATCAACGAAGACAACGCCGCCGATTGGTTGGCGGAGGACGCGAACCACACTCTGTTGGTTGCGGACGATCCGGCCCAATCGGGATACCAAATGTGCGCCATTGACACGAACGACATCTCGGTGTTCGATTTGCAGGTCATGAGTCGCTTGACAGGAGCAGGAGAATATGATGGAACGTTGTTCATCGACCACATGCCCATGTCTTACTCGAAGCGATTCCAGCTCGGGGAGGGGGCAAACAACCACAATTGCAACTACGGGTTTGGCGGATGGTTCCGCTGGGAAGGAGAGTTGAACGGTCAGGACGTGAGCGGCTTGAGCGGGGACATTGTCATGGATTTGGCCTGTGCTGAGAACGACGTGGAGTGCGATGAGTACGCGCAATTCATTTTTGAGGCGATTGATAACTGCGGCCGCATCTTGTCGCAAGTAGTGACGGTGGAGCGCGAGGATGTGACGGCGCCAACCATCTTGGACGGTCCTGCTGACGTGACGGTGGAGTGTGACGACGTTCCGGCCATGGAAGGTCCTGAGTCGATTGTAGCGACGGACAACTGCGAAGGTGATTTGGACATTTCCGAAGGAGTGGAAATCCGCTATGACGGTGCCTGCCCGCAGAACTACGTTCTTGAGCGTCGCTGGACGGTGACGGACGCGTGCGGCAACAACGCCGTGCACGTGCAGTTGGTGACGGTGCAAGACACCACGGCGCCAGACCTGACCATTCCAGCTGATTACACGGCTGAATGCAGCGATGAGCTTGAGTATGCAGGAGCTTCCATCGCAGACAATTGCGGGATGGTTGACTTGCAGGAAGTGGAAAACGTTTTGGCCGGAGACTGCACAGGCAACTACACCATCACGCGCACGTTCACCGCGACGGACGAGTGTGGAAACAGCACCATGGCGACTCAAACCATCACGGTGCAAGACACCACGGCGCCGGAATTCACCTCGGTGCCTGCCGACTACACGGTGGAGTGCAGCGACGACATGCCCATGGACGACGCTGCTGCGACGGACAACTGCGGTCCTGTTGCGATGGAGGTGGCGGCGGCAACCACGCCAGGGGCGTGCGCCGGGGACTACACAATCACGCGCACCTTTACGGCCACGGACGATTGCGGAAACAGCACCTCTGCGACGCAAACAATCACGGTGCAGGACACGACGGCTCCTGAGCTTTCCATCCCAGCAGACTACACTGCGGAATGCAGCGAAGAACATCCATTGGAGGACGCCGTGGCGACCGACAACTGCAGTGAAGTGACTCTGGAGGTGGAAGCCGACACGACGTACAGCTGCGCGAACAGCTACATGGTGACGCGTACGTTTACGGCCACGGACGATTGCGGCAACAGCACCCAGGCCACCCAAACCATCACCATTCAGGACACCACCTCTCCTGCACTCACGGTGCCTGAGGACTACACGGCGGAATGCAGCGACGAACTCGAACTGGCGGATGCCACGGCGACCGACAACTGCGGTGCAGTGACGATTTCGTTGAGTGAGTCCACCACGCCGGGGGCTTGTGCGCAGGCATACACCTTGGTTCGGACGTTCATGGCGATGGACGAGTGTGGCAACAGCACCACGGCGAGCCAAACCATTACGGTGGTGGATACCACAGCTCCTGAATTCAACGAGGCTTTGCCCATGGATGCTACGGTGGAATGCGATGCGGTTCCAGCGGCGGCTGTGTTGACGGCGACGGACAATTGCCAAGACGTGTCGGTGTCGTTCAGCGAATCCCGTGAAGACGGCGATTGCGACGCGAACTACACCTTGACGCGCACGTGGAGCGTGTCTGACGATTGCGACAACGCCTCGTCTCACACCCAAACCGTGACCGTCCAAGACACGACGGCCCCTGAGTTGACGATTCCCGTGGACTACACGGCTGAGTGCGACGAAGAACACCCCATGGATTCAGCCTCCGCGACCGACAATTGTGGGGACGTGATGATTGAAGAAGACATGAGTGTGGCGTACAGCTGCCCTCATAGCTACGTGATCACACGCGTGTTCACGGCGACGGATGAATGCGGAAACAGCACGTCAGCGACACAGACCATCACGGTTCAAGACACGACTGCTCCCGCAATCGAAGGCTCCATCGAAGTGATGATCGCGTGCGAGGATTACGATGCGGAAACGTCACACGCCACGGCGTCAGACAATTGCGGCGAGGTGACTTTGACTTGGGAAGACAACCAAGCCAGCGGAGGCTGCGTGTTGCCAATCGGCCAGTACGTTCGTTTGTACACGGCGGTGGACGAATGTGGCAACGAGAGCACGTTCGAGCAGATTTTGACCTTGACGGACGACGTGGCGCCTGTCTTCACGGCGGTGCCTGCGAGCTACACGGCGGAATGCTTTGATGAATTGACCTACGGCGATGCGGCAGCGGAAGACAACTGTTCTGGTGTCGAGTTGACGCTCGAGGTGGATACGTTGTGGGGCGCTTGCGCTGCGACGTACGACATCGTTCGGACGTGGACGGCCATGGACAACTGCGACAACGTGTCAACGGCTGAGCAGATCATTTCGGTGGTCGATTCGGAAGGGCCTTGGTTCACGTTTGTGCCCGAGGATTACACCGCCGAGTGCAGCGACGACCTTGTGTTTGACATGGCGACGGCCGAAGACCACTGTTCCGATTTCACCTTGGAGGTGGAGACGGACACGTTGGCTGGACCTTGCACCGGACAATTCGTGATTCTTCGCGAGTTCATCGCCACCGATGCTTGTGAAAACGTATCTGAAACGACTCAGGTGATCATGGTGGAGGACACCACGGCGCCTGAATTCACCTTCGTGCCAGCGGATTACACGGCGGAGTGCGATGCGGAACACCCCATGTTGGAGGCCGAAGCGGAGGATGCATGCGGTTCGGTGAGCATGAGCTACGATGAGGAGATGGCGTTCAACGGTTGTTATTCTTCGTACTCCATCACGCGTACGTGGACGGCCACCGACGATTGCGGAAACAGCAGCAGCGTAAGTCAAGTCATCACGATTGTGGACACAACGGCGCCAACTTTCACGACGGTTCCTGCATCTTACAGCTTGGAGTGCACCGAGGAGGTGACGTACGAGGAGGCAGCCGCGGCAGACAACTGCGCGGGAATGACGCTTGACCTTGTGGTGGACACGATGTACAGCGAGTGCGACAACGTGTACGACATCGTTCGCACTTGGACGGCGACGGACGGTTGTGGCAATGCCTCTATTGCGAGCCAAACCATCTCCGTGGTGGACACGACGGCTCCTCAATTGTTGAACACGTGCGGCTTGATGAACCAAGAAGTCATCGAGGTGTGCTGCGAATCGTTGGACGGAGCGTTGATTGTTCCCTCGGCTTGCCAAATCACCTACAACGACAACTGCGGTCAGGAGGCGAGCATGGAGCTTGTGGAAACGTACAGCGGCGAATATGCGCCGACGGCGGACGTCGATCGTTGGTGCGTGATTTCTGAGCCTGAAGCTCTGGCTGACGGAGACATGTGTGACGGGTTCGCGCCTCACGGCATGCACCTGTTCAACTTCCCAGGAGGGGAGTTCTACAACACCTTGGCAGGCACGGTGGCCCACAACGTGGATGGCACCATGACGTACACCATGGAGCTTGCTTCGGCCCAAAACCCCGCTGCGGGCTGGACAGTAGTTGCGGAATTCTCTGCGCCAATGAGCTGGACGGAGTGGGTGGACCAGCCTGGGGCGCACAGCTACAAGTCGGACTGCGGTTTGGGCGACCACACGACGTGGGACTACGCCATGATGACCTCCGGCCAAGCGACGGGTTGGGGTGATTTTGAGGACGACAGCTTCGTGATGATGCACCAGCCAGCGAACGGCTACTTCGGTTTCCAGATCGGAGAAGGCGCCAACAACAAGAACGCCAACTACGGCTTCAGCGGCTGGTTCTACCTCTCTGGAACGGTGGGCGGCCAGACGATCAACTCGTCGGGTGACTTGTTCGGTGAGCTCGACTGCTGCCAGCCTTGGACGCTCGAGCGTGCCTACACGGTCACGGATTGTGTAGGAAATTCTACCACCTTCACGTACGAAATCCACGCTACCGGAGTGGATTGCGAGGCGGAAGACGAAGGCGGCATCTCCGAGGGCGAGGACACGTCTCTTGTGACGCCGAAGGATCTCATTCAGCTTCTCGACGTTCAGCCAAACCCATCGAACGGCATGGTTCAATTCCAAATCCTCTCGGAAGAGGTGGGTGCGGACGTGGATGTGCGTTTGGTGAGCATGGCTGGCGAGGACGTGATGGCGATCTACGAAGGGTTGATTTGGCAGGACATGTCCCAAACCGTCTTTTTCGACGTGTCAGATGTGGATGCGGGCATGTACCAAATCCGCTTGACCTCGAAAAACTTCATGACGACCAAGAAACTTTTGGTGGTCCACTAAAAAAGAAACACTGTGGAGAAGCGGCACTTCGGCGCCGTGGATCTGTTTGAAAAGGAGAAGGGCACCCTGGGAAGGGTGCCCTGTTTCTTTTCAGGAGGGCGAGGTCAGGCGCTGCGGTCACGGACCTTCTTGTACAGGCGAACCGCCAAGGTCAGGACCACGGCCGTGCCGAGGATGCCGGCGACGCCGCCGAGCCACGAGAGGCTGTCTTTGTACACGACGAGGAAGACCGCGGCGATGAGGATGACGGTCGGCACCTCGTTCAGGAGTCGGTAGGTCGTGGATGACCATGGGGCGTCCTGGGTGCGCAAGGTGGCCCAGATGCGGTGCCCGGTCGCTTGGTACACGAGGAGAAGGGCCACGAAGCCCAGTTTGACGTGAAGCCAGGGCTGGGCGAGGTAGCCCGGGATGTGGTAGAGCATGCCGACGCCGAAGATCACGGCCAGGATTGAGGACGGCCAGGTGATGGCAAACCAGAGCCGGCGTTCCATGACTCGGAACTGGGCGATGAGGGCGTCGCGGACGGGGCCGGGGGTTTGGTCTTGCGCCTCGCGGTGATAGACAAACAACCGGAACATGTAGAAGAGGCCCGCGAACCACGTCACGACGAAGATGATGTGCAGGGCCTTGAGGAGGGTGTACGACATTTGCAGTGCGTTGCGATGCATGAAGCATCTGCAGGACAAACATCGCCCACATGACTCAAGTTCGCCATCCTCAAGACACGTTCAGTTCCACGGTGCGCATCGTGTTGCCCAACGACACCAACACGCTCGGCAACTTGATGGGCGGGAATTTGCTCCATTGGATGGACATTGCGGCGGCGGTCAGCGCCAACCGCCATTGCCGCCGCGTCGTGGTCACGGCCGCGGTGAACAACGTGTCGTTCGACCGGCCCATCAAGCTTGGCGACGTCGTCATCATCGAATCCCAAGTGACGCGTTCCTTCAACTCGTCGATGGAGGTGTACCTCGAGGTGTTTGTGGAGAATGCGACGTCGGGTGAGCGCTGCAGGTGCAATGAGGCGTACTACACGTTTGTGGCGGTGGACCAGTTGGGTGGTCCGATTTCGGTTCCTGCCCTCGAACCCCAAACCGAATCAGAACGTCAACGATTCGACAGCGCGTTG